>Ga0207984_1001548_pt1 | contig 11408 bp, 9 predicted proteins | sample ETNtaG_30_FD_185760 | JGI IMG/M metagenome (GOLD analysis project Ga0207984, IMG submission 185760) | Marine microbial and viral communities from oxygen minimum zone, Eastern Pacific Ocean - ETNP201306PF43B (SPAdes) (version 2) | ecosystem: Environmental > Aquatic > Marine > Oceanic ...
CTGCCCGCGCGCACCCAGCAATGAAATCGCGGAATGGCCTACGCGATTCTCGGTGCCAACTGCCGCCCCAGCAATGAAATCGCGGAATGGCCTACGCGAGTTGGCTGCGCTTCGCAACTCACTCGAAGCCAATGCACGCACGGCCGAACTTCGCGGCACTGACCGAAGAAGAGACACCCAGCTTCGGCAAGCCGGCAGCACTGCTCGAGGCGTGACATACTGGCTTTCCGAGGCACGGCGGGAGTAGCCGTCGCGCCGCGAGCGAGGACGGGCGGTAGCCGTCCCGCGAAGGAGAATTCCATGATCCAGGTGCAACTGCCCGACGGCAGCTCACGCGAGCTGGACGAAAACGCCAGCGCCGCCGACCTCGCCGCCCAGATCGGACCCGGCCTCGCCAAGGCGGCCGTCGCCGCGGTCGTCAGCGGTGAGGTCCGCGACCTCTCGCAGCCGCTCGAAGACGGCGCGCAGGTGCGGCTGCTGACCAAGCGCGACTCCGAGGCCCTCGAAGTGCTGCGCCACTCCGCAGCGCACCTGATGGCGGACGCGATCCTGCGCGTCTTCCCCCAGGCCCAGCTCGCCATCGGACCGGTAGTCGAGGACGGCTTCTACTACGACATCTATATGCCCGAGGGAACGATCACGCCCGAGGACTTCCCAAAGCTCGAAGCCGAGATGAAATGCGTCGCGAAGGAGGCACACGCCTTCGAACGCTGCGCCGTACACGACAAGGACGCGGACGAGGCATTCGTGCGCTACCGCGCCATCGACGGCGGCGACAACCCTTTCAAGAGGGAACTCGTCGGCGAGATCGAAGCGCGGGGTGAAGACATCACACTCTACCGCCACGGTGACTTCGTCGACCTGTGCCGCGGGCCTCACGTTCCGAACACGGGCTGGCTCAAGCACGTGAAGCTCACCGCCGTTTCGGGCGCCTACTGGCGCGCCGACGCAGAGCGGGAGCAGCTCGTGCGTATCTACGGAACGGCCTTCTTCGGCAAGCAGGAGCTCGCCGAGCACCTGCGGCTGCTCGAGGAGGCCCGAAAGCGCGACCACCGGGTGCTCGGCGAGCAGCTCGACCTCTTCCACTTCGAGGAGGACGCGCCGGGCTTCCCCTTCTTCCACGCCAAGGGAGCGCTCGTCTTCAACCTGCTCGTCGACACCATGCGCGGACTCCTGCGCCGCCGCGGCTACCACGAACTCAAGACACCGCTCGTGCTCTCGGAAAAGCTCTGGCACGTCTCGGGGCACTACGACCACTACATGGAGAACATGTTCTTCACGAAGCTCAAGCTTCGCGACCCGGAGAATTCCGAGACGATCCACGACAACGTCGAAGAGCAACGTCCCATGGCCGTGAAGCCGATGAACTGTCCGGGGCACGTGCTGGTCTACAGGCACCGGAACCACAGCCACAACGAATTCCCCCTGCGTTACTCGGAAATGGGGCTGGTGCACCGCCGGGAACTCTCGGGCGTGCGACACGGCCTGTTCCGCGTCCAGGCCTTCACCCAGGACGACGCCCACCACTTCTGCACGCCCGAGCAGCTGGGTGATGAGATCGGCATGTTGATCGACTTCTTCAAAGAGGTCTACGGCCTCTTCGGCCTCGAAGACGTGCGAATCGAGTTGTCGACGCGGCCCGAGAAGAGCATCGGCAGCAAAGAGATCTGGGAGCGAGCAGAGACCGCGCTGCGCGAGGCCCTGGACGCCGACGGAATCGAATACCAGGTGAACGAGGGAGACGGCGCCTTCTACGGACCGAAGATCGACTTTCACATCCGCGACGTGCTGAAGCGCTCCTGGCAGTGCGGCACGATCCAGCTGGATTTCTCGATGCCCGATCGGTTCGGCTGCACCTACGTCGGTGCAGACGGACAAAAGCACACGCCGGTCATGATCCACCGCGCTTGCTACGGGAGCGTCGAGCGCTTCCTCGGCATCCTGATCGAGCACTACGGCGGCCGCTTCCCCACCTGGCTCGCTCCGGTTCAGGTGCTCGTGATCCCAGTGTCGGCAAAGTTCGTAGACTACGCGCGCAGTGTCCACGAAAAGCTCCTCGATGCCGGCCTGCGCGCCGACGTGAACCTCAAGGACGATCGCGTCGGCTACAAGATTCGCGAATCGAGCCTCCAGAAGATCCCGTACGTGATCGTCGTCGGAGAGCGCGAAATGGAGCGCGCAACTGTGAGCCCACGCAGCCACGACGGCGGTGAACTCGACGAAATGACGCTCGACGGATTCCTCGCCCTGCTCGCAGAAGAGACCACCCGGGCCTGATCCCCGGTGAGGCGCGAGGGCTCCTTCGACGCAGAGGCGCTACCCTGCGCGACCAAACGCCGGCTGCCGGAGATCGCCTTGAAGCACGCAATCGCCTCGTGCACTGTCATCCTTCTGCTCTCGTTCGCCGGCGGGGCACCGGCACGAACTGCCGAAGACGCGACCGGCTCGTACGTCGCAAAGCCCTTCGATGCCCGCGGCATCACGCTGCTGACCTATCGCTACAAGACCTCCGATGCACCGCACAACGAGGCCAAGAACGACGACCATCCGTATCGCCACAAGGACATCTGGATCGACAGACAGACGCTGACCGCGCTCTACTCCTTCGCGTACGACCGAAAGGGAGAACTCCGGAAGAGCATCTGGCACAACAAACGCAGGAGTGAAGACGAAAGGCTGACAGGCCCCTGGTACCCGGGCTGGGAGGGGGTCGAGAAAGCGCGAGACCTCAGCATCGTCAGCGACATGATCGTAAACGTTCAGACCGGCACCGGAAATTACATCGAGTCCTGGAACCGGCTCGGAACGCCCTTCAAGAGCCGGGGCAAGATCCGCCGCTTCATCGACGTGGACCGGCTCACCAAGGGTCTCTGACCTCGCGCGCCGCAACACTCCTCTCGAGCCAGCGGCCGGAAATCCGCTGGGCCCGCGCAGTGACGCTCGCCGTTCTCGTTGGCGTGGTGGCAGGGCTCGCCGCGTTCGCGCTGGCGTGGGGCCTCCACCAGGGCTCGCAGCTCCTGGTGGGCCGCGTGTCGGACCTGGGCGGGTCTGAGACGCTGCGCTTTTCGTGGGCGCTGCTCCTGCTGCCGGCGGCGGGCGCCGTTTTCGCGGGGCTCACGGTGCGCCTATTCGTCGGCCGGGTCGGCGGCCAGGGCACCGATGCAATGGTGCACGCCTTCCACCAGAAGGACGGTCGGCTCGGTCTCCGCGGTGCCAGCGTGAAGGCCGCTGCGTCGATCGGAACGATCGCGAGCGGCGGTTCGGCCGGACCCGAGGGCCCCTCCGCCGCGCTCGGCGCCGCCGTCGGCTCGAGCCTGGGCGGCCTCGTCGGAATCACGCCCCGGGAGCGGCGGGTGCTGCTCATCGCCGGGTGCGCCGCCGCCGTCGGCGCGATTTTCGGCTGCCCGCTCGGAGGAGCGCTCTTCGCTTCGAGCGTGCTGTACCGGCGTCCGGAGTTCGAGGGCTCGTCGCTGGTCTCGGCCTTCGTGGCTTCTGCCGTCGGCTACACGACCTTCTCGCAGATCTCCGGTCGCGCGGCCCGGGTGCTGCACCACGCGGACGGACTCGAGTTCGGCGGGGCGGAGGAGCTGCCGCTCTACGTCGTTCTCGGTGTCGCCTGCGGGCTCATGGCGATCTTCTTCTCCCTGTGTCTGCGCGGAGGCGAGCAGTTCTTCTCACGACTGCGCTTCGTTCCGAGCGGGCTGCGCCCGGGACTCGGCGGCCTAGCCACCGGCGCCATCGCGTGCCTGCTTCCCCAGGTGATGGACGGCGAGTACCGGGTGGTGCAGGGTACCTTCGACGGCAGCTTCTTCGGCGCGGCCGGAGCACCGGCCGACTGGCTTCCATGGGCGGGCCTGCTGCTGCTCGTGGCGATCGCCAAGTGCGTGGCGACGGGCAGCACGCTCGGAAGCGGCGCACCGGGCGGCGTCCTGGGCCCGAGCCTCGTGATTGGCGGTTACGTCGGAGCCGCCGTCGGCGCGGCAATCTCCGCCGTGGCCCCCGGAACCGTGGAAGAGCCGCTGCGCCAGGCGCTGATCCCAGTCGGCATGGCCGGCGTGTTCGCGGCAGCGATGCGGACACCCATCGCCGCCATGGCGATGGTGATGGAGATGACGGACAGCTTTGGCCTGATCGTGCCACTCATGCTCACCACGATGACAGCCTACGGAGTGGGGACACGCTTCGGACTCATCGACGCCCAGACCCGGTCCTCGGCGGACTCGCCGGCCCATGCTGGTGACGCGCTCGTCTCGCTGCTCGAACGCCACCAGGTCGCCGACGTGATGGACCGGCGCTGGCCCACCGAAGCGCGCCCGACCACGCCGCTCGGTGCCGTGCTCCGCTCGCTCGACACCGGCGCGCAGCCGACCGTTCCCGTGCTCGACGCGGACCGCCTCATCGGTGTGATCTCGATCGACGAACTCCAACACGCCCTCGAAGAGCCCGAAGTTCCGAGCATCGTCCTCTCCGTCGACGTGGCCGTCCCGCCCAAGGCGCTCCTCGAGCCCCGCGACTCGCTCTACGAGGCCGTCCACCTCTTCCAGGCCCACGGCGCGGAGGCACTCCCCGTGGTCAGCCGCCGTCCGGACGGGCGCTACCTGGGAATGCTGAGCCGAACGGCCGTGTTCAAGAGGCTGCAGCAGAGCATGGAGGCACTGCGGAGCGGTTTTGCCCGGGAGCACGCCGCGCTCGTCTCGTCGAGTGAAGTAGTCCACCTCGTCGGCGCTCTCTCCGCGGCCGACACCCGGGGTGTGGATCGCATTGCCGTCCGCCACGAGCAGATCGGCCGCTCCCTGCGCGAACTCGATTTCCGCCGGCAACAGGGCGCGGAGGTCCTCGCTGTGCAGACGGCAACGGGCGCCGTCTTCCATCCGCCGGACCCCGAGCGTCCGCTCGCGGCCGGCGACGTATTACTCGTCGTCCACGCAGACGCGGCTTGCACTCCGCCCGTCGCCTGAACGACACTCGAGCAAGCAAGATGGGCGAAGACACCGTCGACGTACTCATCATCGGCGCCGGAGCAGCGGGTGCCGCGCTCGCGTGGAGCCTCGCCGAGACGCGGATGCGGATCGTCTGCCTCGAACAGGGCGACTGGATGAACCCGGAGGATTATCCGACGACCCGCGACGACTGGGAGATGGAGCGGTTTGGCGCCTTCGGCTTGAGTCCGAACGGGCGCGGGCGGCGAGAGGACTATCCGATCAACGACGACGAATCGCCGATCAAGATCTCGAACTTCAACGCCGTCGGCGGGAGCACCATTCTCTATGCGGCGCACTTTCCGCGTATGCACCCCTCCGACTTCAGGGTCCGGAGTCTCGACGGCGTCGCCGACGACTGGCCCATCGACTACGCGGCGCTCGAGCCCTGGTACGACCTGAACGCACAGATGATGGGCGTGGCCGGACTCGCCGGAGACCCGGCCTACCCGCCCAAGGAGCCGACGCTCCCCCCGGTTCCGCTCGGCAGGCTCGGCGAAACCCTGGCACACGGCCTCAACCGTCTCGGCTGGCACTGGTGGCCGTCGGACAGCGCCATCGCAACCGAGGAGCATGCGGGGCGCGCCCCCTGCATCAACCTGGGCCCCTGCATCATGGGCTGCCCCCAAGGTGCAAAGGGAAGCACCGACGTCACGTACTGGCCCGCGGCGATCCGGGCCGGCGTCGAGCTTCGAACACGCTGCCGCGTGCGCGAAGTCACGGTGGGGCCCGACGGCCTGGCCAGCGGTGCCGTCTACATCGACGCCGACGGCCGGGAACGGCACCAGAAGGCCGAAATCGTGGTGCTCGCCTGCAACGGCGTGGGCACGCCTCGATTGCTGCTCAACTCGCGTTCGAAGCAGTTTCCCGACGGGCTGGCCAACTCGAGTGGCCTGGTCGGCCGCAACCTCATGTTCCATCCCTACGCGCTCGTCACCGGGATCTTCGAGGAGCCGCTCGAGGGCTACAAGGGACCGACCGGCTGCTCGATCATCTGCCAGGAGTTCTACGAGACCGACACGTCCCGTGGCTTCGTACGCGGCTATTCCTTCGAGATGCTGCGCGGCATGGGACCCATCTCTACGGCGCTGTGGGGCATGTCGAGCGGCCGGCTGCCCTGGGGCGCCGGGCACCACGCGGCCTTCGCCGATATCTGGGACCGCACGGCCGGCATGGTGGTGATCTGTGAGGATCTCCCCGAGGAGTGCAACCGGGTGACCCTCGATCCGGAGCTCGTCGACTCCGATGGCATCCCCGCTCCGAAGGTCACCTATCGCCTCAGCGAAAACAGCCGGCGCATGCTCGACCACGCGGTCGCCCGAGGCACCGAGGTGCTCGAGGCAGCGGGCGCCAAGGAAACTCGCGCCGAGGCGCCGCTCCCTCCCGCCGGCTGGCACCTCATGGGCACCGCCCGCATGGGAACGGATGCAACCGCGTCGGTGGTGAACGACTGGGGGCGCTGCCACGACGTGAAGAACCTCTTCATCGTCGACGGCAGCGTCTTCGTCACCGCCGGCGGCGTGAACCCGACCAACACGATCCAGGCGCTGGCGCTCTACACCGCCGACCAGATCAAGCGCAACCTCTCGAATCTCTTCGACTGAGAGAACCGATGTGAACCGGACCACCCTCGACTGCGTTCTCGACGAGATCCTCCCCGCCCGCGAAGACCCCGCGCTGCCCGGAGCCGGCGCCCTGGGCATCGGGAGCTACGTCATCGACAAGCTCGGCGACGCACGGCCGCTGATCGCGACGGGCCTCGAGACGCTCGACCAGCTCGCCGTCGACCGCGGGGCGCCGGACTTCGCCTCGGCGCCTGCCGACCTACGCGTCGCGCTGCTAAACGAAGTGGCCACCGGCCAGCCCGGCCTGCTCCAGAGCCTCGTCTTTCACGGCTACTGCGGCTACTACCGGGACCCGAGAGTCATCGAAGCGCTGGGGCTCGAGGCGCGGCCGCCGTACCCGGAGGGCTACCCGCTCGAGTCCGGCGACCTGAAGCTTCTCGACCCGGTCCGCGCGCGGCCCCGATTGTTTCGGGATCCCGGCGCCTGAAGGCGCCTGCAATCTGCGCTAGGGCCGGTGCCAGATCGGCGAGGTCCAGGCGCGCTCCCGGATCGTCGGACGGTGCTCCGCAGCACAGCAGGCCTCGTAACCGGGCCCGATACCGGAAGGGTCGGAGCAGTCGACACCCGCTTCGACGCAGAGTTGCTGGCTCCAGCGACAGCTCGGGTTTTCCAGCACGCGAGCGTAGTAGAAGGCGTTCTCGCTGGCGTCGAAGTCCGGATCGATCCACACGGCGCATAGCTGCGCCGCACCCTTGCCCTTGCGCTCGCAGGTCGCCGTGTCGACGCTCGCACCGTTGTCGCCCCCGGCCACGTCGTAGACCTTCTCGCGCGCCTTGCCGCCCTCCACCCAGCCCTTCACGATCTGGATCCGCTGGAGCGGGGTTCCCGGAACGGCGCGCGTCCCCGGGTCTTGCGCCGCCCGCACGGCAAAGCGCGGTGCGCCATCGGCGGGCGCCTTCGGCAAGTCGCCGCCCATGGGCACACCCCCGGCATAGCCCCGCTCGACGAACGCGGGGTCCGCGCAGAGATCGTCCGCGTACTCCCAGCCCCCGAAGAAGCGCACGACCGGACGCGGGCCGCTGGTGCCGTAGACCTCGCGGCGCTGCATGGCCGCAAAGAGCGAATCCCGGCTGTTTTCTTCGGCCCAGAGCACGGCGAGGCCACCGGGGTTGAACTCGAGATCGTCCGGGAGACCCCGCAGCGTGCGCGAGCCCGCGCCGCCGTGGCCCTTGCCGTCGTCTTCCTGCACGAGGCCGGGGGTACCGAGGTGCGTGTCCGTGCTGGCGATGAGCCCATACTTCAGCGGGTTCACGCCCAGCTTCTGCTCGAGTACGAGTCCCTTCTTGAGCGCGTCGCGCACCATGCCGCGAGCGTCGGGTGCCGGGGCATTGGGTCGTTTCCACGCCCCGACGCCCTGAAAGGTGCTCGACGGAAGCTTCTCGAAGCCGCAGGCCTCGTCGGTGGTATCGCCGCCGAGCAGGCACTCGGAGTCGCCCTTGTGCTGCATGACCTCGGCGAGGGGCTCCCAGCGCTGGCGCAGGCGCGCCTCCTCGAGTGTGACCTCCGCACCAACGTCGGCGTTGCTCCGGAGCTTTGCCGTCTCGAACATCATGCCCGGACCGCTCAGATTCGAGTTGTGGGGAATGGTGAGAACATCGCAGCCGGGGATGCCGTCGACGCACTCCTTCTGGAGCTCTTCCCAGAGCCGGTACGCCGAGCCCATCTCGACCCAGCTCGGCGGCTGATCGGGAACCTTTGCGTTGCGGAAGATCACGTTGCGGTGCAGGTTGGCGTCGGTCGAGCCGGTGAATTCGTAGGCGACGAAGCTCGTGAAGGAACAGGCCGCGCTGCGGTCGTAGGCCACCTCGGCCGCGTCCTGGATCTCCTTCCACACCGCGGCGCTCTGCTGGAGGCACCGGGCGCCGTCCTTGCCACAAAAATGGAAGCGCTCGCGATCGACCATCGCGCGATTGGCCAGGGCGAGCAGCGCGGCGATGGGCTGCTGCTGGTAGACCCAGCAGAGATCGGATTCGCTCCCCGGCAGCCCGGGGTGGGTGCAGATGCGCACCTCTCCGAGCAGCTCCGCGTGGTCCGTGAGCGCCGTGAAGTCGAGCGGGCGGCGCAGCTGCGCACTGCGCGTGGCCTTGCCGTCGACGTCGTAGGGCTGGATGCCGTGGGCCTCACCCCTGGCGAAGCGGTACGCCTCGTCCGGCGTGATCCGCGTGTCCTGGGTGTTCGCATCGAACGAAAACGCCGTGTGGACGTGTGTGTCACCGAAGAAAGGGCGCTTGAACGGCTCGTAGGCCGAGCAGGCCGTGCGTTCCTCGGTGATCGGATAAGGCCGGGATTCGGCCACCGCTGTGGTGATGGGCCAGAGCAGCGCGACAGCGAGCCAGCGTGTGCGCATGTCAGGCTAGCGCCGAGAGTTTGTCGCCGGCGAAGAAGCGACGCGGGTTCTCGACGATCAGCGCATCGATCTGCTCGCCGCTGACGCCCGCCTCTTCGAGCTTCGGCACGATGCGCCGGCTGAAGTGCGTGGGGTTCCAGACCTCCGCCATCCCGGCCGCGACGGCGGGCGGGAAGGGCCGTCCGCGCCAACACCAGACCGAATCGTGGGAAACCACCACGCGGTCACCAGCACCGGCCCGAATCAGCTTCACCAGGGCATCGACCCGTTCGCTATCCGGGTGGACCACGTCGATACCGAAACGGTCGAAGCCCAGATAGGAGCCGCCCCGGGCGATCCCCAGGTGATACCCGTGGTCCGAGGTGCCACAGGAGTGACCAATCACGATGCGGTGCGCGGGAACACCCCCCTCGACGAGCACCCGCTGCTGCAGGTCCCCCATGGTGCCTCGATCCGTATGCGTCGTGATCGGGGCGCCGGTTTCGACGGCGGCCTTCGCGGCCGCGTCGAAGATGCCGCGCTCGTAGTCGGTCATCGCTCCCGGACCGGTGGCAACCTTGATGATGCCGGCGCGGACGCCGGTGCTGCCCACGCCCTCGGTGAGCTCGCGGATGAAGAGTTCCGTCATGGCATCGACCGTCGAGCCGAAGTTGGCGCGGAAGTTCCAGTAGGGAACACCGCCCTCGGCCTCCTTGTAGAGCCCGGTCGCGCAGATGATCTGGAAGCCCGTCTTCTGGGCCACCTTCGCAATGAATTCCACGTCGCGCCCCAGGTCGTTGGGGCAGGGGTCGAGCATCGAGGTGAACCCCAGATCCTTCATCTCCTCGATCTGGTCGACGCAGATCGAGAAGCACTCCTCGGTGCTTCCCCCAGAATTGATGGTGTCGGACTCCCAGCCGGGATAGCCGATCAACAGGTGTTCGTGCATGAGCGTGCGGCCGAGATCGTTCGGGGCGATCTCTCCGGTCACGGTCTGGATGTTCATCTGGGCGTCCTCCCGCGCCCATCCTAAACGAAGCGGGAGGCGAGAGGGGACCGGGCAGATCGGCAGCTCGGGCCGGGGTGCCGCCGCGTTCTACGAGCCCGACACCGAGAAGCTCACCCCCGTCGAGACACGCGGCGGTCCCGTCGTGGCACGCGGCGGTCCCGTCGTGGCACGCGGCGGTCCCATCGTGGCACGCGGCGGTCCCGGGAAAGGCGGTGCGTCGTGCTCGGCGATGCCATCCCGGAAGAGCACCCCGGCGGCGATGCCATCAGCGTCGAGCATCTCGTTGCGCTCGTCCGAGTCCCAGGCGCCGGTGAACACCGTTTCGTTTCCCTTGCGCCACTCGGTGTCGATCTCTCCGACGAGGCAGACCTTCTGCATCTCTTGGGTGATCTCGAGCTGGATCGGGAGCGGGTCGGCACGCCATGCCCGCGGCAGCTCGATGAAGACACTTTATTCCAGCGCCTGTTGTGACCGAGCCGGTTCCATGACCCGCACCTCTCGGAGGCGCCGGACGATGCCCCAGAGACTGGCGGGATTCCGGGGATCGAAGGCGATGCCCTGGCCCGCGATCGGAGCCGGCAGTACGGCCACGCGGTCGAGCACGAACCCGGCCTCCGGGAGCCGCAACGCGTAGACCTCGGGGGCGTCGTGGCCCGTCACGTAGAGCAGGCCGCCTGGACCCCAGGCACCGCCCGAACTGCTGTAGCGCCCGAACCGCTCGACGACCGACGCGGGGTAGCGCCACGAGCCCACCGCGCGCCAGTCGTCGTCGAAGCGCACCAGCGTCGTCGTCGAAGCGCACCAGCGTCGTCGTCGAAGCGCACCAGCGTCGTCGTCGAAGCGCACCAGCGTCGTCGTCGAAGCGCACCAGCGTCGTCGCCTCGGGACCCTTCCCGGCCACTCCGCCCCGCCCCGCGTAGTGCGCGAAGCCGACCCACCAGGCGCCATCGTGGCGGTCCACCCAGGTTGCAGAACCCGGAGCGTCGGGCAGCAGCCGGCGGCCCAGGTGCCGGAGGGTCTCGGCATCGAAGCGCTCGATCGAACTCCGCATGGGCACAGCGGGGTAGTTCGAGTGGGCGCAGTAGAGGACACCGTCCAGGACGACCCCGCTGTTCAAGTGCACGACGGGACCGTCCGCCGGGCCCTGCCAGCGGCGAACCAACGCTCCCGAGCCGCGTTCGAAGCGTTCCACGACCCGGTTCGAGATGGCGAAGAAGTGCTCCGCATCGACTGCGACCGCCTGGCGCGCCGCCGGCGCGTCGTAGCGCCGCACCTCGATGAAGCCCTCCGACGACTCGCGTGCCGCGCAGCCCCCGGAAGCGACCCCGAGCGCAGCTGCCGCCACGAGCAGGGCACGCAGACGAGCTCCCCGGGCGCTCACGCGCAAGGGCGTAGACGAGCGCGACGGGCGCTCACGCGCAAGGGCGTAGACGAGCGCGACGGGCGCTCACGCGCAAGGGCGTAGACGA
>Ga0207984_1001557_pt1 | contig 11317 bp, 9 predicted proteins | sample ETNtaG_30_FD_185760 | JGI IMG/M metagenome (GOLD analysis project Ga0207984, IMG submission 185760) | Marine microbial and viral communities from oxygen minimum zone, Eastern Pacific Ocean - ETNP201306PF43B (SPAdes) (version 2) | ecosystem: Environmental > Aquatic > Marine > Oceanic ...
ATGTATGACTTTATTGTTATCGGTGGCGGAATAGTTGGCGCTTCAACTGCATTGTCTCTCGTCACAATGTATCCTGAAAAACGTACCATATTAATAGAAAAAGAAAAATCCTTTGCTAGTCATCAGACTGGCCACAATAGCGGCGTCATTCATGCTGGTGTTTATTATCAACCTGGAAGTTTAAAGGCAAAATTTTGTCGAGAAGGTCTAGAGGAGACTATCAACTTTTGCGACCTTCACAATATACCTTACGAGAATTGTGGGAAATTATTGGTAGCCACTTCTGAAGTCGAACTGGCACGAATGGATGTTTTGTTTGAAAGGTGTAAACAAAACAATATTGAGGTTGAACTTATAGATCAGGAACAACTCCGAAAAATCGAGCCCAATATTAATGGGATTGGAGCCATACTGGTTAAATCAACGAGTATAGTTAACTATCAAAGCGTTACAAAAAAAATGATCGAACAGTATGAAGCGCTGGGTGGGGAATACTTGCTCGATACTGAAGTAGTGAATCTTACTGAAAACTCTGACGCTATAGAAATCATAACTAATAATGAAACCTTAAAGTCAAGGTATTTAATTAGTTGCGCTGGATTGATGGCAGACAGAATTGCAAAAATGCTTAATTTAGAAATAAATTTTCGAATTGTGCCATTTCGTGGTGAATATTATAAATTATCAGAAAAACACAATACACTCGTTAAACACTTAATCTATCCTATACCCGATCCTGAGCTGCCTTTTCTTGGCATACACCTTACAAAGATGATTGACGGGTCGGTTACTGTCGGCCCAAATGCAGTACTAGGCTTTAAACGGGAGGGTTATGGCAAAATCAATTTAAGTCCAAGAGACACCCTTGAAATGCTAAGTTTTAAAGGTTTTTACAAAGTTATCAGGAATCATTTCAAATCTGGAATAACTGAAATGCTAAACTCAAAATACAAACGAGGCTACCTAAAGCAAGTGAATAAATATAGCCCATCAATTAAACTTAAAGATCTCCAACCATACCCTGCAGGAATCCGCGCTCAAGCGGTATTGGATGATGGCACCTTGGTACATGACTTCCTTTTTGTCGAGAGTGAGCGCTCTATCCATGTCTGCAATGCCCCCTCTCCTGCAGCGACCTCAGCAATGCCTATAGGTAAATATATTAGTGAAAAAGCGAGATCAACCTTTAATAAGCTAGGCTAGTTCAAGAAAAAACGCCGAACAGTCTCAGCAAAATGTTTTGACTCAACCAGTCCAGGATTATCATCAAGGCCATAGATTGCCTTGTCAACAACCTTTTGGGGTATATATCCGCCCTCATCTTCACTTCGAAAGTTCAACAGGTCTTTTGTAAAATCAACTAAGAATTCTGGATGAGCCTGTATAGTTAATACCTTGTCTTTGATGTAGAAACCTGCACACTCACAAAAATCAGATTGCGCATAAACAACGGCGCCCTGAGGCGGCCTTATTACTTGGTCTTGGTGGCAAATATTTAAAGTGATTTGTTCTGCTAAATTAGTCATATAAGCGGATTTATTATCTATGCGATAGGTATGTAAACCTAAACCCCAGCCCTTTTGCGATTTCTCAACATCACCACCGAGCGCTTGGGCGATTATTTGATGACCAAAACATACACCCAATAGAGGCTTGCCAGCATCATAAATGTCATTAATTAATTGACTGAGACGTTTAATCCAGGCCAGCTCTTCGTATACACCATACTTAGATCCGGTAATAATCCAACCATCACACTCAAGCTGGTTTTTGGGGAAATCTTCATCTAGAATTTCAAATGTTTTGAATTCAAATAGTTTCTCGTTGGAGTCAATTAGAGCTTCCAGCATTTCAGCGTAAGTACCATACTGCTGAGCCAATTCTTCATGATTTTTGCCAGTTTGTAGAATCCCTATTGTCTTCATATGGTTTTGAATTGACATCGCCTCAAGTAATCTAGAATTCTTACTTAGTATCGATTTTTTGCTTTGCACGAAGAACTAAATAGTCATGTGCAATGGTTGCTGCAGCGATAGCTGTTATTTCAGAATGATCGTAAGCAGGAGCCACTTCGACAACATCTGCACCGATAAAGTTAAGCCCTCCTAGTTCTCTTACAATAGACAATGCCTGCACTGATGTTAGACCGCCGGAGACAGGTGTACCAGTTCCTGGAGCATAGGCAGGGTCAAGGCAATCTATATCGAACGTTAGATAAGCGGGTCGATCTTTGACAACCTCAATTATTTTATTGACTACCTTATCGTTACCATGCTTATGAACCCAAGGGGCATCAAGAATTTTAACACCCTTTGTATTGCCATTATGTGTCCTTATGCCGACCTGAATTGAATGTTTAATATCGATTAAATCTTCTTTGATAGCTCTAGAAAACATAGTTCCGTGATCAAGCCTACCATCCTCATCTGGCCATGTATCGGTATGGGCATCAAAATGAACAAGCGCTATAGGACCATATTTTTGGGCATGCGCTCTAAGCAAAGGATAAGTTACAAAGTGATCCCCTCCAAAGGTGAGCATTTCCACTCCAGCATCAATAATCTTTGATGCATGCGCTTCAATCTGGGAGGCAACTTTATCATGCAGGCCATAGTCTAACTCACAATCTCCGTAATCGGTAACTGCTAAGGTTTTAAAAGGATCGATGCCATCTGGAAAAGCTAAAAGCTCAGCAAGCTGGACAGACGCCTCTCTTATCGCTTTTGGTCCGAATCTTGCACCGGGACGGAAGCTCGTCGCCGCATCGAAAGGAATACCGCTAACCGCAATATCGACTCCTGTTAAGTCTTTGGTATATTTGCGCCGCAAAAAGCTTAATGCACCACCATAGGTCATTTCATTATCTCTGCCATACAGGCTTTTTTTCGTAAAGGCTTGGTCTGTATTAGTTTCTTCGAAATCATCTATACTCATGATTTTCCTTTTTTGCCGCATTAATATTTATCCCCATTATAAATTATAGGCGGTCGAGTAGACTGTAATAGAGCATCCCCAGCTTCATACTTGGACTTCTAAATAATTTACCGCCGGGAAAACTAGGGTTTGGTATTTTTGCTATGGTATCAAAAATTTCTCCATTACCGTTAATTTTATCTGCAATTAATTTTCCAGAAAAGCTTGCAAGCGCCACTCCCTGGCCAGAATAACCTTGGGCAGAGATAATTTTTTCATTGTTTAGAGTCTTAAAAAATGGCAAACGGTTCATAGTTATTGCTAATTTTCCACCCCAAGCATAGTCAATTTTTACGCCTTTAAGAAATGGATATATCTTTTCCATAGGCCTGGTTACAATCGGAGCAATATTGTCTGAAAGATTTTGCGAATAATTTTCACCGCCACCAAAAAGAAGGCGCTTGTCAGCACTTAGACGAAAGTAATTGATCACAAACCTCGAATCAGCAAATGCTATATCTCTAGGGTTAATCTTTGCAACAGTAGCACTGTCTAGCCGCTCAGTAGCAATGATATAGTTGTTTATTGGCAATATTTTTGAAGTCAGACGCTTCTCTAGATTCTCCAAATAGCCATTACAAGCAAGCACTAATCGTTTTGCTTTAACAGAGCCATTTTGGGTTTTCACCTTAACATCATTGTCAGCCACTTTATAACTTGTTACAGCACTATTTTCATAAATCTGTGCGTTAGTAGATAGCGCCGCCTCTGCTATACCTAATGCATAATTAAGTGGATGACAATGCGCCTCGCCTTTGTCATAACTACCACCGAAATAGGTCTCAGAGCCAGTAATCTCTTTCATCTCATCGTCACTTAGATATTCGATATCGTGGTAGTCATAATTCTGGTTCAAATGTTCGACATAACGCCGAGAATCTTCACAAAATTTCTGTTTGTGATTGGGATGCGCGATACCTTTTTTATAGTCACACTGGATTTGATATTCATCCATCAAATCTCTGGCATGGTATTTAGCCTTCTCACCTATATCCCACAAAGCGCGAGCATATTCTTTGCCTAGTGCTTTTTCTATATAGAACTGGTCCCTGCGCATCCCTCCAGAAACCTGACCTCCATTAACACCAGACGCTCCGGATGCCAACTTATTTGCCTCGAGTAGCACTACATTGAGACCTCCTTTTGCCAAATAAAGAGCGCTCGAAAGGCCGGTATAGCCACCACCAACAATACAGACATCCGCTTCAATGCCTCCTGCAAGTTCGGGTTGATTTATTTCTACATTACGACTGGCTTGGTAATAGGATTGCACGCTCAGAGTAAAGCTACTTTATGGATTGAGCAGTCAAATCAAGGCACTTCCATACCTTTTCAATAATTTCATCTATATGTTCGTTACTGCAGATTAATGGTGGAGCAATAACCATCTTGTTGACTATTGCTCTCATAACTATACCGTTGTCATAGCAATAATCACGACACCTTATAACAACCTCTTTACTATTTTCAAATCTCTTAAAATTATTTTTATCTTCGACTATCTCCAAAGCTGCAAGCATTCCAAGGCAACGAGCCTCGCCCACTAACGGATGCTCTTCCAGAGCTTTCCACTTACTAGCTAGATAAGGAGCTGTTTGGCTCTGTACTTGGTGCACAATATTTGTTTCCTTCATTAACTCTAGATTAGCAATTCCCGCAGCCATGCAGGTTGGATGACCAGAATAAGTATAACCATGAGCAAATTCCTGTCCTGCAGAGACTATAACTTCCACTAGGTCTTCACGAACAATGACACCTCCTACCGGGAGATATCCTGAGGTTACCGCTTTTGCAAAAAGCATCAAGTCTGGCTTAATATTGTAATAATCAGTGCCAAACCACTCACCTGTCCTTCCAAAGCCGCAAATTACTTCATCAGCAACCAGCAAAATGCTGCGTTCTTGACAAATTCGACTTATTTCTGGCCAATAGCTTTCTGGAGGAATAATAACTCCACCTGCACCCTGTATAGGTTCTGCTATAAACGCTGCCACTTTATCTTCGCCCAACTCATCAATCTTATTTGCCAGACTTTGGGCCGCCTTTCTGCCAAACTCAGCAACATCTATCTTTTCTCCGGCTTCAACACACGCTTCAAAATAGTAAGGCTGGTCTATATGCTCAATACCTGGTATAGGCAAACCTCCCTGCGCATGCATCGCGCTCATACCTCCTAGACTAGCACCAGCCATAGTGGATCCATGGTAGGCATTTTTCCGACTAATTATTATAGACTTTGATGGCTTACCTTTAGCAGCCCAGTAATGCCTTACAAGTCTAATCATGGTGTCATTTGCCTCTGAACCTGAACCAGTAAAATAGACTTTGTTCATTCCTTCAGGTGTTAAATCTGTAATCATTTCAGATAATTTGATAGCTGAAGGGTGGCTGGTACCGAAAAAATTATTATAGTAAACAAGCTCTTTCATCTGCTTACTTACCGCGTTGATAATTGAGTTCTGGCTATAACCCATATTAACGCACCACAAGCCTGACATACTGTCTAGTATTTTATGGTCATCACTATCGTAAATATAAACGCCATCTGCACGAGTAATAATGTGTGTTGCCGCTGGGTTCTTTGTATAAGCAAAATCGCTAAATGATTGCATGTGATGCTGTGCATTGCGATTTTGCAGATTTAAAGTATTATCAGTCATAATCATTCCTTATTATAAAACAGTGTAAACAATCTTCAACGAATTAGATTTCTATAATTAATTAAGTGATATAGTGTAATCCATTTTTGCTTTTTGACAATAATTAATTTAATATAATCCGTTCAAGAGTTATTAATACGGTCTCGTGACAACAATCAAAATAAATGGTTAGTGAAAGTTAATCTATGAAAAACATTGCAAAAAAATTTCTAGATTTAAATCCAGAGTTGGAAAAAATTGAGTTTATATATGTAGACTTTAATGGCATACCAAGAGGTAAAAATGGCTCACCAAAAACTCTAATAAAGGCATTCGATGGCGGTCTTAGAATGCCTATATCAAGCTATGTTCTGGATATTTGGGGAGACAACCCTAAGGGAACTGGCTTGATTATGAGTGGTGATGGTGATGCAATTTGTAGACCCGTTGCAAGTTCCCTTGCAGTAATGCCATGGAATTCTCGCAATACAGCTCAATGCTTAATGAGTATGGAGGATGGTGATGGCAAACCTATTTTTGCAGATCCAAGACACATACTCAGCAAAGTTCTGGATCGTTTTACCGAGATGGGCCTTAGGCCGGTTATAGCTCCAGAGATGGAATTTTATCTTATCGACAATAAGCTTCAAGCTAATGGCCACCCTCAAACCCCCTTAATACCTGGTACCCACAGACGTTATCAGGACGTTCAATTACTCAACTTAAGTGAGATGGATGATTTTGAAGGCTTCTTTACTCTCGTTGAAAAGAGCGCTCATTCGTTAGGAATTCCTGCAGAAACTGCAATCAAGGAATGTGCTCCTGGGCAATTCGAGATTAACCTACTACACCATGATGATGCTCTATTGATGGCTGATCAAACATTCTTATTAAAACGCCTAATCAAAAATTGCGCCAGACAATTTAATATGAATGCCACCTTTATGGCGAAACCATTTTCTGATGAAGCTGGAAATGGTATGCATGTTCATCTAAGTGTTGTCGATAAAAATGGTAATAATGTGTTTACTATGGATAAAAACAAGCAACCTCAGGGTCTCTTTTCTCAAGCCATCGCAGGCCTTTTGAAAACGACCCCTGACTTTTTATCTTTCTATGCCCCACACTCAAACTCGTATAGACGTCTAGTCCATAACGCTGATCACGCACCAACAACTTTAAGTTGGGGTAATGAGAATAGAACCGCCCTAATAAGACTACCTGAAGCTTCCGCTAAAGCGACAAGACTCGAATTCCGTGTCGCTAGTGCCGACTCCAATCCATACTTAGTATTTGCATCAGTACTAGCAAGCGTGTATTCTGGTATACAAGGCAAACTTCCACTTGATAAAGAAACTATCGGTAATGCCCATGCACAACATCGGCCATTACTAGGTGTTACATGGAGGGAAGCCGTAGAGAAAACAAGTGTATCATCACTAGTAAAGGATTTTTTTGGAAAACAGTTTCAGCAATGCTATAAATGCGTTAAAGAATCAGAAATAAAGAGATTTGAATCAACAATAACAGATTTTGAATACCACTCTTATTTGAGGTGCCTTTGATGAAGACTCCTGAATTGTGGTTACAAAAGAAGGCTTTTAATTAGCAATAATTAAAAGTTTAAAAATAAAGGAGAAAAACAATGAAAGTAAAAATCAAAAGTCTGCTCATCGCTAGCGCTCTGGCCTGCTCAGCGCAAATCACCGTGGCAGAAGAAAATGTTGTACATGTCTATAACTGGTCGGACTATATTGACGAACAGGTGAACACTGACTTTACTGCCGCTACCGGCATTAAAGTGGTCTATGACGTGTTCGACTCCAACGAAGTACTAGAAGCTAAACTTTTAGCAGGTGGTTCCGGCTACGATGTAGTTGTTCCTTCTGCTGGATTCTTGGCAAGACAAATTCAAGCGGGTGTTTTTCAGAAGTTGGATAAGTCCAAACTTACAAACATTGGCAATATGTGGGATGTTGTTGAAAAACGTGTTGAACAATTTGGACCTCTTAATGAATACTCTGTCAACTGGATGTGGGGTACAACTGGTCTTGGTTACAACGAAGGCATGATTAATGAAAGAATGGAGAATGCACCAACAACTTCTCTGGCAATGGTTTTCGACCCAGACGTTGTATCTAAATTTGCTGATTGCGGTGTTCATTTATTGAATGCACCAACAGAAATCATTCCTGCAGCTTTGGCTTATATCGGTGAAGATCCATCAACAACAGATGCCGAGGTGTTGAAAAAAGCTGAGCCTGTTATAGAAGCAATTCGTCCATATATTGAGAAATTTCATTCATCGCAATATATTGATTCACTTGCCAATGGCGATATCTGTTTAGTGATTGGTTGGTCAGGTGATATCTTTATGGCTCAATATGCAGCCTGGGATGCTGAAAATGGCGTTGAAATTGTTTATTCAATTCCTGATGAAGGTGCGCTTATGTGGTTTGATCAGTTGGCCATTCCGAAGGATGCCCCTCACCCTGATAATGCCCACAAGTACATCAACTGGACAATGGATCCTGAACAGATTGCTACAGCAACAAACTATGTTTGGTATGCTAATGGTAATTTAGCTTCTCAGCCACTTCTAGATGAAGAGCTTTTTAATGATCCAGCAGTTTACCCAACACCTGAAGTTCTTGAAGGTTTGTATACTGTACCAACTTACGATGCTGCAACACAACGTGTTGTGACTCGTCTTTGGACCAAGATTACAACAGGAAACTAAAACTGCGCTATCTTTACCTCCATGGTTTTTTGCCATGGAGGTATTTTTTTTTTATGTTATAGGTTATGACAGAGACTAATACAACTGAACCGTGGCTGGACTCAAGCCAGAAACCCTACATTCAAATAGAAAACGTTACAAAAAAATTTGGCGACTTTACAGCTATAGATAATTTATCCTTAGATATATATAAAAATGAGTTTTTCTCATTGTTAGGGCCTTCAGGATGTGGAAAAACAACGCTACTTCGAATGCTAGCTGGATTTGAAAGATTTACCGAAGGCAGAGTTCTTGTTGATGGTGAAGATATCTCTGAAATTCCACCCCATCTAAGACCTATCAATATGATGTTTCAGTCTTATGCACTGTTCCCACATCTAACTGTTGAAAAGAATATAGCCTTTGGTTTAAAGCAAGACAAATTACCAGATAACATCATCAATCAAAGAGTTGAGGAAATGTTGCAATTAGTTGAACTGACTGATTTTGCCAAACGTAAACCTGGACAACTTTCTGGTGGTCAAAGTCAACGTGTTGCACTTGCAAGAAGCCTAGCAAAACAGCCTAAACTGCTACTCTTAGATGAACCATTAGGAGCACTAGATAAGCGCCTAAGGGAACAAACACAGTTCGAGTTGATGGACATTCAGGAAAAATTGGAGGTGACTTTTGTTATCGTTACTCATGACCAAGAAGAGGCAATGACTGTTTCAAGTAGGATAGGTGTAATGGATTCAGGAAAATTGATTCAAGTTGCTACACCTACGCAGATTTACGAAGCACCGATCAACAGAGAAGTTGCAGACTTTATTGGTGACGTTAATATCTTCAAAGGTATCTACAAAGGTCAAGATGCAAAGGGAACTCAATTACTCTCTGAAGATTCAAAGTCGATTATCTATGCAACTCAAAAAGTTGATGTGCCAGTTGGCAATAGAATATGGTTTGCATTAAGACCAGAAAAACTTGAAATAACAAGAAAATTACCAGAAGTTGATTGCAATATCTTGAAAGGAAAAATTGAAGATATCGGTTATGGAGGTAGCTTTTCAACCTATCACGTTAAGCTCGAAAACGGTAGACAGCTTACCGCCATCCGTGCTAACCGTGAAAGAACCGCTGAACACCATTTAACCTGGGGAGATGAGGTTTATCTTCATTGGTCCCCTGATTCTGCAGTTGTACTTCTTTCTTAGTTCTATCTAATTTATGGCTAATCAAGCAAAAAAGAGTTTATTTAAACGCACTTTTAATGGAAGGAATGCAGCCATTTCAATTCCCTATCTTTGGTTACTTTTATTGTTCTTATTTCCATTTGTTATTGTTCTCAAGATTAGTCTTGCTCAGCCTATTATCGCTATACCTCCTTATACACCACTTTTTAGCTGGGGTGATTCATTATGGCCAAAAATACAAGCAGGCTTAGATAGTTATCTTTTCCTTTTTAGTGACTCACTCTATATCAAGGCCTATCTTTCTAGTATAAAAATTGCAACAATCTCAACAGTATTAACCCTCATCATTGGTTATGCGATAGCTTATAGTATTGCTAGGGCTCCGACACGTTGGCGAGGTATCTTATTGATGTTGGTCATTCTTCCCTTCTGGACGTCATTCCTCATACGTGTCTACGCTTGGATAGGTATTTTAAAGACTGAAGGTTTATTAAATTTAGCTTTAATGACATTAGGGATAATCGAAAAACCTCTCATTATTATGAATACCGACCTCGCTGTCTACATCGGCATCGTATACTCCTACCTGCCATTTATGATCTTGCCACTCTATGCAAATCTAGAAAAAATGGATATGAATCTGTTAGAGGCAGCAGCTGATCTAGGTTGTCGACCTTTTAAAACTTTCTGGACTGTAACGATACCTTTATCATTGCCTGGCATTTTAGCTGGTTGTTTTCTTGTATTTATTCCTGTCATTGGTGAGTTTGTTATCCCAGACCTTCTAGGTGGAACAAAAACCCTGATGATTGGTAAAGTTCTTTGGGGCGAATTCTTCTATAACAGGGATTGGCCGGTAGCATCAGCTGTTGCTATTATTATGCTACTGCTTCTAGTAGTTCCAATTATTCTCTATCAAAAATCACAAGAAAAGGCAATATCATGACAAGGTTCAGTAAATTTAATGTATCTGCCATAATCTTAGGATTTACATTTCTTTATTTGCCAATCATCCTTTTGATTTTGTTTAGTTTTAATGAATCTAGATTGGTTACCGTTTGGGCTGGATTCTCAACAAAATGGTATGTCGAGCTGATGCAAAACCAAGGCATCAAAGATGCAGCCTGGGTAACCTTCAAGGTTGCATTTATCTCTTCATCTGTGGCAACATTCTTAGGAACTATTGCTGGACTTGTAATGACGCGTTTTGGTAAATTTAGGGGTAGAACGCTTTTTTCCGGCATGATCTATGCGCCTATGGTAATGCCAGAGGTTATATTAGGCTTATCTACGCTACTTACATTTATAACCTTAGCTATTGATAGAGGCGTTTTAACAGTAACACTGGCTCATATAACTTTTTCGATGTGTTATGTTTCGGTCATTATTCAGTCCAGAATGACTAGCTATGACGATAGTATTACTGAAGCTGCTCTCGACTTAGGTTGTACGCCCTTTCGTACCTTTTTGTTAATAACACTTCCAATCATATTGCCAGCAGTGATTTCTGGCTGGCTATTATCATTCACTATGTCGCTTGATGATCTAGTTATAGCGAGCTTTACTTCTGGTCCAGGATCAACAACACTGCCAATGAAGATATATTCAATGGTTAGGCTCGGGGTTACACCTGAAATCAACGCCGTATCTACAATCTTAGTTGGTCTGGTAACGGTTGGCGTGATAACTGCATCACTCATAGGTAAAAAACAAAAACAGCAACTCGCTCAAAACTAATAAAGTTAAACATTTTATTAACATGTTTAGGGGTATTATAATTTGCGGATTTA
>Ga0207984_1001565_pt1 | contig 11289 bp, 9 predicted proteins | sample ETNtaG_30_FD_185760 | JGI IMG/M metagenome (GOLD analysis project Ga0207984, IMG submission 185760) | Marine microbial and viral communities from oxygen minimum zone, Eastern Pacific Ocean - ETNP201306PF43B (SPAdes) (version 2) | ecosystem: Environmental > Aquatic > Marine > Oceanic ...
GCATAGGGGGAGTCCTAATCGGTACCGCTACCACGAGGTCCGGGAGGCCGTCGAGCGCGGTGGTTTTCTGATCGAAGTCGATCTGGTCGAAGCGTATCCGCTGGACCTGATTCGCTCGGCACGCCCGCGTCTGGCGCGGAGATTTCGCGGAATGCCAGTCGAGTCGCTGGCCGTGCGAACGGCGCTCTTCGTGTGCGAGAAAAAGTGAAACTCAGAATCCTCTACGTCGGTCTCTCCGAAGGGACAAGCGCTCACCGGGCCGCCGCACTGGGAACCCTGGGTCACGAATTGATTCACGTCTCGAGTGACCCGCTCAATGGCGGTCTGGGTCGTCAACTCTATCGCGTCGGTCATCGACAGGGGCGCGATCCTGACCTGGTCGGTACGAATCGGCGCATTCAGGAGGCGCCGCCTACGGGCCCCAATCCGCTCTCGCGGTCTGCCTCTATTTGACATATTGTCATGAATTGGACCAAAAAACCGGCTTTGAATTTCCTATCCGCCCGGCCAGTCGTAGGTGAGCAGCAGGTGCGCGGCCTCGCTTGAGAGTTGGCAGGATTGCTTCTGCTCGCTCCGGCCGTGAAGAACCAGGAAGTGCTCGGCCGGCGGTAGGATGTCTTCCCGACGTGTTCGTAGCGGCGGCACCTGGATGGGGAAGACGGCCAGCCAGTAGTCGAGTGGACAGGAAGTATCAACCCGGGATTCGCTAGGCGAGAGAGTATCGAAGCTGTCGGCGTGATTCGGATCTGCTCGAAAGGCGCGGGCGCGGGGCGGCCTCATTCGACGCGGATCAATGCGTCATCGACCTGTTTTACGAGATAGTCGATGAACGCGCGTACGCTCGGTGAGACCTGTGTCCGGCTCGGGTAGATGAGGAAGAGGTCGTGAACAGTTCCCGCCCATGCGGGTAAGATCCTGACCAACTCGCCCTCATCTACAAGTGCCTGGCACGTCGTGATCGGCAACTGCCCAATACCAAAGCCATCCGCGCAAGCGTTAAAGATCGTTTCCAGGCTCGTCGTCGCTAAGCGGCCCGCAACGGCGACTTGCCGACGCTTACGCTGGCTCGAGAGTTCCCAGCTTCCGTCCCGCACTGACACGCCAAAGATTAGGCATTCGTGCTCCTGCAGGTCGTCGGGGGTCGAGAGTTGACCCTGCCGTTCCAAGTACTCCGGGTGGGCGAAAAGGGCGAAGTGGCTGTCGGCAAGATGTCTCGAGATCAAGCTTGAGTCCGGTAACTTTCCCGTCCGCAGTGCCAGATCGTACCGCTCTCCGACTAGATCGACGATCCGCTCCGTAAGGTCCATTTCAATGCTGACCTTCGGGTGCTCAGTCATGAAGCTCCTGATCAAACCCCAGTCGAAGCGAGCCATGCCGGATATGCCCGTACCGGGGCCTCTTCCCCTCGCCCCCTCTATTTGACAGAATGCCTACTTATCGGACCCAAGGAAAACGCAGCTTGAACTTCCTATCTGCAGAGGGGGGGCAGCCGGCTGCGCCAGCTGATCGACGAGATCGAGGCGACGGCCGGCGAGGTCTCGCTGCGCGAGGTCGGGCGCCAGGTCGCGTTGCAGGCCGAGCGCGAGGCGATCGATCGCGTACTCAAGCGCACGAACTGGAATCGCAAGCAGGCCGCAAAGCTGCTCGGGGTGAGCTACAAGACGCTCCTGCACAAGATCCGCGACATCGGGATCGAGCCCGACTGAGCGCTTGTCCGCGCGGCGCTCTCTACCTCAAAACTGGAAGTAGATGAACGCCGAGTTCTCGGAAGGCCAGCCGAAGAAGAGCAAGAACCCGACGAGAGCGTAGATCCAGGGCAGCCAGCGCTGCGGAGTCGCGTCCAGTGCGGCCGGCCAGCGGCGCCAGAAGTGCCCGACGGCGTGCAGCGCGATGAATGCGACGAAGGCGATGGTGGCGCCGAAGGGGGCCGCGTTTCCGAGGCCTATGGCCGTGATGCGCAGGTTGCCATCGAAGACGACGAACGCCTTCACCGCAGCCCACAGCTGGTCGGGCTCGGACACCCGAAAGATGATCCAGCCCAGCAGGGTGAGGTAGAGCGTCACCGACCAGCTGACGAAGCTGCCGACGCGTGTCCCCAGCCACCGTTCGACGGCGGGCAGTGTACTCGCTCTCTGCGCCAGCCAGCGGTTCGCGCAGAGCAGCGCCCCCTGGTACGCACCCCACCAGGCGAAGTTCCACGACGCGCCGTGCCAGAGCCCGCCCAGGACCATCGTCGCCATCAGGTTGAAGTACGTGAGTCCAACCCCGTGCCGGTTGCCGCCGAGCGGGATGTAGAGGTAGTCGCGCAGCCAGGATGAGAGGCTGATGTGCCAGCGCCGCCAGAATTCAGTGATCGAGCGGCTGAAGTAGGGGAAGTCGAAGTTGAGCGGGATCTCGATCCCGAACATGCGGCTGATGCCTCGGGCGATGTCGGTGTAGCCGGAGAAATCGCAGTAGATCTGCACCGCGAACATGGCGGCTCCCAACATGATGACGATGCTGGGGTTGCTCGCAGGATCCTCGAAGATGAAGTTCACCAGAGGCGCGATGCGGTCGGCGATCAGGACCTTCTTGCACAGGCCGACCAGGATCAGGTGGAACCCGCTGCTCAGCGCGGCCGGGTGCAGCTGCCATGCCTGAGCCAGCGCGGGGAAGAACTGGCTCGGCCGCAGGATCGGCCCCGCGACGAGCTGTGGGAAGTAGGCGACGTAGAGCGCGAGCCTTCGCAGCGATGTCTCGGGCTCGGCGTGGCCCCGGTAGACGTCGATGGTGTAGCTCATGGTCTGAAAGGTGTAGAAGCTGATGCCGACCGGCAGGGCGACGGCGAGCGCCGGCGGCGCCCAGTCGACGCCGAGCCAATGGCCGATGCCCACCCAGTTGCCGCGAAAGAAGTCGTAGTACTTGAAGAAGCCCAGGACGCCGAGGTTCGCCACCACGCTCGTGGTCAGGAAGACTCGCCGGCGGCGTTGTTCGGGCGCGCCGATGGCGAGCTCGTAGAGGAGCGGCCCCGCCAGCGAGAAGCCGAGGCAGGCGAACAATGCCGGTCGCATGCCGGGCCAGCTGGCGCCGCGCAGTCCGGTGTCGGCGAACGCGGGCCAGTCGAAGGCAAGGCACCCGACGGAGAAGACGAGGAAGGAGCCGCTGATCCGAAGCCGGGAGCGCCATGAGAGCCGCTGCCCGCGGATCCCGAGGGCGGCCGCGTAGTCCACGATCGAGCTCAACGCGATCAGCACCAGGAAGCGGACATCCCACCAGCCGTAGAAGACGTAGCTGGCCAGCAACACCAGCCACTGCTGGCGCGCGGGCGTGCGAATCGATGCGATCGCCAGCAGGACGATGCAGAAGAGGACCAGGAATTCCGGGGTCTGGAAGAGCATCGGCGTCGATCGCTAGCGCGCCTCTCGCACCGGCAAGGCGTTCGCCACCAGGTGGCTAAGGGCCTCGCGCCCGGCTTGGTTGGGGTGCACCGCATCCGCGAAGCCGTCGGCTCCGAGCAGATCGCTGGCGTCGACCAGCGCAGCCGAGTGCTGCCGGCCGAGCTCGACGGCGAGCGTGTGGAGCCGAGCCCGCACGGGGGCCGCGCTGCTCCGGAGATCCGGGTGTACCGGCAGCAAGAGCAGCAACGGCGTGGCTTCCCCCGTTGTGACGTCCTCCAGCAAGGCGGTGAGGACGCTGTCCCCCTGCTCCCAGGGCACGCTGGCGCAGGCGCCGAGGCCCTTCTCGATCTCGTCGAGGTGGCGAGCGAGGCGCGGCCCCGCGATCGAGGCCGTGCGCGTGAAGGGCCGGATCCAGTCGGACTCGTAGCCGGATCGCAGATCGGAGCGCAGGGCCAGCCGGAGCCCGTGTTCGAGCCAGTTGGCGGGCACGGTGCGGAAGTGGACCCACTGTTCGGGCGCAGACGAGCGGAGTGCGGCGTAGCTTCCGGGAGCCATGCCGGGGAAGTCGGCCGCCGTTCGCCCGGTGGGCCAGGCCGAGACGAACCCCGCATGCGCGTAGACGTACGCCTTGTCCGGTGCGAGAGCATCGAGCCGACAGACCTCCGTGCCGGAGAGACCGATGGCAACGACGTCTGGGCGGCTCGCGAGCAGGCGCGGCAGCAGGATCCGGCGCTCGTTGAGGCCGCACCCGCTGAGCGCGAGGTTCTCGGCGTGCCAGTCGCCGCTTGCGGCGTCGGCCACGATCTGGGCGTCGATGCCGTCGCGCACGATCGAGTTGCCGATGAACACGATGCGGGGCCCCGGTGCGGGGGGCAGTGCGAGATGTCTGCCGAGCTCGACGATCCTCTGAGTTGCGCCCATGGGCATGCGGGGGAGGAGGACCGCCACCAGCAGGAGCACGCCGAGCGCGACACCGAAGGCAGGCGCGATCAGCATCAGGAGCAGGGCCCGCAGAGCGGATGTCGTCTCGGCCGCGGCGGTCGCCATGTTCGGTGCCGCGAAGCATAGTTGAGATCTCGAGCCAACGGACGCTCGGGCAGGCGCGGCGTTCGTGTCGCTATATTCGGCCGCGTGAGGGCGACACGGACGCTTGCTGGGCTGCATTCGGCCACGTTGCGTGCCCCGGTGGCCAGTGCAGAGCGCTGACATCGGGTCCGGGTGCCAATCGTGAAGCTCTCCGAGCGCATCCAGCAGCTCGGCAATGCCCGCCTCGTGCGAGAAAACTCCTGGATCGGCGCCAGTCGGGTGGTGACCGTCGTCGCGAGACTTGCCGGCATCCGGGCACTAAATGGGCGCCCTCGGGGCTGCGAGCGGAACGTTGGGAGGCATGACGGCCGGGCTGCTCGCCACCGTCGCGTTCTCCCGGGCGCTACCGAGGTTCCTGGCCCGCGCCTGATTTGCGGTCGTCTTGCGTCCGGTTGGCCTAGATGGTTGAATCGGCGCGTCGAACTGGAAGGGACCGCGTGGGGGCAAGCATCCCCACGACAACATCTCCTGAATGTCGCGTATTCGCAGCTGGCTCGCTCTGGTTCTCGTCTGCCTTGCCCCTGTCATCGTGCTGGAGGGCGGCCTGCGGATCTTCCGCCCCCTGCCCGGACCTCCGGCGGGAGCCGAGTCCTACCACCGCTTCCTGCCGGGTTGGAACCAGTCCGGAACACCGCCGGTCGATTGGGCCTACGCCTACGGGCCGCTGAATGGAGTCTCGCCCAACACGGATCCGGTGCGAGTCAACCGGTACGGCTTCCTCTACCCCGAGGAGCGGGGCCAGCGCCGCAGCGCGAAAGAGCTGTGCATCGCCGTGCTGGGTGGCTCTACGGTGGAGTGCATCGCGCTGCGCCCCGAGAACCGCTGGCCGGCGGTGCTCGAGCGCCTGCTCGGCGAGGCCCTTCCCGGCCGAAGCGTCGCCGTCCTCAACCTGGGCATTTCCGATCAGGGAACCTGGACGCACCTCGCGAACGTCGCGCAGCACCTGCCGACCCTGGCGCCCGACCTGACCATCCTCATGCTGGGCGCCAACGATCTGATCCGCTCCCGGGGTGACTACGAGCATCTGCTCATGGGCAATAGCGTGAGGTCGATGACGGGGCCGGGCCTCTTCGCACGGGCGAAGTATTACGTACGGGACGAGATGCAGCTCGGTCGTTACATCCAGAAAGCGAGGTTCGGCGGTCAGCCCTACTTCTCGCCGTCCCATGATCTGCTCGAGCGGCTTCCGGAGCTTCCCTCGAAGCCGTCGTTCAAGCCCGAGGCTCTGGACGACTACGAGAACGCCATGGTGTCGATTGCCGCGCTGGCGCAGGCCCATGGCTCCCGCGTCTACTTCACGACGCAGCCCATGCTCTGGAAGCAAGAGAACTCGCCCGAGGAGGAGGCGGTTTTCTGGCTCCTGAAGGGCGAGTACGAGGGGCGGCCCTACAGGCGTAGGCCGGGAGACTCCGCGAGCCTGCTCGAGACCCTCAACGCCCGCCTGCTCGATACCTGCGAGCGCCGCGGCTACCCCTGCCTCGACCTCGCCGGAAGCATCCCGCGCAGCCTGGGCTACTTCTACGACGACGTGCACTTCAACGATGCCGGTGCGCGCCTGGTGGCCGAGCAGATGGCGGAGGCTCTCCTGGCGTCTGGCGTGATTGGCGTCGGCGACACGGCTTCCCCCGGATCCGGTTGACGTGCGCCGGGAGCCCCTCGCGATTCTCTACGTGGGTTCGAGGGAGGGAACCTCGGCGCAGCGGGCCCGGACGCTTTCCGATCTCGGTCACGAGGTCGTGCACCTGGCGTCCAGCATCCCGCCGAACGCGTCATGGCGGTACCAGGTGCAGCGGATTGCGCGCCGCCTGCATGGACGGGACGGCGTGCGGCCCTACTACGACATCGACTGCGCGAACCGGGCCATCCGGCGCACCTTTCGCCGGCGAAAGTTCGATGTGCTGTGGGTAGACAAGGCGCTCACCATTGCGCCGCCGACGCTGGCTGTCGCCCGGCAGCGCTGTCCGGAAGTCGTGATTCTCTCGTTCAGTCTGGACGACATGATGAATCTGCAGAACCAGACCCGGCGTTACCTGTCCTGCATCCCCCGGTACGACCTCCATGTGACGAACAAGTCGTACAACGTGGATGAGCTGTCGGCGCTCGGGGCGAGACGCGTGCTCTTCATCGACAACTCTTTCGACCCGAAGACTCACCGCCGTCTCGAGCTCTCCGCCGAGGAGCGGGGGCAGTTCGCGGCTGGCATTGGTTTCGTGGGATTCTGGGAGCAGGATCGCGCCGACATGATCCTGCGTTTGTGTCGAGAGGGCATGGAGGTCACGGTTCACGGCCTGGAGTGGGGACCGCTGCGCGGCGCCCATCCGAACCTCCACATCGGCAAGGAATTTCTCGACGGTCTCGAGTATGCGCGCGCGATCAACGCGACCGATATCAACCTGGGCTTCCTGCGCAAGGTGAACCGTGACCTGCAGACGACGCGCAGCATCGAGATCCCGGCCAGCGGGGGCTTCATGCTGGCCGAGCGGACGGACGAGCACCGGCGCCTCTTCGAGGAGGGGCGGGAGGCGGAGTACTTCGACTCGTTCGCGGAGCTGCTGGAGAAGTGCCGGCACTACCTGGCGCATCCCGAGGAGCGGCGGCGCGTGGCCGAGGCAGGCTATCGGCGCTGCCAGGAAGGACGCTACGACTACGCCGGCCGGTTGGAGCAGGTGCTGGACGAAATCGCCCGCATTTGCGCGGAAGGGACAGGGGCGAGGCGTGAGTAGCGTAGACCTGCCCCTCGTGAGCGTGGTGGTGACGGGGTACAAGCGCCCGAAGGAGCTCGCTCGCACGATCGAGAGCTTCCTGTCGGTCGTGCAGTACGAGCCTCTCGAACTCGTGCTGGCCGACGACGGCAGCCCCGAGGAATTGCGAGCGCCCATGCGGGAGCTGCCCTTCGATCACTTCGTGTTCGCCGAGCGAAACCGCGGCCTGGGCGCCAACACGAATGCCGGCCTGGCGGCTGCCAAGGGCGAGTTCATCTTCCAACTCGAGGACGACTGGCTCTGCACCGGGCCGGCCGACTTTCTGGCCCGCGGCGTCGAGCTGCTGAGGGCAAGGCCCGAGATCGGAATCGTGCGCTACACGAGGGTGTTCAGCGACTCCGACGAGCTTCCGCCTCACGAGGTTCCGGGCTGGGACTCGACGGTGAAGATCTTTCGTCCCGAGGCGGGCAGCGATTACTTCCTCTACTCCAACCACCCGCATCTGAAGAGCCGCGAGTTCATGGAGTACATGGGGCCCTACAAGGAGAGCCGCTACATGCAGCGCTCCGAGTTCGACATGCGCGATCGCTTCAATGCGCAGAGCCGCTACGCGGCAGCCCTGATCGAGGGCTGCGATTCATTCGCGCACATCGGCGAGGAGTCGAGCCACCGGCGCCCGCTCCCGGCTGCCCGGGTGGGCATGTTTCTCGATCGCTTTCCGCCTCTGCGTCCCCTGGCGAACGTGCTGCGCCGATTGAAGCGGATGGTGCACCCCGGGCCGTGAGGCCCGGAGGGTTCAGCCGCGCGCGTCGTGTTTCGCCGCCCCGCCTCTCATGGTTGAATCGCCGCGCCGAACTGCGCGGAACTGACCGACGTGCCCCAAGAGCGCTTGGCGATTCTCTACGTCGGGGCGAAGGAAGGAACCTCGCTCCAGCGTGCCCTGACGCTTTCGGAGCTCGGGCACGATGTCGTGCACGTGGCGTCGGGGATCGGGCTGAACACGTCTTGGCGGTATCAGGTGCAGCGCGTCGCTTCCACGGGCGGGACGGTGTGCGGCCCTATCTGGACGTCGATGGGGCGAACCGCGTCGCGCGCCCGTGGACCAGCCCGCTTGAGGCGTGTCGGCCCATCCGACGCGTCCGCTTCGAAGCCGGCGCCTGCACCCATGTGGCCCAGGCCACACCCCGCGCGGACAGGTCCTCCAAGGCGCGCCGCATGAGTGCGTGGGCGGCGCGCTGTTCGCAACCCTCCGCGTCAGTGGCAGAATCCCAATCGGCTTCTCGGACACGCCGACCAGGTCATAGCGCCATTTCGACCGCATTCGGGCTGCCCGCCTTCCAACTTCGCCGCACGTCGATCACGCCCCACCGCTTTGCCTACAGTCGTGGGGTGCCCAGTCGACCGGCACCCCATGCACCGCAGCGGGAAGCCTGCGGACAAGGGAACCATCGCATCATGATCATCGGTGGAATGTTCGGCTTGCCGCCGGAGGGGGCGACGGGAACGGCGCCGCCTTTCGGTGGTGAGTCCCTCTTCCTGGCCAACGCGCGCTCGGGAATCCTGTACGTGGTGCGCGATCTCGATCCCGCAACCATCTGGATGCCTTCCTACCTGTGCCAGAGCATGGTGGAAGTGCTGGGCGAGCTGCGAGAGCGAGTGCGTTACTTCCCGGTCGACGCCGCCCTGCAAGTCTCGGATATCGAGTGGTGCGAGGCCATTCGCGAGGGCGACATCGTCTGCGTCATCGACTACTTCGGGTGGGCGAGTTCGAGAGCGCTGAAGCGAAAGGCTCGCTCGGCGGGAGCCACCGTTCTCGAAGACGCCTGCCAGGCCTTGCTCACCGGCGGGCTCGGCGAGGAGGCAGATTTCCTGCTCTTCAGTCCGCGCAAGTATGTGGGCGTACCAGACGGGGGCGTGCTGGTTTCGATGCGCGGTAAGCCGTTTGCGGGGGCCTCACTCCAAGCGGCACCCGAAGAGTGGTGGCAGATCGCCTTCGCAGCGGCAGAGCTTCGGCGGGAATTCGACGAGCGCGGTGCCAGCGATTCCGACCGCCGCTGGTACGAGCTGTTCCAGCGGGCCGAGGATGGCCCCTCCGGGTGCTACGCCATGAGTTCGTTGGCGCGCTCCCAACTCTTCGGGTCGTTCGACTTCGCCCAGATCTCGGCTTGCCGCAGGGACAACTACGCGACTCTCTTCGAACGCCTCGGTCGGATCGCGCTCCTCCCCGCGCCTGCGCCATCGGTCGTTCCGCTCGGATTCCCCGTGCGCTTCGAAAGCGAGGAGATCCGGGAGCGGGTGCGCCGGGGCCTGATCGCCGAGGAAATCTATCCTCCGATCCACTGGCCTCTCGGCGATGTCGTGCCAGCGAGCTTCGTCGAGAGCCACGATCTGAGTCGCACGATCCTCACCCTGCCCTGCGACCAACGCTACGACTCGGCGCACATGACCCGAATCGCAGATGCCGTCGAGGCACATCACGACCGTGCCTAGACGACGCGGACGCGACCAGAACTCAGCCGCGCGGCGCGCGATACGCGGGAAAGAAGCTGACGCCCTCTTCGCGCTCCTTGCACAGGCGATCGTAGGCGCTCCGGTCGAGCACGCGACCGCCCATCCATGCGGTGCGCGTGGACGTGGACCAGCCGCGTTTGAAGTGCGTCAGCCCATCCGCCGCGTCCGCTTCGAGGCCTGCGCCCATATGAGCCAGGGCCACAACCCCCCGTGCGGACAGATCCTCCAGGGCGTGCCACATGAGCGCATAGGCAGCGCCTTCGTCGTAGCCCTCCGCGTTCGTGGCGGCCAGATGGTACGCAGCGACCGGCCCGCGCAACAACCAGAGCTGCATACCCACCGTTCGGCCCGCGATGGAGGCACGATGGGCGACGAGGCCGGGGACCTGCGCGAGACGTTCGAAGGACTCTCTTGGGAAGCGCGACGGACCCTCGATGTCGTGTCGTTCGATCAACCCGTCGTAGAGGCCGACCCAATCGTCGAGCCAGGCTCGCGGCTCCACATTCGCTTCGATGGTCACCCTTCGCAGGCCGCGTCGGGCATCGCGCCGGTGATGCTTCGTGGCAACCTCTTCCACGGGTCGTGATAGATCCGTCACGAAATGCTCTTTGAAGGGTCGCACGACGTCCGGGAATGCACGCGCAATCTGTTCGGACGTCCAGTCGCCCATTGGATCGACGACGGCTGTGACGCTCACCAGACCATCGGCGAGCTCATCCAAATCGGCGGCGAAGGCGTCCGCGTCCCTGCAAGTCAACAAGGGATACGGGCCCACCGCGTCCCGAAGCCCACACCCTTCGATCGGGCGCTCGAGAAGCCACGCGCCCGAGCGCGGAAGCTGCAGCGGCGTTCCCTGGTGGACGAGGGACGCGACGTACGCGGGGTCTCCGTAGCCGAGCACGGGATCCGCAACGACGAGATCGCCAGCGCGCGTCATGAAGCGGACTCGAGCGCTTCGAGGGCCGCGCGTAGCGCATCCAGATCCTCGGCCGGGAGGCGCGGCTGATCGGTGTCATCGAAGCGTGCCGGGCCATCATAGCTGGGCAGATCGCAGCCTTGAGCCGCGAGGCAAACAGCGAGCTCTCGCCAGGTCGAGGCCGGGTCGCGACAAAAAGCGTCGTAGCGCACGTGAAGCTTGCGAGTCGGGTCCACTTCCCTCAACCCCGCAGCGATGTGCCGCTGGGTATAGACGACCTGCCCGATCACCTGCTCCACGGGCGTGAGAGCGTCCAGCGTTGCCGCCTCGGGCGGGCGCGCCGAGTACCACCGCTCGCGGTCTCCGAAGAAGCGTTCGCGAGCCTCGAGCAACGACTGGGCGTTGTAGACCGGATCGCGCTCCACGTGCAGGAACACTGCCGTCGGCAGCAGACGGGCGGCCCCAGGCAGATCGTACACCCACATCAAGCCCTTCAACGCGAACGGCTTGCCGAACACATCGGCAACGGCCGCCAGCTCGGCGTTCAGCCCCTCGGCATCGACCTCGTCCAGCAGGTCGCCGATCGGCTCGATGCCCACCGTCGGCAGGAAACGGCGCCAGAAGTACCAGAATTCGTTCGGCGCCAGGGGGCCCCTGGTCTTCCCGAGATCGGAGTGAAAGTCGACCGGAGCGGCGA
>Ga0207984_1001569_pt1 | contig 11273 bp, 7 predicted proteins | sample ETNtaG_30_FD_185760 | JGI IMG/M metagenome (GOLD analysis project Ga0207984, IMG submission 185760) | Marine microbial and viral communities from oxygen minimum zone, Eastern Pacific Ocean - ETNP201306PF43B (SPAdes) (version 2) | ecosystem: Environmental > Aquatic > Marine > Oceanic ...
CCGACTAGCCTGGTGGTTGATCACCGGCCCACATGTCGCATTCATCTCCAACCTGTCCTCTTCAATGTGCTTCAAGGATTCTAACAACAAGGGTGTTTTCAGGTCATTGAATTGAACAAACCCTTGCCGGTCTGGCGCTAGGGAGATAGACAAACCGATTACCAGAAATGAAAGTTCCATTTTACGCTTCCCTCATACTTACACTCGGGCTCCCATCGCTTTCCGCGATCGAACGGCCCAAGACACTCGACGAAGATAAGGCCAGAGAGCGTGTCTCCACCGAGCAACCGAAGGACCAGCTCAAGGAAGGGGACGCCGAGGCCGAACAAGGCAACAAACCCGAAGCAATCCCGCAGGTTGATCGTCCGGCGGGCGCATGGCTCGGGGTGCTGAGCAAACCGGTGGACGAGACCCTGCGCGAAAGGGCGAGATAGCTCTGCGGCTTCGCCGTGACTTGCTCCCGGTTACCGTTGATCCAGATCTCCGCACCGTCCCGGGCCCAGTAGGGCACGCGGATCCTGATGGTGAGTTCCCGCGGCTGCCTGACCGACAATCTGATTGTCGTCGTGTCCTGGCGGGGAAATCCCGTCTCCTGCCGGACGGTCAGGCCCTTTTCCTTCCAGTCGAGCTGCGAGGGAATGAAAAGGTTCACCCAAAGGGTATCGTCCTTGTGGAAATAGATGGTGTCACCGTATTTCGCGTGGTTCTCCATGCCGGTACCCACGCAGCACCACATCGAGTCGAAAGGCGTGCTGTAGGTTTTGAAGTGGCCGGGTTTGAGCGAGTAGAAATAAGTGTAGCCACCGCTTTTCGGATCCTGTGATCCCAGGATGTGGTTGTAGAGAGCCCGTTCGTAGTAATCCATGTAGCTCGCGTCCGGTTTCCATCCGAAAAGATGCCGGGTCAGCTTAAGCATGTTGTAGACGACGCACGTTTCCGTGCTGTCCCAGTTCAAGTGTTTCGCCTCTTCCCCGGCTGCACGAAAATGTTCATGGAAATCCACTCCGCCGGGCGCGAAGGAACGCGCATTCACCGCCCGATCCCAGAAGAAGCGGGCGATAGTCGCGTAACGCTCTTCCCCGGTGAGTTCATACAGGCGCGCGGCGCCGATGATTTTCGGCAGTTGAGTGTTGACGTGTTTTCCTGTGAGCACGTCCTGCTCGTTCGCCAGCGGATCGAAAATCACCTTGTGGCCGAAGCGCCGGGCCAGGGCCAGGTAGTCCTTGCTGCCCGTGATGGCGTGGAGATTTGCCAGAGCTTCGTTCATGCCCCCATATTCGCAGGTGAGCATGTGCTGAAACTGCCCGTCGTCGAGTTTGTCCGTCCCTCGCTTGGCCCATGCGGCGTATTTCTGCGCCACCTCCAGCGCCTGCCGGTTGCCGGCATGCAGGTAGGCATCAATCAGGCCGGCGTAGCTCTTGTGCAGCACGTACCACGGCACGTAACCGGTGCACAAACCCCATTTGCCAACCTTGATCCGGCCCGCGAAAAGTTCGTTCCATACTTCTGTCCGCACCGGCCCGGAATAGCCGTTGCCGTGTTTCTGCTGGACGGCGGCAAGCTCACTCACCATGTAGTCCACGCGCCGTTTCATCTCCGCATCGCCCGTGCTGGCGTAGGTCAATGCGCAGGCGCTGATGTAGTGGCCTGAAACCTGCCCCACGCAATCCCTTCCGGCCCATCCGCCGTAGCGTTCTCCTTTGGTGGGAAGACCGGCGCGCTCGTGAAATGGCCACAGGTGCCGATCCGGCTCAACCTTCTCCAGGTAGGCCTTGTTGAGCTCCATTGCTTTCTTGAAGGGGCCCTCAAGCAAGCGCACCCGATCCAGCGGAAACGATCGGGCTCCGGTCGGATCTTCGGCTTGCCCCGGGCAGATCCCGATCAGGCCCAACAGAACCGCAAACATGATTCTCCAATTGCATTTCATGATAGTTTTCCTTCTGACGATTGCGCCGCGCAGGTCTCGGCACCACCACTTCTAGCCAGCACCATGCCGACCTTCAACCCGGTGAGTTGGCAGCAGTTTCCAACCCGCCCCTCGCTGACCCGACCGTTGAAGGTCAGCAAGAGAACCGCCAACAACCCCAGGGTCAGCCGATATCTTTTCCAGTTTCGTGACATGACCGACTGATCGGGATTTGCTTTTTCACACAATACTCACATGGCCATCAATTCGCCGTTAACCACGATTGAATCTGCACGGATACGGAGCTCTCAGATAAAAAGTTTCAACTCTCGCCTCATCAACTGCAGGGAATCCTGTGATCAGAGGGGAGGATATATGCAGCCGTTTCACACCGCAGGTTCACGGCGGGGAGATCGGCGTGGAATATTCCATTCTGCGTGAACGCCAACAGCGGGAAAGGCGCAAACCAGAATGTTCCGCCAGTCGTTGCTCATCCCTCACCGAGTGTAATGACGAAGAAATTGACATAAGCAAAACCAGATCGAGTCCGATCGAAAAAGTGTTTCAGATTAAAGAAATGTGTTGAGACCCTTCATGGTAACTGTCGGTCCGTACGTTTCATGCGATCGACGAACATGAAACAGGACGCGCGTTACGCGGGTTTTGCATATGGGTAACATGACAAATGCCTCTGGACTTGCTTCCCGCACCTTCAGGTCCAAGCCGGATTTCGATGAATGCATGGCCCGCGTCTACGCCTGGTACGAACAGAAATTCATCGACCGGCCCCCGGTACGATTTCATCACCACAATATCGAGTATGAGCGCACCTCACAGGGCAAGGCCCGGTGGGCCCGCTACGAAGACCGCTGGCTGGACGTGGACCACCAGATGGACCTCTGGGAGCAAACCCTGGCCCAGACGAAGTTTCTCGGGGAAACCTTTCCCGTGTTCTGGCCCAACCTGAGCGCGGTGGTCTACAACCTGTTTCTTGGTCAACAGGCCGTCTTTGACGATGCCACCGCCTGGACGCACCCCTGCATCGACAACCTCGATGACCTGCCAGCGCTGAAGGTGCAGCGCGACAATGTCTATTTCAAAGCCGTCGGGGCGTTAACCGAGAGCGCCCTGGAACGGGCGGAGGATCGCTTCATGGTCGGTTTCTCAGACCTCTACGCGGGAATGGACTGTGCCATGGGCCTGCGCGGCACCCAGCAACTGTGTGTCGACCTCTACGAGAACCCGACCGGCGTGCATGCGCTCATCGGCCGGGCTTTTGCCGAATATGCAGACGTGTACAACAGTTATGACCGAACCCTGAAACAACACGGCCAGCTTTCCGTGACCTGGATCAACCTGCCCGTGTTCGAGCGGTTCAATGTGCTGGCCTGCGATTTCGCGGTATACGTTTCCCGGGATCATTTCGACGAATTCTGCATGCCGGTGCTGGGCCGGGAAGCGGCGCTCTTCACCCACAACGTGTTTCACGTGGACGGGCCGGGCGTGGCCAAGAATATTGATTCGATCCTCACTCTGGAAAACATGCCGGCTATCCAGTGGGCCCAGGGCTACGGCAAGGACAAACCCATCCGGCAATGGATCCCCCTGATCCGAAAAATCCAGGAAGCGGGGAAGAGCGTGGTCGTCGACCTCGAATTGAGCGAACTGGATGATTTCATGCGACATGTGGATCCCGCGGGCATCATGCTGTGGATTCCGGCGGCGCCTGAAGACCAACCGGAAGCGTTGAGAAAGGTGCAGGCATGGTAACGATGCTAATAAGAAAATCGTTCCCGGACGCCCACACCCTGGACCAGGTTGATTACGATCTTCGCCGGGGTGAGATCCACGCGCTGGTCGGGAAAAACGGGGCGGGAGCGAGCACCCTGAGGCAGACACTCGCCAGAGCCTGGTCGGCGGCACTTCGCCACGCCAATCGCCCGGTCAAACAGGTTCCAAAGAGTTTGGCCTGTATAGGTGAGCAGCTATCTCCCGGAAATATTGTGATATGATGACAACGAGAAAACTGCAGGCCCTTGCCTCCGTCGGCGCACTTCTGGGAATGCTCGTCACAGCGGTCGCCCAGAATCAACCGCCGCAGTTGCGCAAGATCGTTCTTGATGAAAGCCCGCATGACCCGTTTGAGCTCGCGGTTGCAAAGGATGGGCGGATTTTCTATGTGGAACGGCGGGGACAGCTCAAGCAATGCCTGCCCGAGAGCAGGACCTCCAGGCTTATTGCCTCGCTCAAGGTATACAGCGAACTTGACGACGGTCTGCTCGGGATCGCCCTGGATCCAGGATTCTTGGACAACAACTGGATCTACCTCTGTTATTCGACGCCGACAGCGAGCGAGAACTGGGTCTCCCGTTTCACCCTGGAAGGAGACACCCTCGATCTCGGCAGTGAAAAGGTCCTGCTCAAGATCAAGGTGCAGCGCGACACGCCACCCTGTCACACCGGCGGATCCCTGGCCTTTGATCTACATGGCAACCTGTTGATTTCCACCGGCGACAACATCAATCCCTTCAAGTCCGACGGCTATTGTCCAACCGACGAGCGACCTGGACGAGCGGCCTGGGATGCGCAGGGCAGTTCAGCAAACACGAACGACCTGCGCGGCAAGGTTCTGAGAATCACGCCGCAGCCGGACGGGGGGGTGACGATCCCCCGGGGCAACCTTTTCAAACCGGGACTGGCCAGGACGCGACCGGAGATTTTTGCCATGGGCTGCAGGAACCCGTTCCGGATTTCCGCTGACCCGAAGACAGGAACGGTTTACTGGGGTGAAATAGGTCCCGATTCCCGCAGCGCGAATCCCTCGCGCGGCCCTGCCGGTTTCGACGAAGTGAATCAGGCAAAGCAGGCCGGAAACCACGGCTGGCCGCATTTTGTCGCCGACAACAGACCCTATCGTCACTATGACTTTGCGACCAAGGTCTCAGGGAATCTGTGGCAGGCGGCCGATCCGAAAAACGAGTCGGTAAATAACACCGGTTTAACGGCCCTGCCCCCGGCGCAGGCGCCCTTGATCTGGTATCCCTATTCTGCATCGACGACCTTCCCGGAGCTGGGCAGCGGGGGCCGCTCCGCGATGGCCGGCCCCGTCTACTATTTTGACTCTGCCTCGCCGTCGCAGCGCAAACTGCCGGCGGAATTTGATCGTTGTCTCTTCATTTATGACTGGATGCGCGGGCAGATCCTGGCGGCAAAACTCGGCGAGAAGGAAGAACTGGTATCCCTCAAACGCATCCTGCCCAAGACCTCCTTCAAGAGGCCGATGGACATGGAGCTTGGCGCTGATGGCGCCCTTTACCTGATTGAGTGGGGCTCCGCCTATGGCGGCAACAACAAGGACGCCCAGATCGTTCGCATCGAGGCCACGCTGGCGCCATCGTTGCCCGCCGCCGCAACTGCCGCGCCCAGGACCCTGTCGATGGCGGACTATCTTCCCGCGCTGGCCGGGGGTAATGCGGAAGCCGGCAAGCGCCTCTTCGAAAACGGCGCCAAGACGGGATGCGTCAACTGCCACCCGATTGCGGGTAAAGGTGGTGTCATCGGACCAGCCTTGGACGATTGCGGCAGTCGCATGACAAAAGAAAAGATTCTGGAGTCACTGCTTTTCCCGGGCAAGGAGGTCACATCAGGTTATGGCAGCCTGATCCTGAAATTGAAAGACGGCAGCAACCGCGCGGGAATGCTGAAATCGGAAGGAACCCTTGAGTTGCAGCTGGAGTCTCCGGAAACGGGTCTCCTGAGCGTCAAGACAGCCGATATCGCTGAGCGCAGTGAGCTCGTGTCCGGGATGCCGCAGATCGCGGCTTCGCTTTCAACCACAGAGGTGGCTCACCTGGTGACCTATCTGAGTTCCTTGAAATCCGCAGACAGTTGGACCTTCGTCAGCATGCCCGACTTCCTCAACGTCGACACAACCTATCCGCAGCCAGGCTGGGAAGACGCGCTGGATTACGTGCTCAAGGCGGTCAAGGCGGAGAACCCGGACTTTCTCCTGGTCGCCGGGGATCTTGTGATGGGGCGATGGTGGGACGAAGAAACGATCAGGAAGTACGCAGCGATTTACTACCCTGACTGGATCAAGCGAATGAAAGCCCACGATCTCAAGTTCTACACCGCCATCGGCGATCACGAACTGGGAGACAATCCCTGGCCGCCTGCCCGAGCGAAGCTTGTCCCTCTCTTCAAGAAGGCCTTCCGCGACTACATGAAAATGCCGTTGAACGGCCCCGAGCACATGAAGGGGACGGCGTTTCACTTTCTACATAAGAACTCCCTCTTTATTGCGGTGGACGTTTTTGAAAAAGGCAAGGGTCAGCAAGGCGACATCGTGGCACAGGTCACGGGAAAGCAACTGGCGTGGCTGGAGACGACCCTCGGGGACCATCCGGAGGTCGATCACGTTGTGGTGATGGGGCACACGCCCATCCTCGGCCCGGTGCGCAAACGTTCATCCAGTGGATTGATGCTTGAGAAAGGCAGGCAGTCACCTCTCTGGCAGACCATGGCCAGGCACAAGGTCGATCTTTACCTCTGCGGTGAGGTGCACGCCATTACCGCTACCGAAAGAGACAGCGTCCAGCAGGTCGCCCACGGCGGACTCTTCGGCTACAATCCCCGGATCAATTATTTGGTCGCAAAGGTAACAAAGGATCGCATCGAGCTCGAACTGAAGGAACTCGATATTATCTGTAAAGGCGAGAAACTCTGGCAGGTTGGCAGGAACCGTCCGCACGAATCGGTCACAATTGCCGAAAACATCAAAAAGCGCGGCTTTGTCGAAGTCGGGCAGATGACAATTCTCAGAACGGGAACCACACGGACCGGCAAGGACAAGACCGGTTACTTCGACGAGTCGAGCAATCCCTGACCTCAATCGAAACCGACAGGAAATCACCCTCACTCAAAAAGTTGAAACCGACCAGTGATCCAAGTGAAGATTAACAGCCCCTATCCAATCGCCACCACTGCATCACTCGAACTGTGAGGCGCCAGGGCATACCGCCTGACTCAAATCTGACCTCAAGGATGCCGGTCGGTGAGGAGAAATGCGATTGGGAAGGAGTGTGGCTGCCCGTTTAACAACAAATCAAGGATGTTCGTGCCTGTTTCCACAGGTCGCAGCGCTTTGACATCAGCAAAAGGAGATCGATTAATGGACAATCTGAACAAACGCGAATTTCTGAAGATGACATCCTTGCTCGGAGCGGGAGCAGGAGCAACCGTTCCAACCATCGCGACCGCTGCCGGGGAGACGGCCACCCCGGCCGCCGTCCCGCCGCTGGCGGACCTGCTGGACGCGAATTTCGAATCCAGCACCGGCCGGCATTTCGGATCCCAGATCATTCATCACGGCGAGCAGGCTGGCTTCCAGGTCACCCCGATCAGCCAGGACAAGGCCGCCCCGGGCTACCAGCGACCGGGCAATCTCAGCAACCCGACCGTTGCAGCGCTGTTGCGCAAGGTGATGGAAATGGATGGCGCCGAAGCGATTGCTGGAGGGCCCTGCGGCATGGGCATCATTTCGCAGACCTACATGGCGTTGCTCAAACCGGGCGATCGCGTGGTGGCTCACCGCTGCAACTACGACTGGGTGATGTCCCTGTTCCGCGATTACCTGCCGGGGTGGGGCATCGAGGTCGAGTTCGTGGATCTGACCGACCCCGGAAACCTGGCAAAATCCCTGAAGATCAGACCCGCCAAATTCGTCCATTGGGAACCCTACGTGAATCCGACCATGGAAGTGCTGGACACCCCTGCCCTGATCAAGATCGCCAAGCAGGCCGGCGCCACTGTGATCCTGGACAACACCTGGCTGACCCCTTACCTGTTGCAACCGTTCCGCCTCGGCGCCGACCTGGTGATTCACAGCGTGACCAAGTACATGGGTGGCCACGGCAACGCCATGGGGGGAGTGGTTTCCGGCAAGAAGGACCTCGTGGGAAGGATCGAAAAGGCGCAAAACTGGTTTGGTGGATTGCTCAGACCCATGGACGCCTTCCTCGTCACGCAGGGCGTGAAAACCCTTCCCTTGCGGATGCGACAGCACTGTCGTTCCGCCCAGATGGTTGCCGAGTTTCTCCAGTCTCATCCGGCGGTGGCCCGGGTGCGCTATGGCGGCTTGCCGGTGTGGAACCGACAGGCGGAATCGGAGTCCCTGAAGGGCTTCGGCGGCATGCTGGGCATCGAATGGAAGAAGGACGCCGTCCACCGGGACCTGGGCAGACACGTCAAGCTGATCATCAATCAAACCAGCCTGGGCGATCCGGTCACACGGGTCCTGCAGCGCAAGGAGGAAAAGGACCGCGGCATTCCAGCGCGTTACACGCGGGTCTCGATCGGCCTGGAAGAGCCGGAGGACCTGATTGCCGACTTCAAGCAGGCCATCGCGAAATGTCCTTAGAACAACTGGAGACCATGGACACCGAAACAAGGCAATCAGAGCTTGTTCGCCGCGATTTCATCAAGCTCGGCTCGGCCACGACGCTTGGCGTTCTCACAGGTGGCTTGTCGGAAACTCTTGCCGACGAAGTCACGAATCCGAAACCTGCAAAACGCACTTACGATTGCATTGTGCTGGGTCTGGGGGCCATGGGTTCGGCCTGCACCTATCAACTGGCGAAACGTGGAGCGAACGTTCTCGGGATCGAGCAGTTCGACATCGCGCACGTGCTGGGTAGCAGCGGCGGCATCTCGCGGCAAACGAAAGTGGCGCCTTACCTGGGCAGTGCCTATGGACCGCTCGTCCAACGGGCGAATGAAAACTGGCGCGCACTCGAGAAGGACAGCGGGCAGCAGGTCTTCCATCAGTGCGGGTGGTTGAATCTTCACGCCGGAAATCAGCTGTCACCGGCTCAAGCCAACAGCAAGGGTGTTAAAATCGAACTGCTGGACGCCGCCGCGGTTGAGAACCGGTTTCCGCAGTTTCAGAACCGGTCCAAGGATGCGTCGGCGATGCTGGATCATCAGGGCGGCGTACTGCGGAGCGAACTTGCCATCGCCACCCATTGCCATATGGCGCTGCAGCACGGGGCACATATCCGCGCTCAGGAACCCGTCACGGACTGGTCCACGGACGGGAATGGGGTCACCGTCACCACCACTCGCGGAAAGTACCGCGCAAAGCACCTCGTGATTGCCGCCGGCGCATGGAACTCGAAACTCGTTCCCCAGCTCCATGGCAAGCTGGTGGTGAGCCGGTTGGCGCTCGGCTGGTTTGCGCCCAGGGACAGCGCCGCGTTCGCCGTCACCAGATTCCCGACCTGGATCGACGGTGCGTATTACGGATTCCCCATGCTGTCTGGTTTTCCCGGCTGCAAAGTGGCCATGCACTGGGGGGGAACCCCAGCGGATCCCGACAAGGTCAATCGTACCCCGACTGCCGCCGATGAGAAGCCCTTGCGCAACTACCTCCGCCGCAAGCTGCCCGCAGTGAATGGATCGGTCCTCGCGATGAAGATCTGCATGTATACCTTCGCCGGGCCCTGGCTCGACTTTCTCCCCGGCGAAAAGCGTGTGACGTTCATCGCTGCCTGCAACGGAGGGGGGTTCAAGTTTTCCAGCGCCTACGGTGAAGCCCTCGCTGACCTCGCCACTGAAGGAAAAACGAAATTGCCGGTTGAAGTCATGAGATTCACCTAATCGCCCGGGAGATTTGGCAAGGGAGGGTCCCGGGCAGTCCAAAAAATGGAATTCCTGGCAGTTAATGCGGCATGGGATCGTAACAACCGGGATCTTCCGCGTAGAGCTTCACCTCGTTGCCATCGAGGGCGCCCAGACAGATCACCACGGGCGATCTGCGGTCCGGCGCCACCACATACAAAAATCGCGTATTGTTGAGTGGAAAAGGGGTGCCTTACCAGGGACGCACGCTATTCAGGTCGTCATTCCACTTGTGCAGGCGCAGGTTGTGGTCGGTGGGCAACAAGGCCGCGCCTGCACAAGTGGAATTCGTGGAGTTCTACTGGTCCATGAGACGTTTCCACGCGCCCATCGATTCCTCCAGATGCAGCCGCGCATCGCCACCGAGGCCATAGCACTGGAGACCGATCGGGCCTGAATACCTGATATCACGGAGAATCCTCAGGAAATCTGCGATATCATATGATCCTCTGCCGAGCGGTTGGATAAAGTTCTTCTTTGTTGCATAAACCTGTTCCGGTTTATCAGAACCGCTCAGACTCACGGCCATGAGCCACGGCTGAGCTTCCTTGAGCATGGATCGAAGATCCCTGTTCCTGTCTACCAGCATCCAGTGACAAAGATTGAACATGGCTCCCACCTCACCGGGCCGATTTACTTTCTTCGCAATGCGAACAGCATCACTACATGTTTCAAGCCAGTCCCTCTGATGGGGATAAAGCACGATTGTCACGCCGTAGGGTTTAGCCATATCGGCAATACGATTGATCACGGCTACTGCCTCATCGTCCAGTTTGCTGTCTGAAGGCTCACCACCTTTGATCAGCAGCGCAAGCTGCGACCCATGCTGCTGAAGCGATGGAAGAACCGCCGCAACGCGTTCCTCATCCACCGGTTGCGGCTTATTCAGCAGAACGTTCATATAGACCTGGAACAGGCGAAGATCTGCATCAGAGAGCGTCTTGGCCCGCGCCTCCGTATTACCGAGCCACAGGTGACCGCAGCCATCATACCCCGCCTCCTTCAGCATGGTCGCCTGCTGGGCAAGGGTGCGCTTCTTTGCGTCATGGGTAGCCATGCAAAACGCATAAAAAGGCCACCCGGGGCCAGGCAGATCTCTGATATATGATTTGTACCAGGCCAGGATCTGTTCTTCGGCAGGCCTGGATGCAATGATCAGGCGGGTGCGGACTGTTGCCGTTTCTCCTGCTTTCACGTCCCGGCCAAACAACGAGAAATACAGCGAGAAGTGACCCTCGCCATGATAGGGCGTAGACATCGCAAAACAGTCTCCGGGCGGTGCCATGAGAACTGCGCACAGACCATTCTTTTCATTACGCCGTATTCCGATCGGCGCAGCCAGCTGCTGCCTGATCTTCCATGTCACCGGACTCGGATGCTTTTGCCAGCGACCGTCGTCAATAAGAGTCGCTGCCTCCGCGTTCCTCGGAAACATCTGCCAATGGCCGAACGACCTTTCTGTCGTCGCAAAGCCAGACCCGGAATCCTTGCCGACATATACCGATGATCCGGGAAAATCCTCATGAAAATAGGATGCCAGGTAACTCTCGAATTGAGGAAGGTCCTCCTGCGCCTTCACCGTTGTTTCAAGATCAAGTGTGTCTGCCCCGCTCCAACGGTAGACAGCCCTCAGCTCAAAGGGATGGTCTTTCCCCGCGGGCCAATCGATCTGCACGGCGCCATCGGACAG
>Ga0207984_1001571_pt1 | contig 11268 bp, 3 predicted proteins | sample ETNtaG_30_FD_185760 | JGI IMG/M metagenome (GOLD analysis project Ga0207984, IMG submission 185760) | Marine microbial and viral communities from oxygen minimum zone, Eastern Pacific Ocean - ETNP201306PF43B (SPAdes) (version 2) | ecosystem: Environmental > Aquatic > Marine > Oceanic ...
TGGAAAACCACTGAGATGCACTGGCGCGCCAGCCCCAAGCGGCTTTTCGTCGAAGCATTGGATACGGCCATGCATGAATCACAGGAAGCATCCATGCTGCGCCGATCGCTCCATTACGAAGCGACTGTTAAGCATTACCGCGATGGCACGAAACAGTTGCCGCATCCGTACTTTGCGCCCATCTCCGCGAATCAAAAGGAAGGCACGGCCGTGGCTGATGTTAATGGCGATGGGTTCGATGATATTTATATCACCATGCGACTCGGTAAAAACATGCTTCTTGTCAATCAGGGGGATGGAACATTCCTCGAACAGGCAGCATCGTTCAAACTGGATCTCCCAGGCCACACCCCTTGCGCGCTCTTTGCAGACTTCGACAATGACGGCGACCAGGATGTGATATTGGGACGCAGCTTGTTAAAAACGAGCTATCTCGAGAATCGGCAGGGCGTATTCTACCAACACCCAATTCCCAAATTCATGCCGATGGCCGTCCTTTCAATGTCTGCGGCGGATTACAACATGGACGGCCTTTTGGATGTTTACGTCTGCACCTATCGGCCAGCCGCTCCGGCCGGAGCAAGTCCGGCGGGGGGCGTTGCGCAGAGCAAGGATGGAGACTTTGACTGGCCGGATGAGTTCTTCGATATCAATCTGGCCAGGGAATATCGACGGCGGGTGTCAGAACACCGAAAGCGCAAGGGCGGAACAGTTCTCGATCAACTTGGCCCCCCCAACGTTTTGCTGGTCAATCGCGGCGGTGGACGTTTCGAGCCTGCGCCAGAAAACGGCACGGTTGGAATCTGGCGCAACTCGATGCAAGCCACCTGGGGCGATTACAACCGGGATGGCCGTCCAGATCTGTATATCGCCAACGACTGGGGTCTCGATGTGCTGTTTCGCAACGATGGATCGGGCGGTTTCACGGATGTCACCACCCAGGCGGGTGTCACCGCATACGGCTATGCCATGGGCGCTTCCTGGGGAGATTACGACAATGATGGCCAGGACGATCTTTACGTCTCGAACATGTATAGCGATCCAGGCCGCCGCATCACCAAGCAAATCCCGGGACTGGAAAAAATGTTCATTGAATCCGCCGCGGGCAACTGGCTTTACCGCCGGGTTGACAACGGAAAATTCGAGCAGGTTGCCGGTCTTGAGCCGCCCTCAATGACCGTGATGAAGGCCGGTTGGTCGTGGGGCGGATGTTTCGCCGACTTCGACAACGACAGCTTCCTCGATCTCTATGTGCTGAACGGCTACTTTACCGCACCGAAGGAACATTCCTCGGGTCTAGATCTTGAAAGCAATCTATGGCGTACTATGGTGCGCACCGACGAAAACCTCTCCCGCCCCAGCTTCCGGTTTTCTCCTGAGTGGAAACGAACCTCCGCGCCTGACAGCGCTGGCCCGATGATTGACGCGCGCCTGGCCGGTGTTGAACGACACGGAGACAGAGTCCTTGTGCATTCCCTTAACGGGAACGAACGCAATCGTTACTTCGCCAATCGCGCCGGGCGCTCCTTTACGGATATTTCGGCGCTGTCCGGATTGGACAACCCCGCAGACAGCCGAGGTTTTGCAATTCTGGACTACGATCGCGACGGTTGGCAGGACATAGCGTTGGTCAACGCCAACCAACCCCTGTTCAATCTATACCGCAATGAAATGGGAACAGCCGGATTAAGCGGCGGCGTGATCGCCATTCGCTTCGTTGGCGGAAATCGCGCAGCGTCTCCCTCCAAAGGATTTGGATGTCGCGATGGTTACGGCGCCCGGGTTGTGGTGGATCTGGGTAATGAAAAAATTACTCGAGAGCATCGCTGTGGCGATGGTTGGTCCACCCAGAATTCGCCAACGATGATGGTGGGCATCGGCACTCATACAAATGTCGTCTCACTCTCCGTGAAATGGCCCAGTGGTAGGACGACCACCACGCGAGGCATTCCGGAGGGAACCTTGCTCACCGTCTACGAGAATCCAGAGGACAGTCCGACAAATGATCCGGTCGAGCGCAACACTTATAGAATAAAGGCAAGCGAGCGGAGAATGGCGCCCATCAAGCGCGAGGTGTTCCCGATCGCCACAGCGGACAGTTCCGCCAAACCTGGTGCACGCCTTCGTGTTTACACGACATTTTCGACGTCCAACCAGCCGTACAAAGAGAACCTGCCGCGCCTGCGGCACATTCGGACAGAACTTGGCCCCGAAGAAGTCGATATCATCGCGGTGCCCATCGATGATGCAGACGACATCCAGAAGCTTACTGTTTATAACAGAGAATATCGTCCCTCAACACGCCTCATCGGGATTGCCACGAGCCAGCGGGCCGGTGCCGCTGCCGCCTTCACCAAGGTTTTTGGTGCTGAACCGCCGGTGCCTTCCTCTGTCATCACGGATGGCTCGGGCCACATCCTCTCGAGCCAGCCCGGTGTTCCTGGTGTTTCCGTGTTGAGAAAAATGCTGCGACGCGATCCTTGATGGGATGGCTCAACGCGCAATTACGCGCAGTCGCATATAAAGGTGAGGTTGATCCCGGAGGGGCGGTTTGACACGCCATGCGCGCACGGCCCTGCCATCACCGAGCGATTCAGTCGAAACCAATTCGAGGTGCGAGGTTCCATCCTGCCACTTAACGAGATTCGTTGAAAAGTGGAATTCGATCTCGACCCCTTCCGCGGCAAGACTGATCGGAACCGTCAAAAGAAGAGCATCCTCTCCTGCGGGAACGTTCCTATCCCATCTGAACCCCGGAAAGAGGGGAGACAGGCCAAGGTCATTACCGAGCGCGTAATCAATTAGGTCGGGTTCGCCGTTTCCATTCGCGTCCCCCAGGGGATCAGCGGGGAACGGCGCCCCATCCGCCCCCCCGAGACTGCCGCCCGGCTGTAGGCTGGCACGCCAGTTCTCGGAAAGAGCAGGATCAGGATGGGTGTTAGGCGCGATCAAAACGAGACTGTGACCGGACTGATCAGCCGCGTCCGGCCAGGGCGGCTGATCATCGTAGGCAAACTCCAAGATCGTTCCGTTATTCGCGTCCTCCAGTTTGAGGCGTTCCCCGCCGTTGCTGAGGGCGGTGCCATTGGCAAAAACGCCCGCCACCGGATGATTGGCTCCATAAGCGGTCTCAAAGGCGGCAAGATCGCGCGCGATCAAAACTTGCGCACCCGGGGCCAGCGAGGCGATGGTACTGCCCGTGAAATTAAATTCAACTCCTTGTGTGAAGCGGACCCCCTCCAGATTCAGCGTGTCCGAACTGCTGATATTTAACAGTTCAACATATTCAGCCAGGTTGTCACCGGAAGGATGATACATCAACTCGCTCATCACGAGAAAACGTTGCGCGTCCGATGCCTGCCCCGAGGTGGTGGTCATGTTATTTCTCACTCCGGTAGCGTCAAGTATCGCAAGCATTTCCCCGAGATTGGAAAGGTGCCCCTGGTATCCACCCTGCACAAAAAGCCCTTCGCCACCTTTCGGCGTCAACGTTCGCGCTCGGAAAGCCGCTACGTTCGGGCTCACATAAAGCGCAGCGTTCGGCGCAAGAACCGTCCCGGCTGCAAAGACATGCTCGATGCCTCCGGTCAAACGCCAGTTGGAAATGTCCACCGCAATCGAATTCGGGTTGAGCAGTTGAATGAACTCTTCGTCCTGGTTTCCCGAGACAGGATTCGCTTCGATCGCACCGAAATTGATTCTCGGTTCAAGAGTGGTTGGCGCGCTGACCCTGCCTGCGTAAAGCTCCGGAACAATGAGCATATCGCTGCTGTTCACGGTGTCGTTGAGCCCCTGGATCGCGAGCACGTTCCGTCCGGTCCTTAGATTGCCCTTCTTATCTGAGACGTCGAATTTGATATAGGCCCGTGGATTGGCCCCGTGCGCCACCCTCGCGGATGAATTCCACCTGAGTGAAGCGGGTGAGTTTGCCGAAGCGAGCTGCTCCCCGTTCAGAAAAGCCACGAAGCCGTCGTCGTATTTTATTCGTAATTCAAGCTGATCCACCGAGGCGGAATCATTCACATCAAAATCGATTCGGATGTAAACACTGGTATTGCTCCGCATTGGGCCGCCGACGTCCACTCCGATGAGCGAGTCGTACGCGGTCGCCCGGTCGTAGCCAACGCCAGTGGGACCGCTCAGCCAACCGGTCGTGTCGAAGGGCTCAAATGTGGGACTCCCGGTCCAGGTGGCGCCCAGATTGCCGTTGGCGGGCACGAGCACCTTTGCGTTGGCTCTATTCGCCACCAGAGGAAAATAGTTGGTGCTTGGCTCTCCGCCGGTCTGTGGCAGCGGAATTTCCCCGCCGCGTCCGACAATCTGTGTGTTATAGATGTACCTTCGGCGGGCGGGCAGATATTCAGTTTTCCATCGTTCAATCGCTTCAGCCATGGTTTCAACATCCGGATTGGTGTTTGTGTACCGTACAGTGGCGCCGCGTTGCAGCCAGGAACCCCATTTCTCAAAATCAAGCCGGGCATCCGACGGTACGATCGCCGAAGGATCAATCAGCTGTGACTGTTCATTGAGGCGCCGCTCATAGTACAATTCGCTTTCGGGTGTGCCAGGCGTGGGAAGGGGTTGAAGAAAACGATCGGTGAGGGTGCGAATGCGCCGCATAATCATGGCACGAATGGACGGGTTTTCGAACATGTGGGAGACCAGACGAATGCGGGTGCCGCTGACCACAAATCCATTCGTGTAAAGTCGATTATCAAAATACGTGTTTTGCTGGTTCCATACACGCCCATGGGAGAGATCAAGATCCCACGGCAGGATGGCCCATTCGCCGCTTCGGCCGGTGTCGCGGTAGATATACCAGTTTTTCTTGTGCATATCGATGTTCCTGATCACCGAGTTGGCTGCGAGCAAATTGACACACCGCGGAATATCGATGTTGTCGTAGAGATAACGGGTCAAAGACTGCCCCCTAAGATCGAGACCGTTAATGAGCGCCCGAAGATCGGCATTGTTCTCAAACCGCCGGGTCTTCTTTTCCACTCCGGTAGTCGAATTGTCGCCGGAATCTTTGTTTAAAGCATTCGAATAAACCTTGTACAGTGCACCGTCCGTGTTCAAGCCGGCCCGTTTTAAGTACGTTTCATCCGCGTCCTCGACCAGATCCGCCGTGCTGAAGAAATCCCCGTTATGTTGGACTCGCACCGTATAGGCAAAATGGGCGGCCACCCCCGCTTCACGCATCACTTCGTAGGCAAGAACATGACGCACCTTGGATTTGTCCGCCCAATTGGTAATCAGATCAATGTCGGCCACTCTCGGGGCATTTGCGTTCCAACGAAATCGCTGCGTGCGATTGAAATCGATGTTGTAACTCTTCTTCGGAAAACCGGCCGAGGATTGTCCATGCCGCCTAAACAATACGTTGTCGTAAAACTCGCCATTATAATACACCGCCCCGCGCGAACCACCGGAAGATCCCGCCGCGGAGACATTCCTCGTGAACCAATGCAGCACCGATAGGGAGGATCTGATGCCGGAATCCCGCGCCACTGTGCCAAAGTACTGATGAGAATCGAGTCGGGCGCGATACGCCGGCTCTTTCGTTTTAGTTCCATCGCGGTCGGTCGCGACAAACCGCCAGCGTGTCATTTCTCCGGGAGCGAGCGCCGCGCCGGGGATGACCGCCGTCCATACTCCGTCACTCCCAGCGGCATCGCCTTCTATGCCGTTGTCATTCATCGGCAGCATGGTGTCTCTCCCGAACATCTTCCGGTAGTACAGCGTCACCGTCGCCACCGAATCGTTGGTCGGACGAACAACTACCGCTACGGTCAACGGACCAACCTCCGGCTGGGTTGGGTTCTTTTCCACCACGGAAATAATCGGCCCTGCATGAGTACCGCCGCGATTCAGCATACCTGGAGTGGGAATCGAGAAGAAACTCCACACAAGATCATCTGCCAATGGGTCGAGACCAAACGATTCATTCTCGAATTGTGCTGGATAGGACGGAGCAAAGGCGCTCACCACCGTCACTCCATCCGGGGCCACGAGCGCGAGGTACTCGCCATCCGCCGAGAGCCGGAAATTTGTGTGCAGACGGGCCGCTGGATCAGTACGATTCTTCCCCGAGGCGAAGACGACGAGGGTTGCGCCAGGGTCCAGGTTGACAGCGGGGAATGTCCACTTGTCAAGATTCGCTGCATCATCCGTAAGGTGATAACCCGCAAGCGGGACTGCGACATTGTCCGGGTTGTGAATCTCGATCCAATCAGGGAAGTCACCGCCCTCGTCGGCCAATCGGGAAACATTCGCAGCCATGAATTCACTGATGCATGGCGCGGCGAAGGTTCCTGTCATGGAAGACAACACCAAACAAATGAGCAGACTCCACCAACGGTAGAAATTGAGCATAAACAAGGGATTCCTAATTGATGAAACCGTCGGGCACAGGCACGGGCCGGTTCGTTGCAGTTTGTCTGAGTCCCTTCCCTTCGACCCAGCGGGTGTTGTATTTCCGGTGCAACACATCACTCGGGAATGGTGGCCGTTTCACAAGGGTATAAAGCTGATCATCCATCCCGTGAAAGGGCAGTGGCTCAACTTGAGCACCCGCCGCCACATGAAAATCGGAATCCTTGTCCCAGCCGTCCGCATAAAGGAAAAATTCGCGGATGCTCCCCGGCGGCTTGGACGGCAGGGAACTTGCCGCGAAATTCAGGGTCAATTCATCGCCGCTATTCATCAACACCAACCCCTCATCTCGTGAGGTAATCAACTCGGACACGTCGCCATAGCGCGTACACCAACCACCCGGGGTAATCGTCCAATAGGAGTTCGCGGTGACCCTGTTGTAGTCCGGAGTGAGTGGGCAGTCTGATGGAAGCTGCTGCACAGCGCTGAAGCCGCGAAAAAACAGACTGGCTTCGCTGGGTTGAATAAAAGTGATCCTTGTTTGCGCGTCCGGTTTCTTTTCCATTAATGAAATACGGTCCCAGTGAATCTCGAAGGCCCCAGTCAATCGCAACCGGCTCGTACCCGCCGCCAGCTTTCCGTCAAGATCGACCACGATGGTTTTCGTCTTTCCGGCGGGTGCGCCAACAATTACGTCCACCGCTGTCCAGATTCCGGGAGAAACTTCAGCTTCCAGTGTGGGAAATGGAAACGGGAGAGACGATTCCAGCGAGGCGGCGATATTGGCCATTCCTCCACCGAACCGAAGCCAACCGTTCATCACCAACACTAGAGGTTTACTCGTGTCCAGCGGACCGAAATCGAGTATCCATCCGTGAGACTCAGCGAGTCCGCGGAGGTGGGATGCACGCAACTTCGGAGGCGACACACGCTGGCCATCCACGGTTCTCAAAGCAGACGTGACCTCCTGTCCATCAACATTCTCAGCTCTGCGCAGGGGATGCTCTTGGTGCAGCGTCATCAAGGTGCCCGGAGGGAATGGTTTGCCCGGTAGCAGTTTATCGGTCGGATGAACTTCGACGCCGGGTTCGTGGTCCACAACGACTAATTTTGCTTCGTCGAGGTAGAGCACTTCACGAAGCTCTTCTGTGATCTTAAGCTGAAACACCCCCTCCTTTGCGAGGAACGTTTGCTCGTCTCCGATCCAAACCAATTCCTCTGGATGGGCCTCGATATGGCGCCCTACGGCAATCGGAAGGCCAAGCGGAGCGGCGCCTAATATATCAGTGATAAAACGAAATCCATTCCCGTCCCACGCATACAGGTACGGGCAGGAACCTTCCTGAATCGTCAATTCCATGGCGAGCAACGGTTCTTGGCAATTCACCGGCACTTCGGCAGAGCCTTGAGGCCAGTTGAACCAATGCACCAGAAACGAATCAAGCTTCCGATTCTTTCCCACCCCCACCTCCACTGGCAGGCGCTCCACGGTCCGGATCAGGCGCAAACCGTCCGTCTGAATCTCGATTTTGCAACCAATTCCGCTCGCGTTCGAACGGTTCCCAACCATTTCCACCTTCACCTGCAAGTTGGCGTTGCCACCGTCGTTTCGCAGAAAGCGCAGCCCCCCGCTCGCCAAAGCCATGATGACATCCGAATCGCAGTCTCGGTCGAAATCAGCAAAGTGGATTTCCGACACCGCACCATAAGAGAATGATCCAATGCCGAGCTGGGCGGTTTGTTCCTGAAATCCGGACAGACCAAGATTGCGCCACACTCGGATTTTTTTGCCAACCGCCCACAGATCAAGCCAGCCATCATTGTCGAAATCGACGGGCACCAACTGGCGGAAAGCCTCGCCTCCCGGCACCGCGATGTCCTTTCGCTCTCCTCCATTAAAACAAATGCTAATACTCCCGGCACTCACGACCGCCAAGTCAGGTCGCAAGTCGTTATCGAAATCGCCTGCGCAAAAAGCCGATCCCCCCACCCAACCACTCTGCTCGTGAGGAACCAGCTTTCCGCCACGCTGCTTTTCGAGGAGCAACGGCGGTCGGTCCGTCCGGCTTGCGATCACATCCATGACATGGTCGCGGTTCCAATCCTCCATGACGACCGCTTGCACATTGCGCAGCATTGCGGGCATCCCGGAAGCGCTCGTAATATTGGTGAACGACATCGTCTGTAGACCAATGCCAGCCATGTGTCCAGATTGTCGCAAGACTTGCACCTCGTTGCTCTTCCCTGTCACAGCGACCAGATCCAGTTTCCCAGTGAAATCCAGGTCGATCAACATGCCGTTAATCGCGCTCAGGGTGCTCAAGCCGCTCGACGACGAGACATCCATCGCCAGTCCATTCGTACCCATCCTGAAAAGACGACTGCCCTTGCTCCCAAGAACGACAATATCATCTAACCGGTCATTCCGGAGATCTCCAACCAGGATTTTGGAATAGTCCGCGTCCGATCTGGCGGGGTACGTCAGGCCATGGGGATGAAACACGCCGTTGGAATTCCAGAGCAAGCGCAAGCCGATCCCCTCCTCGACCAGGAAGAGACTATTCCAACCCGTTCGGTTCGCATCGATCAATCCGATCGGACCGGAGAACTTTTGAGCGGCATCTCCAAGCACCTCTTGGGTCGCATCCAGGAACTTGATTCTGACTCCTTCGCTCTCCGGTTGTTCCAGCCTGAACGGAATGCGGGCGTGGGTATGTTTGCTTCGCTCGAATACGCCGGCCCCCATCGCCGGCCCCTCTCCTTCGAGAGGGGGCTGGTGCAATTGCAACTCGCGTTGCGCTTCCTCCTTTCTCCCGGCCCGAAGCAGTGACTGGGCTAAAAGATAATGCGCCGTCGAATGAAGGCGGTTGGAATCCAGTCGGATACCCTCCTGAAAGGCCGCGATGGCTTCATCCCATTGTTTCAACCCCATCCTGGCCATGCCGAGTTGAAAGAATGTTGCTGTTACTCCCGGATCAATCTTCCTGGAATTTTCCAGGGCTTTGACAGATTTCTCCGGATTCAACAGTCGAAGGTACGCCGACCCTTTGATGAAGTACGCCGCCGCTGAATTCGGCTCGAGTCTTAATACTTCATCTGTCTCTCGAATTGCCTCCGCCCCGGCGTCGCTCAACAAATAACCATTGGCCAGGTTCAAATGAACGTCGGGATCATTCGGAACCAGGGTCGCAGCCTCCTTGTAGATTGCCAACGCGTTCGTGGCATCGCCCTGATCCAGATAATTCTTACCGGTATTCATCAGGCTGAGGAATTTCTCAGAAGGGTTATTTGGAGAAACGTCAGTCCGGCTCGTTGAACCGGACGGACTGCGTTTGCATCCCGTGAGACAGATTGCCAGCAAAAGCAAACACACTGATTGGCAAATGTGCCCTAACATGAGCCGCAGTTCATCACTGAACGAACGAAGAACACTTTTACGTTTGAGTCCAGATATCTCAATTCAAAATTCATTTCAGTCAGTGTTTGCAGGAGTTTTTGAACACGCTAATTATTGGTGCCACTTCTGGTGCCATCGGTGGCACCGCAGTATTCAGCCAACGCATCATGCTCGATGTTGGTGCAAACGGATTGTTTGCCGCTGATCTCTGAAAATGGAAGCTGCCAAATTTCATCGTGTAGTATCAGAACAAACCCGATCTAACTGCAATCGTCCTCCGAGTAAAGCTTCGAGGACACACTGATCCCTCATCTGAGCGGCTCGTATGAAGAGCAGTCAGTTCTCTAAAACAATTAAAGCGGCTTGAAAACAGCGCTCATCGGGGTGACTGTCGGCTTACCATGAAAGGATACTCAAAATGAAACTCATTCGAACCTTCCTTCTGTGCGCTGTCGTCAGCGCGCTTACAACCCATGCTGCCGAGCCGCTGAAGGCGCTGCTTATCACTGGCGGTTGCTGTCATGATTACGCAAATCAAAAGCTGATCATCAGCCAAGGTATCAGCAAGCGTGCCAATGTGGATTGGGATATTGTCCACGAAGGTGGCACAGGCCGGACGCATAAGATTTCTGTTTACCTAAAGAAAGACTGGATCAAGAAATACGATGTGGTGGTGCACAACGAGTGCTTTGGTGCGATTGGCGACAAGGAGTTTGTGGAGGGGTTGGCGGTTGCCCATCGCGATTCCGGCGTGCCGGCGGTGGTTCTACATTGCACAATGCACAGTTACCGTGCGGCAGATAAGATTACCGATGAATGGCGTAAGCTTCTAGGCGTGACGACAGTGCGCCACCAACAACATGTGGCTGTAGAAATCAAGAATCTTCAGCCAAAGCACCCCATCATGAAGGGGTTTGGGAAGAGTTGGACCACTCCTGCCGGCGAACTCTATGAGATCGTGAAAGTCTGGCCCAACACCAAGGTGCTTGGTCATGCCTTTGGTGTGCGCACCAAGAAAGATCATCCCTGCGTCTGGACCAATCAATATGGAAAAGCCCGTGTGTTTGGCACTACCATTGGTCACCACAATCAGACAATGGAGAGCGAAACCTATATTAGTTATCTCACTCGCGGACTTCTTTGGTCCTGCGATAAGCTCGATGAAAGCGGCAATCCGGCCAAAGGATACGGCCCTCGCAAATAGAGTTATAAAATTGACTTTTTGCTCTTTTTAAGGCCGTAGCCGCAATGATTTTTTTGTCACACCTTTTCTGTCTCTTCAGTGGTTTCCGTGGGTTGCATTGGCCGCGGACAAGCCGGGTTTGGTCAAAGATTTTAAGGCCATTACGGTAGAACGACATCCTTCGCAAACACGGCCGCAAGAAGGGTGAGGAATCGAAAGTTGACCCATAATCCAATGTTTACTTGAACCAATCTTCTGGGATGAGGGCAGCTTTTAAGTGGATAGCTTTCCTGTTCCATGCCGGCTCAGCATA
>Ga0207984_1001572_pt1 | contig 11261 bp, 12 predicted proteins | sample ETNtaG_30_FD_185760 | JGI IMG/M metagenome (GOLD analysis project Ga0207984, IMG submission 185760) | Marine microbial and viral communities from oxygen minimum zone, Eastern Pacific Ocean - ETNP201306PF43B (SPAdes) (version 2) | ecosystem: Environmental > Aquatic > Marine > Oceanic ...
TTTTTTTTTTTTTTTTTGCTCAACTTGCATGCACCTTGCGTCACACCTTGCTGCGGAGAAGGTGCCAACACTCTTGTGAGCATTCATTTTTCCGGGTGGAAGGCTGGGGGCAGTGGGTGACCATTTGGGTGTGGCACCACTTGTCTTGACTTCCATCACACGTTAGTACACGATATCGGTCCCCACGCCCGTTGTGTGTGGGTGTAGGGACACCTGGATGAACCTTGCTGCCATCGAGCATCCGCGCATTGCTGTCCTGCATGTATCCTGGGTACCTCCTTCTTGGAAGTAACGCCCCCTTCTCCAGTCAACACAGCAAAGCATTCACCACTCGACATACACGCTCAGGTCTGGTGTGTGCCATCTTTCCCCTGTTATCATTGCATTGCTGTTGTTTTCCTGGGTGCTGCACGCTGCCGGGACTGGTTCCATTTCGTGTGTTTATGGTTGATTCCCTCTTTCCATTCTCAACATTGATGGTGCTGCAACTGTGCTCGTGTGTCATCGTTCCATCCTTAGCTGCAGTGTGAAGGACACCACACTCAGGGTAATGACTCCTTATCCAGGTCATTGGCAGACCCAAGCGACAACTACACGTCCGCCCACCTCTTCCTTACGTCCCAGCTTCGTCAGTTCTGGTGCGTGGCATCACTCTTCCCTTGTTCACCCTTGTTCGTCATTGCAATGCTACACGAGTGTGTACATTGTCCAATATATAGATTACCAGAATGGGAGGAAAGGCTGTTGTGAATGATTAATTCAGCTCGTTTGTTCCTGTGTGTCAGTTTCCAGTGTTTCACCTTACGAACAAGCATGACTGTGTCATCACTCAACACTGTGTGTGATGTACAGCTCATGGTACACCGGGTAGTGACTTTGTGGCATTCTTGTCCAGGTCGGTGGCGAACCCATGTTCGGACTCCACCCCATCCCTGTGCACGTATCCTTATCAACAACGTTTGCCCTGTGAGGGGAGGAGAACAGTGCTGCTTGTCACTCAGTGAGTTACGCAGTGAGCAGGAACACATCCCGCATCCTATCCCTGCCTGCATCTCAGGCCACCGTACACCTTATCATGGGGATTGTTGCCTCCTACGAGATGTTCATCACTGCATCCTCCTCCCAACATGGGTCACCAGACCTCCTTTCCTGGCGGGCGTTGCTCTGCGAACGTGAAGCTTCCTGCAAAGCCCACATATTTCACTTCCCTCCACCCAGCTGGCGAGCCTGGCCTTTGCTGTGGCTGCGAGAGCATCGCGTTGACTTCGCCCTCCTCTGCGCACTGTCTGCTCTTCCCCTTCTCCTTGTCCTCTTGGGGATGTGCACTCTCTGGCAGTTCATTGGGATGAAAGCAGGCGTTATCATTGCGTTCCATTTCCTGGAGAAGCACCTTGCTCTTGCCTTCGCGGAGCACTGGCTGTTGACGGGGGAACGGGTCCCCATCACTCCCCAGCAACAGGGAGGACTGGAGTTCACAGCGGCCGAGATGAACGTGATTGCTCGCGTGCAGCACCAGGGAATGGTTGGCATCGTTGCGTCCGGGAAGGAACATTATCACGGGTATCCCTACATGAAGGAGTACAACACGGCTGTTTGGTGCTGGGTGCTCTTCTGCAGTCACCACCTTGCCCAAGTTTTGATCGCCCTGAACCGCTTTTGGGGTATGCATGTCCCGGTCATTGTTCCCACACACCGCCAACAAAACCAGACCTCAGCCTTCCGGATTGCATTACATTTTGTTGTGGTTACCACAAGGCGCTGCCTGCCGTGGATGGCAACATTTCTACATACCAGCCTTCCTGTTCTCGCTGGGTTCTTGTGCATGTGGACCATGGTGGCGTTCGTATTATTGTCACCGCCTGACGCAGGCAACGCAGGAATAGGCTGCGCCCTGTCATACCGACACTGCCCCGGCATGCTTCCTGTGTTACATGGCGCAGTGAGCTGGAAAGACCCAACGCTGTCATTCAACGCAGCAGCCCCCGTACCAGACAGCGAGTATCTCTCCTGGCAGCTGCAGTCCAGTGCGACGAGCTGTTGGCACCGTTGCGGGGTGGGTTGCAACCACAGCCTTGGCACTCAGACACCTGCGAACCCTCCCCGGCATGAAAGAAATGGGACCACGTCTTCAGAAGTCTCGGCTGCTGCAGTTCCGTCGGCCGTGGCTTCCCCTCCCCCCACACTGGGTGCATGGAGGCAACGTTACTGCAGGGAAGGATGCAACGCAGGACAAGAGCACGGCGTTGCGTGTGCCTCTCCTTGGTACGTTTATGTCTTGGTACGACTGCGTGCTGTGTATCTGCACCGTGTTGCTCATACCTGCGGTTCGTGTCCCCCTAGCTCCCCAGATGACTGTATCCCGCTCCTCAGTAACACGGTGCCATGCTTGCGTGTGCAGCTCGTCTGCGGAGTGGTTGCCTGTGAAGAGGAGTGCGGCCACGTCAACTCGAGGAGGAATCGCAGCACACCCTGGTGCACCCGAACCATCCGTACAACTCCCCTCCGCCGCCCCTCCCCACTTTGGAGAGTCCTTCAGCAGCTTCTTGATTTGCTTCTTTCCGTCCAATGCAGCATTAACATTGCCATTGGGAATCAACCTGCACGTGGTGTGCTGCTGGCTGTCCTGTGCCTTCGCTCTCTGCTGCAAGATTGCGTGCTGGCACTCCCCAAGCCAGGCACTCTGCCGACTCACCTCTGGTGCATTCGGGACAGCCGCTGTGGCGTTGTTAATCCTCCACACACCGTGGGCATCGACACCCTGGGTGAATGCGGTGTGCCTCTGTGGTGGTGGACTTGCGGGTCAAATGGCAATGATATTTGGAAAACAGATGAAACGAAGGAGTGAAGGTGATGAGAAAGGGGGGAAGAAGGCCCGAGGAGCAAGAGAAGAATCCCCATGTGGTGACAAACGAAAGCGAAAGCGTTCCTCGACAGCAGCAATGTCGACGGAGGAGGAAGACTCTGAACCGTGCGAATCCTCTCTACATCGGGGGAAGGATGGGAAGAAGACGAGGCGGAGCGAGGCCAACAGATCATGTGCACTATGTGGTCGAGCAGGTCCGGACTCCGGAGGTAATGATGTCAACCTACTACAAGACGCAACAAGGTCGGGCGTACTGCTCGTTTGTAGTGATTGGAAAGCTATTCCCGGTGATGCGGGCCTCTCAAGCGGATGCAGGCAGACTAGAGAACATGCACTCAGGCTAAAACATGTCCTTTCTGATGGCGAGGGTATTCCGGTTTGGAAACATCGTAGTTGTTTGGATGCGGTGCGCCACCCCGCCGTCCTGAAGCGAGCCCGAGTCCAAGTCGCGGAATATTTGCTCCGGCAGGAGGGGGAGGAGTCCCGGCGTACGGACACCATGAGCGATGCAGGAGCAGCGGAGCCGGAAACACCCACAGGGCCTCGCACTCGCAGTCAACTCCCCTCCGTGAAGGAGCAGCCTGGTAGAACAGGGCTGTGTGCGCTATGTCAGAGAGGGGGAAAGGTCCACAGAGTATGTGAGCCGGGATCCATGCAGAACATGGTTACTGCGACAGCATACCACCGTAAACACCCGAAGTCCTCGTTTCATGACATGAGTAACCTCGTCAGTGCTCAATACATGCGGTTGGATGACATACAGTCCCCCAGTGATGCCAGCAAATACGTGTTGGCAAAGGACTTGGAGATTCACAATGTGTGCCGTTTGAAGTTCTGTCGTGCTGCGGGAGTGTACCTTGGTGAAACTCCCCACAACGAACCAGTGCGCGCCAGGAAGGCGCGGGTGGAGCTGGGGGTGTGCGAGTTCATACGGGACGCATTGACTGAACATGGGGAGGGGTCAGTGAAGTACGGGGTGAAAGTGTCTGACACGTATGAGTTGTACGAGAAAGGCATGGGGAATCAACCTGGAAGTCTGCGAGCCTATCGTGAGCAGATTGTCAAGACATACAACGAACATGTTGCTCCAGCAACACGAAACCGGACGGAACTCGTGTGCACCATGGATGAGAACGCCAGAACGAAGGGGGGGTACTTCTCCCTGGTGACCAGCAAACAGGATGCTCTGCTATTCCTATGCCGCCAGGAAGAAAAGATAGAACAATTGATGGAAGACATGGTCGCGTTCGAGAGCTTGAAGCTGTCCTCCTTAGACCCCACCGTGAAGCAGAGCTTCCATGTGACATCGTCTTGCATGCGCGCTGCGTTCCGCCAGGTGAAGTACACTGAAGGAGTCACAACAGGGCATGGAGTGACAGAGATGGAGGCTCAACGCTGTGGGGGTGGTGCTGTTGTCACCGACTTCCTCTACGACTGTTGCTGTGATGAGAAGGAACACGACACCTGCAAGCAAGGGAATCCAGAGCTGAAGAGACGCTGTCAAAGTGTTGCTCAGGACATCTGCTTTGCGGCTACTGGTACGTTGTGTCGTGTATCTTTTAGTGTTGCACGGTGTTGTCAACCCGTTTTCGAAGTGCTGGTCATGGCAGAACGTCAACAACGTGCTCTTGTTTTCCCTCGCCTTGTCCCCGTTTTCTCTGTTTCCAACCGATGCTGACGTTTGGTGACTGTATTTCTTCCACAGGCAAGCCGGGAGTCAAACACGAGAGTCTGTCGTTGGCCGTGGAGCGGCTCGGTGGCGGCAAAGTTGTCGATGTTGTTGCATCGCAAGGCCACTGTCTCAACGCCAAGAAAACAAGGAAATTGCGGCACACTCTGGCAGGGTCTCACCTGTCTGGCACGGAGCAGCTACTCCGCACTGTGAAGGACATGAGGGCGAACAACGCCCACCCGATGGTATTCTTCAGCGTGGACAACAAGGACTTTTTGTGTCCGGGGACAGCAAACGGCAATTCTGAGCATTTTCTCACTGTTCAAGCGTATATCGTGATGGTAGATGGCACAGAGGAGGGAGGAGGCAGGCCCTGCGAACCCAGGCTGAACGCCAAGTTGCAACGGAAAGCCCCTTCCCCAAATGATGTAGAAGTGACACACTACACCGCTAGCAAGATGGTGCCCCCCGAACTGAACACACCGTGTGATATGGCAGCTCCGGACGTGGAGGGGGTGGCAGCCCAGGACGGAAGGGCTTGGGCAGCAGCGTCGCGCTTCAGTCACGAGGAGGGCGGTGTTGACTTTAAAACGTTCGCAACCAGGGCATGCGAAGATCACGGCAGCACGCGCGATCTCATCTTCACGCTTCCGGCCTTGGACTTCCCACCAAGATCATCGGCGGGGACTGATGCTATCATATCCACTGTGCTCGACCTCCTGAAGCAGCTAAACCAGGATTCGTGCATGTTGTTCTGTGATGGCGTGGAGTACGCAGATCTCGCCCTGAAAGTGCACAGCAATGACGAGGTTGGGCGCCAAATATTCCTCGCCCTGGGAGGGTTTCATTTATGCCAAGCTGTGATGGGATCCCTTGGGACCGTGTTCAAATCAGCGGGGCTACAATCCGTCGTGGAGGATTCTGGAGTACTGGGTGAGGCCACGTGCAAGCAAGCCTTCAGCTGCAGGCACTGGGATCGAGCATTTCGGTTGAACACTCTCCTCTACGAGGTGTTGTGTGGCGACTTGTACCAGCGATGGGTTGAGACCATCGAAGATGAGGGTTGGAAGGCCAAATTGGACGCGCTGCAGACAATGCTGTCCTCCACGCGCAGCGAGGACGTTCGGAAGGCCCTGGATAGCGATGACATGAGTCGGTTTCACACCGAGTTCTGTGCCTTTGTTGACGGTAGGAAGTCGGAATCTGGAACGTTCCGCTTCTACGCTGAATACCTGGACGCGGTGGGAGAATTGCTGCATTACATCAAAGTGTCACGGGACTTCGAATCCCACGGGTTGGAAAGCTATATCCAGGCCATGGAGGCCTTTCTACCCCTTCTGAACTCTGCAGATCGTATGTTATATCGAAGAATGTTAGCTATCCACTGCGAGCAGCTGAAGCGAATGCGCATGACGCATCCAGAGCTGGAGGCAGTCCTTCGCAAGGGAGTTGGCATGTGCATTCGACGCAACGGGCAAAAGTTTGGTGCGGTGTGGCCAGATTTGTGCCACGAACAGGGCGTGAACAAGGCGGCTGCTGCCTGCCTGTGGAGGGTTCCTGGTGATGTTGGTGCCCGCGAATCGTTCTTCAGATCGTACTCCGCAATAACGAACATTGTTCACTCCCTGGAGAAGTTGAGCAGCGCAAGGCTCCGCGTGTCACGAGCGGAGCGACGGCGACCCCGAAGTCAAACCAAGGGAAAGCAGAGTCGTGAGGGTGGCCGCCCACAGCGAGGACCGAGAAAACGGGCGAAGCAGGATGTGACAGACCTCAACCGACTGCAGGAATGCTTCGTCAAACACGGTCACCCGTTCGACGTGCATGAGGGGCCCGATGCTCTATTCCACCTCACCAGCAAGGTGGAAGCCACTGAGGCTATTGCTGCGTCCATGCTGGGTTGGCGACAGGCAGGTCAGGAAGCCGCCACCGCATTCCAGAAGGTGCTTTGCACAGAGGACAGATCGCGCCCCTTCACCGAGCCGCTGAGCAAGGTCGGGCTGGAAACATTTGAAGGGAGGGCTGTGCGCGCAACGTCGACCAAAGACAAGCGAGATGTGATTTACCTCACGTCAGCCGCTTCGTGCTTCCTGAAGTTGATTCTGCTGAACGATGCGAGGGAGGAGAAGATCACTATTGGTGAGTTGGCCCAGTACGAGCTTGCTCCCCTTCCCTTCTCGCTCTGCAATCCGATGGGGGAGCCGCACTCCACACAGAAGCACAAGTTGTTGCACAAAGTGCTCACGGAGGACACGGTGGTGGTGGGGGCAGAGAGTGCACCAGAGCAGACGGCTCTTGTGGTTGATCTCATGAAGGTGGTGCAGACCAGTGTGGTAAAGAAGGGCACGATGAAAACGTTCGGAGACCTGGTGAGGAGGATTGTGAATGCGTGCTTCAAGTACGCGAAGGATCACAGATGCAGCAGGGTGTACTTGGTGAGTGATGTGTACCAGGAGGAGCCCACCATCAAGAATGGGTGCCACCGCCAGAGAGCTGGCCAAGCCCAGCATGACAAGCTCCATGGGCTGAACATGGACATGCCCCTCCCTGCTCCCCGCAAGCTCGCACAAGGGTTCCTCCGTGTGGCGAGCAACAAGACTCTCCTCCTGCAGCTCTTGCTTGACAGCTTCTCTGCCGCAGCTGGGCAGAGTGACAAGGATGTCCACCTCATGATTGGGGACAGAGGGTGGCATTGGGACAAGCGGCAGCAGCTTCAGGCATGTCCAGAGTTGAACTGCGCGGAGTTTGATGAAGCAGACCAGCGCATGATAGTTGCAATCCGCCACTTCGGTGCTGCCTACCCGCGTGGCGGGAGTGTCATTGTGCTCACGGAGGACACAGACGTCTGCGTAGCTCTGACGTCGTTCCACGAACGCCTGCTCCCACCCTCTCACAAGTTGTACGTGCTGCGAGGAGGGAGCAATCTGCGATTGCATGATGTGAGGAAGGCCGCACGGGTCATAGACGAGAAGGGAGGGGACGGCGTGCATTCCTTGTTGCTTCCCATGCACGTCCTGACGGGATGCGACACCACCAGCGGATTCCACGGTCGCTCCAAGGTGAAGGCGTTCGATTGCCTCATGAACATGAACAAGGGAGACACGGGTGTGGCGCAAAGGGTGACGGATGCTCTCAGCAGCACCGGCAAGGAAGAACACGTGAGTGTCACGGAAGAGTCAAGCCATGCGGAGCTGAGTGCGTCCTTTGTTGACGGTGCGGAGCAGTTCGTGTGCAAGCTGTACGGACGGGATGTGAAGACGGTGAACGAGGCGAGGGAGCAACTGTGGGTCGCAGAACGACCCAACCCTGCCAAGCTCCCACCAACACACCACACCCTGGGGCTCCACCTTCTGCGAGTCTTCTTCCAGATGATAATCTGGACGCGTGCTCTTCGGTACAGCAGTGATCCGGGGGAGTACGAGCCCATGACACACACTCCACAGCAGTTCGGGTGGGACGACAACTGCGACCCGGTGTGGACGGAGAAGGATGCAGCACCCTCAGCGTTGCTGGAGGCAGTGCACTGCAAGTCCTGTAAGACGGGGTGCACCACCAGACTCTGCAAGTGTGTGAAGAACGGGATGAAGTGCAGCAAGCTTTGCACCTGTCAGGGCTGCCACAACCAACATGTCAGCGTCTCAGCGGGATTGGAGGAGGACATCAGGGAGGAGTTGCTTGCTGTAACTACTGTTGATGACGGTGCTCTGGTGGAGGGGGAGGAGGAACCTGGTGCTAAGGAGGACGGTGACGCAGACATGGGCAGTGAGAAGGGCGGGGAGGACACTGAATCCGAGCCGGAGGATGACGGAAACGAGGCAGATGTGTCGGGGGAGGAGGATGATGGTCAGATGTGGATGTAAGCAGCATGACGACTGCAACGGAGGTGGTGGGGTCATGGCGATGGCGATGGTGATGGTGGTGGTGGTGACGATGAGGAGGTGATTGGGGCAATTGGGGTGACGTCGATGGTGGCCGAATGGCGTGATTTTGGATGGTGACGGCAATGGTAGTGGTGGCGGAAAGGGAATGGTGATGGTGGTGGGAGGAGAATGGTGGTGGTGGTGGGAGGGGAATATTGATGGGAATGAATGGTGGTGAGAGGGGAATGGTGATGGTGGGGGGAGGAGAATGGTGGTGGAAGGAGAATGGTGATGGTGGTGGGAAGAGAATGGTGGTGGAAGAGAATGTTGGTGAGAGGAGAATGGTGATGGTGGGGGGAGGAGAATGGTGGTGGAAGGGGAATGGTGATGGTGGTGGAAAGAGAATGTTGGTGGGAGGAGAATGGTTATGGTGGTGGAAGGAGAATGGTTATGGTGATGGGAGGAGCAGGAGAATGGTGATGGTGATGGGAGGAACATGGTGCTGGTGGTGGGAGAGGAATGGTGATGGTGGTGGGAGGGGAATGTTGATGGGAATGAATGGTGGTGAGAGGGGAATGGTGATGGTGATGGTGGGGGGAGAGAATGGTGGTGGAAGGGGAATGGTGATGGTGGTGATGGGTGTGAGAGTGACGGTGGTGGGAATGGTGGGTTTGTGATGGTGTTTGTGATGGCGATGGAGTGTCCGGTCGGTGATATTGATGGGATGGGGATGGTGATTGGCGTGATACCCACGGTGATGTAATGGTGACGGCAGCTGTTATGGGATGGTCATGATGACAGTGGTGGTGACGGTGGCGACGATGGGAAGATGACCGCGATGCCGGGTTATGGTGATGGTGGTTGGATGGGAATTCTAGTGATGTAAAATTTAATGGTTCTCATAACGGTGGGAACAGTGGTGGTGGTGATTGTATGCATGGTGGAATGGTGGTCCTGGTGGAATGGTGACAGTGATGGTAACGGTGATGGCTATGGGGTGGTGATTGTGATGGTGATGGTGATGATGATAGTGATTATGATTGGATGGTGAGGGTGAGGATGTTGATGATGGTGATGGTAATGCGATGGTGACGGCAACTGTGGTGGTGATGATGATAAGATGGTGATGGCAAGGGTGCTGGCAATGGGAACACTGATGGTAATAATTATTATGATGTGATGGGAATGGTGGTGATGATGGTGATCGTGGCGGTACCAAGGGAGGGTGGTGAGATGAATGGTTGGTTGTACTGGTGATGGTGATGGAGTGATGATGACGGAAACGGTGGTGGTGGTGGGATGGTGATGACGGTTGGGATGGACAGTGATGGGGACGGTGGCAGCAACGGTGATGTGAATGGTTGTTACGGTGGTAATACGATGGTGATGGTGGTGGCGGGGACGACGCAGTTGGTGACATCGCTGTGTGGAGGATGAGTTGCGGGAGAGACATCCTCATGCGACTGTATTTCCCCTCTATCCCTGTTGCGTGATTGCGACTGTGTGATGGATGTCTCATAATTATGTGAGCGTTGCAAATTGTTTGAAGGTTGTTTCCTTCAGTTTATGATTGTTATTTCCGGTTAGTTGAGCTTGTGTGTGGCGTGGGAACCTGTGCCACACACCTCTTTTTTCAGGCGAATGTACGATTCCGTGCATGTGAGCCCTGTTCCTTGTTTTTTTTTTGCTGTTGTCGACATTGATTGGATCATGACAACGCATTGTTGTTGCTTGCAATACAATAAATACATACATGTGACGACCATCATTGCTGTTCCCATGGTGGCCTCCTTGTGTGAACGTTGTCTGAGGTACTCTGAGGTTACGTACGACGTGTCTCTTGCCGGACGGAGGTACCAGTAACTGTTGGTGAGGTGCAGTGTGGAAACGTGGATGAGGAAGTAATAACCGTGATCCTCGTGCATCATAATTATGACAGCTGCACTATAAACCAACAGTAGTCTAGGATTCTAGTCTACACTGCCCCGGTAAGGAGTGGATGTACGAGTAATAATTATTATTATTAATTAATTTTTAATTTTAGTGCCATTTCCTTGACGGAGAAGCAGTACGTGATGTAGTAAAACTTTGGCATTATAGCGAGCAGCAACGTGAAAGTTTGTATGCTATTAGAATACACACTGGGGAGTACAGCAAATCATAAAGGAGACTAATCAACCCATGGACCGCGGAGAAACAAAATTTTCCCCGAAAAGTGATGCGTGCTCTGGAAGGCATGTGAGGATACATGAAACCTCGGATGGTCTTCGGAGTAATACTCTGGAACTACGGGAGCAATAACGCTGATATTTGGTATCAACATTAGGATAACTATGTGTCACAAGTTCCATTTTGTTTCATATGAATAGCTTCATTACCCGCAGAGATATTGTCACTGATGACTTTCCACATGCCATTTGAATACCATGATTGGTGATGATGACGTCACCACTTTTGTGGCGCTCACCAAGTTGTCCAGCTGAAACGCGCGAATCAGCAGTGAAAACCCTGCAGGAGATGTATTACGGAATGCAATGAGCATATCCATACAAGTTTCCCAGAATTCCGGAGTCACAACTCTTTCCCGTGCACTTATTGGTCATTTGGGCGCGGGTTATTCCTCTTTTTCCCGGTTGCACAGGTTTGCACAGGTTTGGGGTCCGTTTGCGGTTTGCCCAGCAATTTCGCCAATTTCGCCAAAATGCGCCAATCGGTGGATCCAATGTGCCACCAATGTGCCACGGGATCAACTCATAGGCGTCACCCTATTTCATTCCCCTTGTAGGCGATGCACCGTCGCTGACATATGGCCGGCGACAATTACACTTCCCCAGCCCAGTGACGGCAATTAGACTTCCCCACTAACCGG
>Ga0207984_1001579_pt1 | contig 11224 bp, 5 predicted proteins | sample ETNtaG_30_FD_185760 | JGI IMG/M metagenome (GOLD analysis project Ga0207984, IMG submission 185760) | Marine microbial and viral communities from oxygen minimum zone, Eastern Pacific Ocean - ETNP201306PF43B (SPAdes) (version 2) | ecosystem: Environmental > Aquatic > Marine > Oceanic ...
CGGAAATCCCATTCAGAAACCGGGCCGCCCCTCGCTGCAGGTTCGCAGGCAGGTGAGGATGGTCTTCCCAGTCGGCCCGAAGGATCGCGAAACAGAGCAAGCCTGATATCAGAATGTGAAAGGACCTCATCGCGCACCCATGAATGTGAATTCTTACAGTATTCGGAAGGCTTGATAGCTTAGCTGATTTCATCTACGCGACGAGAGAGGAAATGAAATGACCAATTGTCAGGCCTGGAGCATTGCCTGCCTGCCTTACTAAGTGAATCAGTGCTAGAATTCGCCACCACGCTCCTCGGGGTCGATACTAACTGAAACTGATAAGGACAAAACTTGCATACATGAAAAAGATCTACGACCTCTCAACTCTCGACTGGACCCTCGCAGGTTACACTCCGCATGTCTGGCGGCAGGAGACGAGCATGGAGACGGCTCAGGCTCCAAAGGCTGATATCCCGCCCCTGCCGGCGCAGGTCCCCGGCTCCGTCCAGCAGGCCCTACTCGACGCCGGCGTGATACCTGACTGGAATATCGGTCTTAACGCCCGCCAGTGTGAATGGGTGGAGAACAGGCATTGGATTTACCAGACAGAAATCCCAACAGAGTGGATCGTGCCGGGGATGTCCGCACGCCTCCGCTGCCTCGGTCTGGATTACAGCGGCGTCATTCGCCTGAACGGGGAGGAGGTATTCTCGTTCCGCAATTCCATGTTGCCCCACGTCGTTGATCTCCCCCTCACGGAAGCCGGCAATACTCTCCAGATCATTTTTGAATGTCCCCCGCGCTGGCTCGGAACTCCAGGCTGGACGTCCAGAGTCAAAGACTGGAAGCCGCGGTTCAACTACCACTGGGACTGGATCAACCGGATGGTGCAAATCGGCATCTGGGACGAGGCATTCATCGAGGTCTTTGACGATTCAGAAATCTTCGCCCCGAAAATCCTGACCGATCTCGATACGCAGACGGGACAGGGGAAACTTAGACTGAGCGGTACGGCAACTGGCGGAGAGGGCTGCACGGTCCGGGCAACTTTGAGCGACGGGTCGTCAGTGGTTTTCAGTGATGAGACTCCACTCACGGAATTCTTGGCCCGGGGATTCGTCTGGGATAGCCTCGACGTTGACCCCTGGTGGCCGAATGGCATGGGCGAGCAACCGTTGTATTTGCTTGTGACACAACTCCTGGACTCCGAAGGTCGCGAGCTGGACAAGGTCGAGCGCCGCATCGGCTTCAAGAATATCCGGTGGGAACCTTGCGCAGGTGCGCCCTCGGAAGCGGATCCCTGGCTCTGTGTCGTCAACGGCCAGCAGGTATTCCTGCAAGGCATCAACTGGAGCCCGATTCGCCCGAACTTTGCCGATGTTACCACCGCCGATTACCGGAAACGCCTGGAGCTCTACCGGGACCTCCATATGAACGCCTTCCGTATCAACGGTGTGGGTATCCTCGAGAAAGAATGTTTCTTTGACCTCTGTGATGAATTGGGCCTGATGGTCTGGGCAGAATTCCCCCTGAGCTGTTCCGGAATGGATAATTACCCGCCGGAAGACGAGACCAGCATCGCGGAGATGGAGGAAATTGCCCGGTCCTACATCGCAAGGCGACAGCATCATGCCTCGCTCCTCCTCTGGTGCGGCGGAAATGAGCTCATGGACGAGATGAAACCCCTCGACGAATCCCACCCAATGCTTGGACGGCTCGGGGAATTGGTCCGGGAGCTAGACCCCGGTCGCCGTTACCTGCCCTGCTCAGCGTCGGGGCCGACTTTTTACTGCGGAACGGGCCGCCGGGATGATGGTGTACACTGGGATGTCCACGGCCCCTGGCAAATAATGGACTCGACCGTCGAAACCTGGAGGCAGGATTACTGGGAAGGGGATGACGCCCTCTTTCGCTCCGAGGTCGGCGCCCCCGGCCCATCGCCGGCCGAACTGACCAGGAAATACAAAGGCGACCTCGATGAAATGCCCGCCTCTCTCGACAACCCCCTCTGGCGCAGAACGCCCTGGTGGATCGAATGGCCGGAATTCATCAAAGAGAAGGAACGGGAACCAGAAGACCTCGAAGAATTCGTGGCATGGGGACAGGAGCGCCAGGCCATCGCTTTGCGAATCGCCGCCGAAACCTGCAAGACCCGCTTCCCAGCCTGCGGCGGCATCCTGATCTGGCACGGTCACGATTGCTTCCCCTGCACTGCCAATACCGCGATCGTGGACTTCGACGGCAATCCCAAGCCGGCCGCCATCGCACTGGGGGAAGTGTTTGCAGGGCCATCAGGGGAGCAATGTTGACTGCAGCTCTGATCGGAATCCGGTGGTTAAAACCACCCGCTACCTGCCCGTACGCCGTTACTGACGGGCTTACCCCAATTGGATGCGCGATTTCTTATGACGTCGTGTTTAATTCAAGGCGCATCCACGAGGATCGGTTCCACATCACAGGAGAACGTGCCCTCGCGCTGCATAACCGTACAACTCCTGACTGAGGGCATGTGCATCTGCAGATAAGATCCTAACCTTGAATGCATCTGGATAATCCTACAGCGTTAGTTTTCTGAGAGATGTTGCATTTGAAAGCACGAATCATACTCCTTGAGGCAGCTTGGTTGGAGTAACGGCTTTAGCCGGGCCCGAGTTGGCGACAGCTCTCCAGACCCGGCTAAAGCCGTTACTCCAACAAGTTATGCCTGAATTCTTCGCTGTAGGATTAGATGCCGCCAGTGTTGACACTTCACTCACTGTCTTCGATCGAAATAGACGCCCAGGGCCGTCTTGCCCATGATCCATTCCTTATCCTCTTCGGTGAAGAAGGGGATTATCTCCTTCATGATCAGGTGCTCAAAGAAGTTCGCATAAAGCATCCGCTGCGGTCCGAATCGATTGTAGATTCGTTCCAGGTACGGCCAGACATCTCGATAAGGGGGCGGCTCGCGGGAAGGGTTGTGCAACGAGGCGCGAATGTAAACATTCGAGTAGCGTGCCAGGTCCAGCAGTGGGTCGATGCCTTCGCTGTCCGGCAGGGAGATGTCGATCATCGCCAGATGGTCGACGACCACCTTCACGCCGGGGAATCGCTCCGCCATATCAGCGACCTGCACAATCTGGCTTGGGTGCATAAAGATGTTGAAGACCGCGCCGAGCTCTTCGGCCTTCTGCCAGAGCGGGTATGAAACAGGATCGTTAAGCCAAGGCGTCTCCCTCTCATAAATCGGGCTGAGCCGCATGCCTGCGAGGCCTTGTTCAAGAATCGCGTGCTCCAGTCTTTCCGGATTCTTCGGGTCGCCGGGCCCGTGAAGCCGATGTCCCACCATCAGCCCGAATGCCGCGAATTTGTCCGGCCATGTCTTCACGCAATAGCTGTTGTAATCGTTGTTCGTGCCGTAATAGCATACGCCGCTGATAACGACCTTATCGATCCCGTAAATGCGCATCTCGGAAAGCAGGTGCTCCGCCGAGTAGTCCCGGTTGGGAACGTTCCCGCCGGGACAGCCCGATGCTTGAGGAGTGATGGGGAATCTTGGGTCGTTGGTTACCCAGACATGTTCGGCAGCGTTGATGATGGGGGGCCTGGTGTCCATGGTGTCTCGGAATTGGATTGATGTCCCTGCCGCAGCCGCCGCAGGAATAAAAGTAAGAAACGTACACGCACACCGCGCAAAAGTTCATGAGTGTGGCCGTTGCGGAAGTGAAACCATACGCCTAATCTGACCCGGATGAGAGGACTGTCAAGGGCTTTTGGTCTCTTGGAGATATGTTGATGGATTCGCCAAATGAGAACTGAACGACCGTTCCCTTCCGCGCTCTTCGGTCATCAGGCGTGGGCGGGAACAGCGGTATCATTGGTCATGTGCTTCGGTGCAGGCATCGTGTATGGCGAGGGCGATCCAGCTTTCCCTGACGCCGAAGGCTTCGGAGCGACGGTCAAGGGCGGCCGCGGCGGGCCCGTGGTGTGGGTGACGAATCTTGACTCACACGGTCCTGGCAGTCTGCGGGCGGCCGTGGACACCAAGGGCCCGCGCACGATCAAATTCAAGGTGGGCGGCACCATTGAGCTCTGGAGAGATACGCTCGACATCGGCGGGCCTTTCGAGACCGAATTCTTGAGGCTGCGGAAAGAGGGCAAGCCCGCGGCGCAGATTGAGAATCCCTATTCATTCGTGACGATCGACGGTTCGAGCGCGCCTCCTCCCGGCATCACCATCAGCGGGAACGTGATTCTCAGCCGCTACGGTTTCAAAGAGGTGATCCTCAGGCATCTGCGGATTCGGGATAACGGGTTCATCTCACGCAGCAACGCATGCTGCATACAGATATTCGCCGGCCGTGTGCTCATCGACCACTGCTCCCTTCAATACGGGCGCGACACCATTACTGACATGCTCGGAAATCAGAAAGACATCACTCTGCAGTGGTGCATCCTCGGCCCCGGATGGGGCAGGCACGGTTATGGAGTCGGAATCTACGCGGGCAACGTCACGGTTCACCACTGCCTGTTTGCCCATAATGCGCAGCGCAACCCCGTGCTCTTCGGCAACCACTGGGAACACGGCGACGGCACCGGCGTCCCCCACCTCTCCGACATCCGCAACAACGTCATGTATAACTGGGATCGCCGTGGAGCAGCCAAGATTTATGGCGGAGCGCACGTCAATATAATCAACAACTGGTTCATTCCCGGCCCCGACTCGGTGACGCGGGGCGAGGCAGCCATCAGAATCCATCGCACCGCGGAAAAGCCGCACGTCCTTTACTTGAAGGGCAACATCAGCGCCAACCGGCCAAAGGACGACATGGACGAATGGGCCGACGCCGGACACGAGACCAATAAACCCACTGGAACGTGGCACACGGTCTACGGCCCTTTCAAGTTCGGGCAAAAGCGAGAGAGTCCTTTTGCCGTTCCACCGGTTAAAACCCATTCGGTGGCCCAGGCAAAGGACCTGGTGTTGAGCCAGGCCGGCGCCTTGCCGCGCGATCCGACGGATGCGGGTGTCGTCCGAACTGTGCTTAACCGTTCCGGAAGCGTGAAACGCAAAAACGCCCTTCCTTCCGATTTTGCTAACGCCATACCCACCGCAAAAGTGGTGGCGAGTCTGGTCAAAGATGCCGAGCCCCGCACTGTCAGCTTTGAAGGCGCGGGCCAGGATGCCGACGGAAAGATCCTTCTTCACACCTGGCATTTCGGTGACGGGAACCGAGCCGTCGGCAAGAAGGTGACTCACCTATACAAGGCGGACGGCGAGTATCTCGCCAGGCTGTTCATCGTGGACGATCAGGGCATGAGCACTTCTGCGACTTTGCGCCTCCTTATCGGCAGAGGCTCTCTCAAGACCGAGGCAATGCCTGCACCCGCGCCAACCTTCAAAGAACGAGTCATCACCTTGCCCGAATACTGGAAGGCGCCGACCGTCTCCCTCGGAAAGCGTCTCACCGCGCCGCCAACTGAACAAGACTGGATAGGCGCGCCGCACCTGACGCCGTTCATCGATCAGCGGACCTGGCTCCTGGCCACGGATGTCCCGCCGGACAAGCGGGGCCTGTACTACTCAGCTAATTTGGATTCGAGGGTCCTCCATGACGGGGAGAAGTTATACGTTCGCTTCATCTACCATGACATGCCCACCAAATCGGTCTACCTCACCTTGTTCCTTTCTCCTCAACACGGGAAGTCTCCGTGGTATCGACTGGAAACAGATCTGAACGGCCAGCGCAGCTCTGAGCATGGTCCGGACCAAACATGGAAGCCTTCGCCGGACTGGAGTGTCCATTCAAAAGTGACGGGCAAACGATGGGAAGCGCTGGCCGCCATCCCGTTTGAAGCCATAGCGGCTCCTCCACGGAAAGGGGACGAGTGGGGCCTCAAGCTGATGGTCTACGCGAAGAAGAATGTCATCTTCCTCTGGCCACCTCTTGGGCCTGGCGGGAGAAATCTGCATCTGTCGAAGAACCAGTTCTGCGCACCCCACTCTTCCGAGCCCGCCTATTACGCGAGGCTGAGATTTCCATGAGACCACTCGCTTCGTTCGTTTCGTAGTGCGCAACGTACCATGTTGCATATCCTTTTGTTGAATTACGGGGCTGGTTTGAAAGATGGGATTCTCCATCGAGTCATCATCATCCGTCAGCAACTACTCGAACACGATCTGTGCAAAGTGCAACATGTTCAGGTTGGAGGTCTTGATCGGCGGAACGTCCACCGTGTGGTAACGGGAGAGCTCGAGGCCCTTGCGCCAGCGGCTGCGCGTGATGTTGCCGAACCAGAACGAGCCAGGTTTAACATTCGTCGCTCCGATTCCTTTGAAAGGTATGAAGACTTCAGCGGTCCATGCCCCTTTGCTCTTTGCAATACCGACCTTCAATCCTGCGCAGTTCCACGATGAATAGGGATCCGCAATCGAGCTGGCATCGAAGATCGCACCCTTTGAATTAGTGACTATCTGATAGTAGTCGCCAAGCTCACCGCGGCTGTCGATGAAGATCTCGAAACAATCGTCCATGTAAACCTGTTCGTCGTGGCCGGTCTTGTTCGCCTTCAGATGGCCCATGTCAGGCTCGTGTGCGGTAAGCCCAAGCACGATGCCTTTGCTGGACCAGACCGCTCGAACGGTCGTCCTGATTTCGGGGGCCCCTCCTGCCGCGTCATAACCTCTGAGGAATTCAGATTCTTTGCACTCCTTCCACTCTTTGTCATCGAGTTTACCGTCGATGGTCGGCAACGATTTGGCGGCCCGCACGTTCAACTTTCGGCGCGCGGAAGAGCGATGGAACGCGTCCGATTCCTTGAAGAATGCATCCAGTGAGATTCCAAAAAAGCGAATGCGCCGGTCCTCAATCGAATCCTTCTTAACTGCGCCAAGAGCGGATGTGTATAGGCGGCGAAGCTCCTTAACGACGTCCGGTGGATAAGATTCCACATGCACGTTCTTAAGGCTGATGCGATGGTAGGGAGGAAGCGGATGAGACCATCTGCTTGTCTCCCATTTATCTGTAAGCAGTCCGTAGATCCGGGCGACCTGCTCAGAGGCCGGGCCATACATCAGTCTGCAGTATTCGTTGAAAGCGGCATCCACATCGAATTCGGGATTCCAGAGCAGACGGGACAAAAGATAAACCGTGAGATGCTTTCGCGACCAATCGATGCCCGAATCGACAAAGCATCCGGTCGTGCCTGCATAGCGGGTGAAGAATTCCTTGAGCACGTGCCGAAACTGAAACGGCGCTGCGGTGCAGTCATCCGGCCAGCAGAGGTAGTGCCAGTGTGAGGCCGGACGTTTTAGAATGCGCTGCCAGCCGTCGAAGATCTCTCGCTCATCTCTGTAAATCTCCGGCTCTTTATAATTGGCGATGGTGCGCATGCCGCAAACCATCACAGATACATTGTCTGGAAATTCGAGCCCAGCCGGCGGCCCGACGTAATTCTGATAGGCGAGATAGAAGACTGCCTTTTCCGGCCACCGCTTCTTTACTTCCGTGGCCAGAGAGTGAACAAACTCGCCCATCACCTGTGAGTATTCGTAAAGAAAACTGCGGTTACTCACCTTCGATAGACATGATTTGCACTGACATTTCAGTGCCACGTCGATGGGCGAAACCTGGATGACCTTTCGCTCATCGGCTTTCAGATTCGTAAGCATCTGTTTCAGAACGCCAGGCTCGGAGAAACAGAGCTGAGACGACTTCCGGGTACCGTCCTTTCCCATCTCGAAATACTCCGGATGTGTCTTGCCGTAGAGCTTCCGCCACTCGCCGAAAGTATGCGAGCTCGATGGAACCCCAGAGACATCCTCATTCCGAAAACGCGCTCCCATTACCGCGCTGCTCGCACCGGATGGCGTGTTTCTTAGCACTCCGTGGTAGCGCCAGATGCGGCGTTTCTTGAAGTGCGGCTCGTCGGTAATGTGAACGGGCGGCACCGCAAGATCTTTCAGCCCGGGTACGACGCGTCCCAACTCGCCGGGGTAATACCAGCGAACCCCCACGAACCGTTCAAGAAAATCGTGTACGCCCCACAACGTACCGCTCTCCCTGTGGATTCCCTCATCCAGATTCCCGTCTCGACCAGCGATAACAACCTTTCCGGGGAACGTCCGAATAGCGAACCCGCTCTTTCCAAGCGAATTCAGTTTCAGGTCCAATCCGTCAGTGAATCGGCTTGCGCCCACCAGGATCGCATTGCCGCGTTTCGGCATTCTGTCGATCAGAATCGGGAGCGACACACCGGTGGCGACCTCAACGTGTTCCCGAAGCTCACGGGCCGCTGCATGAACGCTGAAAGGAAATCCGTTTGTGATGCTTTTGAACAATTCTAGCTTATCGATCCTTGGGGACACAACGATTGACGCGGCAGCCTTGCCGTCACGCACCAGCCAGACCGGTTGGTGTTTCGCGGGTTCATGGAATGTGACCGGATGAAGGGCGGGATGTCTCTGACCGACGCTTACGGATGCCGTCGGCGGATCGGATTCCGGGACTTCTACTATTGGGTCACCAGGAGTAGGGATGATTCGGATGCAGTCCACCGCGCCGTAAGCGCGGAGATGAAAGAGCTTCAACTGATCTCCCTGTTGAAGATGCAGTTCAGTCTGCAGCCACGCCATCTTCTGCATCGGCGCGGGAACGGGCTCGACCTTTCCCGTGAAATCAAGATAGGCAGCAAAACCGTTCTTGCTGAGGAAATACCCTCTGCGCAGGGATGGGTGATCGCGAACCTTTATCTCCACTCGATAGTTTCCCGGTTTGATGCCACCCACACCATACGTCAGCGATGACCAGGATTCAGTCAGCCATGCTACCCTGTCACCAGAAGCCCACTCAGCTTTTGACAGGCTCGTCTTTCCCTTGCGTTTCAACGCCTCTGCTTCGATGAGTTTTTCCTTCAGCTCGCCAGGAATAAACGTAACCACATCGATCAGGGCCCACGCGCTGGAGTTGAAAAGCCGCACTGCGCTTTTCGGCTTCAGAAAGAGCATCGTCTCAAACCAGGCCACCTCGGTCGTCGGACCTCCTACCTTCTGCCTCTCGCCGCTCAGTGACAACCGCTCCTTCGTCTCACCTGCCTCCAGGTGGTATCCATGCGAGAGCGGAGAAAGGCTTCTTCCACGAAGCCGCACCTTGTAGTAGCCCTCCGCCAGTGACGTGGGCAATACGAATGAAATCGAATCCCCAGCATTCCTGAGCCACACCGCCTTTCCGCGAGACGCCCACTCAAAAGAACGGATCGATACGTCGCCCTGTCGGACGACCTCTTTCGCTTCGGCTTCAACCCTCACTGCCGGCCGGTTGCCTTGTTCTGCGATCAGGTCGATTGCCGTGAGAAAAATGATGACAGTTAGACGCTGCGTCATGAATAAGTACTCGCGGATGAAATCTTTGGATCTGCAAATTTTCTGTTTATGAGAAATGCGGATTGCTGGAAAGAGGCAGCAGTCCTCCTCTTCGCCGGCACCCCGGATCAGCCAATTGGGGAACACAGACAACTTCAATGCTGATGCTCATTCCCGTTTTTCAATAAGGGCTTGCAGAACGCAACAGAGAACAACAGCAGGCCCAGAGCTCTGGCGAACATGGCTGCCAACGCACTGTCGGAACTCCTGGTCTGAAATCGGTTGAAAAATGTCTCATAAACATGAGAACGCAAAGCTATTCAAGAACCACATGAGCATCAGAACCTCACATGAACCAAGACAGATTCCCTGCACGCGTAACGGATATCAGTGATTCGGAATTCTGGTCCGCCCTGAGAGCTCCAAAGACCGCTGTTCGGCCAGAGGTGTTGCGGGCCGCTGTATCATTGGGGCAGTCCGGAAAGAAGGCGAGTGGCTTTCGGAAGCTGGCAGATTATTTCGCCGACGCTCTGAATTCAGAATGGGAACGCATCTTGAAAGGATTGAAAACTGCGGTTCCGCCTGACCCGGATGCCCTTAAGGATACACTGAACCATAAGATCAAATGCTGGCACGATCAGGTCGTTCAATTCGGTGATCGGATCGACTGGATGCCTGTATCGAAAATGAATTTCGACAGCATTGCCGGTTTTCACTATTTCGGGTGGTTCGTGCCTGTGCTCAACGCATACATCCAGACCGGTGATAAACGTTATGGCAATTTTGTCGTCGATATCGTTGAGCAGTACTACGCCATGCGAAAAGACCCGCGGTGGAAATCCACGGACGGACGACACTCGTTGAAGAACTACGTTTTCAATCAGCTCGGCGCAGCAGCCAGAGTGGAGATCTGGCTCAAAGCCTACATGGCGCTCATCCATCACGGCGGGCTGACCACGAAGGCGTCTGAGTCGTTATTGAAACTCCTGCTGGGCTATGGCCGAGCACTCTTTTCGCACAGCAAGGAATTCTGGGCACATAACATCCAGACCCATGGGTGCCGCGCGCTCTTTCAATTGGCCAGAACGTTGCCCGAATTCAGTGAGTCCACACGCTGGGACAGGCGAGCAACTGAACGGCTCTGCGAACAGATAACAATAGGTTTTTTCTCTGATGGTTTTCACCGTGAGCGCGTCTGGGGATACGGGTCACACACGTTGAGTTCATTGTCACAGGCTTATGAGTTCGCTCAGGGCCATGGTGGGCTCGGGGAGTATCAGGCCGCCTATCTGAAGGCGCTTCGTAATGCCTATCGGTTTTATGCACGGTCAGCCGGGCCGCGGCCAAAGCTGCAGATGCCCACTTACGGCGATGCAGGCATGGGGAGCAGAGCACACAGTATTCTTGAACACGGTCGCCGGTTCTTTCCGGCGAACACAGACGAGAACCTCGGCGTCGACCGTACGAAATCGTATCTCTTCAGACCGTCCGGATTCGCCATCATGCGGAACGGGGACGACAAAGACTCAGCGTATGTCTCCGTCAATTTTGGCAAGTTCGCCGGCTGGCATTCGCACTGGGATCTCTTGAGCATGAACTTCTGGGCGTACGGCGAGATGCTGCTCGAGGAGGAATGCAGATTTGGCCCTTACGGAAATCCGCTGGACGTGCAGTTCAGGGCGCCTGAGGCCCACAATCTTCTCACGATAGACGGAATGGTCTACGACTGCCGGGAAGTGGCAGGCGAAGAGGTGGCGTGGTTCAGCAATGACGCGGTCGACTACTTTTCCGCGACCCATTTCGCCTATAACTACCATTGCTTCGGGCTATCGAAAGGCAAAGTTTCGCCAAATATTCATGGCAAGGTTCGCCGCACGATTGTCTTTGTGAAGGATCCGGGCT
>Ga0207984_1001582_pt1 | contig 11210 bp, 10 predicted proteins | sample ETNtaG_30_FD_185760 | JGI IMG/M metagenome (GOLD analysis project Ga0207984, IMG submission 185760) | Marine microbial and viral communities from oxygen minimum zone, Eastern Pacific Ocean - ETNP201306PF43B (SPAdes) (version 2) | ecosystem: Environmental > Aquatic > Marine > Oceanic ...
CCTACCAGCCGACGGCAGCGCGGGAGCCCTGCTTGACGATGAGCTTTTCCTCCTCCCAGGTGGCTAGGCCGGTCTTGAGGTCGGTCAGTGAAAGTTGGAAAGCGAACTCGGACTGCTTGATGCGGCCGGCGCGGGCGCTATTTTGGATGATCTTGCCGGACAGGCTGTAGTCGGGCGAGACGAGGTTGCCCTTGCCGGGGATGGTCGTTTGGTTGAACTCGTCATCGGCCCGCAACTCGCGCACTGCCTTGGATGACTCGTCCTCCGGGCCGTCGAGCCCAACCGCCGTGGTTGTCAGTGCGCGGCCTCCCTTGTTCAGGGAGACGCGGATTTTTTTCATCAAGCTGTCGGTGTCGATGTGCTGTGTGGTGTTGTTCTTGATGCGGCCGATCATCAGCACTTTCGGCTTGCCGGCGACGGACTGGATCGCGCCGGAGAGCAGCAGCGATTGCGTCAGCTCGTCGGCCGCGCGGATCCAGTCCTGCGTATTGATTTGCCCGACGTTGACGATGCTGTCGCGGCCGTCGTGGTCGATGTACTTGGCCGTGGCGCAGCCCAGCGCGAGCGCGGGCAGCACGGCGGCGGCGATGAGTTTGACAAGCGGTTTCATGTCTGCGGTTTATTTTACGCGGAATTGATGAATCTTCAAGGGCGCTCCTGGGGCGAAGCTCTTGACATAGACCACGTTTATGCCGCCGGTATTCACTGTGACCTCGTTTTTTTGCGGGCCTACGAGCAGCGCCAGCTTGCGGTCGCCCGGCGTCTCGATGCGGCAGACGTGGAACGCCTTCGGCAGCGCCGTCCACGTGCGAAGATCGGCCTGTGCACCGACGGCCTGGTACAGAAAACCGGCGATGGCGCCGAGGTCGCCGGATTCCTCCCTCGCTTTTTTTGAGATGGCCGCCTTGGTTGCGGAGGCGGCCAGCGTGCGAAAAATCACCGCCGGCAGCTCGGTGCGAAAGTCCCGCCCAACCACGGCGTCCATGTCGCAGATCAGCGTGGCCTCACGCTTGGCCCCGGTGATGGCCACTTGCGCGGGAGTCGCCCGACCCCGGGGCTCAAGCCGGGGGAATGACGCTGCAACGTACGGCACATTTCTGTCGAACAACGGCACGTCGAGCCGAACCTCACGGCGGATCGGTGCCACGCCGGTCTCGAAAATGACGTACGTCAGGTCGGGGTGCTTCGCGCCGCTGATAATGCGGTCGACCATCCCGATTTCGTCAGCAAGAAACTCCGGCCCACCCAGCGTCGAGTGAATGCGCCGAAGGGAGACGAGCGCATTTTCCCGGTCGTCGGCCGCAAGACTCCACAGGCAGAGCGCGTGCAGAAAGTCGGTGAATGGGTTGACGAACGCGCCGTAATCCAGCGCGATATCCGGCTGAAGCTCGTCGAGTTTTGCGCCGCGGATGGCCCGCTCGTATTCACCGGCGGACTTGCGGGCGGCGACGATGCGGCGGGCGTTGCGGACGACCTCGGCATCCTGCTCCGCATGCGCCTGACGCAGTTCGACGAGCGCGGCTTCCGCTTGGCCAAGCTGCAGGTAGTTCAACGCCTGATACGTGTTGAGCATCACGCGATCGTAGCCGCGCCCCTCGTACGGCAATGCGGCCAGATTGGTCAACAGGCCGGTGGCTTCCCTCGACAGCCGCACCTTGGCCTGCCGGTCGTAAAACGCGATTCGCTTTTCCGCCTGCCCGAACGCGTGGTTGCTGGCCGCGAACTTGCCGGCGGCTCGTAGCGCCGCGCCCTGCTCGAGAAACCACACGACAGCATCCCGCGATTCGCTGCGCTTGCCAGCCTCCCGGCTGGCAATCTGCGCGGCCTGGGCAGTGCTGCCGCCGTTCCACGCGCCGCGAAACAAGCCGGTCTGGCTCTCGTAACTGGCACACCCAGCCAACAGCAGCACAAAAACCAAATGACAACCCCAACGCATTGGCAGCAACGTTAACGCTTGGCCAAGCGCAAGCCAACGCCGGAGCGGCAGCGGGTGAATTGGCGTGCCGGGGCGGTGGCGGCGTGGCAGGTTTTGGGCGGTGGGAAAAATCATTGGCATCGACCTTGGCACGACCAATTCGCTGGTGGCGATTGTGGAGTCCGGCATTCCGTTGGTGCTGGCGGATGGCCAAGGGCGGCGGCTGACGCCGTCGGTGGTGCGCGTTCCGGCGGCCGGTGAGCCGGTGGTTGGCTGGGAGGCCAAGCGCGGACGGGCGGCGCATCCGGAAACGACGGTCACGTCCATCAAGCGGTTCATGGGACGCCGGGGTGATGAGGTAAATTCAATCGGCTCCGCGCCGGCGTACGCCATCTGTGCCGAGGGCAGCAGGCCGGTGGCGGTTCCTCTGCACGGGCGCGACTGGTTGCCGGAGGAGTTGTCCGCCGAGATTCTCAAGGCGCTCGGGACAATTGCCGCCGAGGGGATGATCGACCGGCCGGAGGCGGTGGTGATCACGGTGCCGGCCTATTTCAACGACGCCCAGCGAAACGCCACGCGCAGGGCCGGCGAGCTGGCAGGTCTGCGGGTGGAGCGCATCATCAACGAGCCGACAGCCGCCGCGCTGGCTTACGGACTCGGCTCGCTGAAGGAAAAATCGAAGGTGGCGGTGTACGACCTCGGCGGCGGGACGTTCGACCTCTCGATCCTCGAGTTGAACGAGGGCGTGTTTCAAGTGCTGGCCACCTGCGGCAACACGCGCCTGGGCGGCGACGACATCGACCGCGCGCTCATCGATCACTTGGCGGAGCAGATTGGCCAAGCGGGAGGGCCAAGCGCTGCTACCGACCCGGCGCTGTGGGCGCGTTTGGCCGAGGCGGTGGAGGAGGCCAAGGCGCGGTTATCCATGGAAACGGAGGTTACCATCGAGCTGCCGTTTTTGACGCCGGAGTTCAGTTTTAAGCACACGCTGACGCGGGAGCAGCTTGAGCGCTTGGCCAAGCCGGTCGTGGCGCGCACGCGCGAGTACTGCCTCAAGGCGCTGGCCGATGCCGGCTTGGCCAGCGGTGATCTTGATCAAGTGATCCTCGTCGGCGGGCAGACGCGGATGCCGCTCGTACGCGAGTTTGCATCGGGTGTGTTCGGGTGTGGCGACGCTGGACCGAAGCTGAACACGACGCAGAATCCGGACGAGGCGATCGCACTGGGCGCGGCGATTCAGGCCGGGATTTTGTGCGGCGACTTCAGCGGCATGCTGTTGCTCGACGTGACGCCGCTCTCGCTGGGCATCGAGACATTCGGCGGGTTGATGAACGTGATCATCCCTCGCAACACGACAATCCCGGTGAAGCGCGGTGAGGCGTTCACAACGGTGGCGGACTACCAAAAAGAGGTGCTCATCCACGTGCTGCAGGGCGAGCGCGAAAAGGCGGCGGACAACTGGAGCCTGGGGCGGTTCACGCTCGAGTTTGAGCCGCAGCCCAAGGGCGTGGCCAAGATGGGCGTGCAGTTTGAGATCGACGCCGATGGCATTCTGCATGTGCTCGCACGCGACATCAAAACCGGCAACGAGAAGCTCGTCGAGATGGCATCCGCCGTGGAGGTTGATGACGCCGAGGTGCAGAAGATGATCGAGGAATCAGTCGAGCACGCGTTCGACGACATCGAGGAACGACGATGGATCGAGGCCAAGCTGCGCGCCGAGCAAACAACAGAGGCCGCGCGAAAGGGGCTGGAGGCGCTCGGCGGTGAGTTGCCGGAGGAACAGCGTGCTGGGATAGAGATGGCGTTGGCGGAGGTGAAGGCGCTGCTTGCTGAAAAGGAAAAGGGAGGCACCGTCACGGCAGCCTCCCTTAAGGAATCCAATGCAAGGCTCGATTCAGCCACCCAGCCGTTGGCGGAGTTGATGATGGATCACGTGATGGCGGAGATGCTTGAGAAGCGCGGCGTACTGCCGGGCTAATTTTTTGCCGGGAGCTTGATGTTGTTGAGTGTCTTGTTACGAAAACCGCTTCTGGACTTTTTGACATCCGAGCCCTCGACGTGCCGGATTTCGTCGTGGTCCACCTCCACGGCCCGCTCCTCAGGGTTCGGGTGCGGCGCCCGCTGGTTCTTGGGTAGTGGGTTGATGAGGACGATGACGCTGCGGCCGGCTTCGCGTGGCTTGGTGTCGCAACTTCCCCAGGATTTGATCTTCTCGATGAACGCCTCGATGGTCTGAACACCGACATGTTTCGTGCGAAGTTCCTTGCCGCGGAATCGCAGGATGACCTTGACCTTCATGCCTTCGCAAAGGAAGTCGATCGCGTGGTTCAGCTTGAAGGTGAAGTCGTGCGGATCGATGTTCGGGCGAAGCTGAATCTCCTTGATCTTGACCGTGACGGTGGCCTTCTTTTGCTCCTTGCGAAGCCTTTTCTGAACGTAGGAATACTTCCCGTAGTCGGTGATCCGGCAGACCGGCGGCTTGGCGTTGGGGGAAATCTCCACCAGATCCAACTGCTGCCCTTTGGCCATTCGCATGGCTTCCTGAATGGAATACACCCCCAACTGTTTCCCATCATCCGACAGGAGCCGAACTTCCCTGGCTCGAATCCTCCCGTTTACACGCTCCTTGGGTGCCCGATACGGGCGCCTTCCGCCTCTGGGGCGACTCAAAGCGCGCCCCCCATGCCGTGGTTTATCATATAGTCTGTGTTTTTGGCCCGTTATTGGACGGGGCTGGAGCAGAGGCTATTTTTTGGCAACGCCTTTGCAAGCCAAATTTTCGCAAAAAGGAAACAACGTGGATGCCAAGTGGCTGGGGGTGGCCCTTGGTCAGGGGAATAACTTTGCGGCCAAGCGCGCGTCCCGATACAATCCCGCCTCGAAGCCGCATGACTGTTTTTGACTTCACAAGTGAGTCATCCCGCCTGGTGAAGTGCAGCCTCCTGCTGCTGGCCGGCGTGCTTGCGCTTGGCCAAGCGCGGGCGCAGCTGGCACCGCCACCGCCACCGACCAAGACGAACATCACCGTCAGCAACGGACAGTCGCTCGATGGCTGGCGCCCGCCGCTGGGCGACTGGAAACTGGCGAAGGCCGTCACGCCGGCGCCGGACAATCCGAAGGCGCTGATGCTGGCCGAAGGCAAGGGCGTGCTCGTCAACGGCGATAAGGGTCGCACCGGCAACCTGTTCAGCAAACACGAGCACGGCGACGTGATGGCGGCCATCGAGTACATGGTGCCGCAGGGATCGAACTCCGGGATTTATTTCCAGGGCCGGTACGAGATCCAGATTCTAGACAGCTACGAAAAAAAGAAAATTACCTTTGGCGACAACGGCGGCATCTACGAGCGCTGGGCCGACGGCAAGGGCTTCGAGGGCACCGCACCGGCCATCAATGCCAGCAAGCCTCCGGGTGATTGGCAGAAGTTCATTGTCACCTTCCGCGCGCCGCGCTTCGACAAGGCCGGAAAAAAAATCGAGAACGCCCGGTTCGTCAAGGTGATCCACAACGGGCAGTTGATCCACCACAACGTCGAGGTGACCGGCCCGACCCGCGCGGCGGCATTCAACGACGAAAAAACCACCGGTCCGCTGATGCTCCAGGGCGACCACGGCCCCGTGGCTTTTCGCAAAATCGTTTTGAAACCGGCCAAGCTCGACTAACCGACTGGCCAAGCCCAACTCCACCCAGCATCCCATGGAAACCAGGCCTGCACCCACAACCTTCAAGGGCATCCTCCGCCATCTTGGCCCGGGGCTGATCATCACCGCCACCATCGTTGGCTCCGGCGAGTTGATCGCCACGCCCAAGCTGGCCTCCGAGGTCGGCTTCACCATGCTATGGTTTATCATCCTCGGCTGCCTGGTCAAAGTCTTTGTTCAGGTCGAACTGGGCCGCTACACGGTGACTCACGGCAAGACAACGCTCGAGGCGATGGACAGCGTGCCGGGGCCAAAGCTCCGCGTCTCGTGGATGGTCTGGTTCTGGGTGATCATGTACATCGGCTCGACAATGCAGATCGCCGGGATGATGGGGGGCATCGCCAGTCTGATCGTGAACGAGGAATCCGGCTGGCACATCGCGCTGATCGCCGTGGTGGCGCTGGTCTGCATCGCGCTGCTGCTCTCCGGAAGATACCGGCTGGTGGAGGCGGTGTGCATCGGTATGGTGGCGTTGTTCACCCTCTTCACCGTGGTGGCGCTGGTCTCTCTGCAGTTCACGGATCATGCCATCAAAGGCAGCGATGTGCTGCGCGGAATGAAGTTCAAACTGCCGGATGACTTCACCACAGCGTTCGGTGCGTTTGCCATCATAGGAGTCGGCACGTCAGAGCTGATTTATTACCCCTACTGGTGTCTCGAGAAAGGCTACGCCAGGTTCACCGGCAAAAACGACAATACTGTCGGCTGGCTCGACCGCGCTCTCGGTTGGCTCAATGTGATGCGGTGGGATGCGTGGGTGTCATGTGTCATCTACACCGGGGCGACCGTGGCGTTTTACCTGCTGGGCGCGGCGACGCTGTTTGGCAAGACAGTGGAGGACAAGGACGTGATCCCGACGCTCTCCTCCATGTACGAGGGGGCGTTCCCGGAGTGGGGTAGGATCGTCTTCAGCGTGGGCTGCTTTTGTGTGTTGTTTTCCACCGTGTTCGGCGCCACGGCGGCCAATGCCCGGCTCTTCGCCGATGCGTTGTCCGTGTTCAAGATCAGGGAGTACGAGACGGAAGCCAGCCGACATCGCATGGTCAAGACCGGGTGCGTTGTCCTGCTCGTGCTTTCGTTCCTGATTTTTGTAATGTTCGGCAACAAGCCGGTCACGCTGGTGTTCATGGGGGCGTTCGCGCAGGGGGCGCTGCTGCCGTTTTTGGCCTTGGCGGCCATTTATTTCATGCTCACGCGGGTGGATCGGCGGCTGCAACCGGGCCGCGTTTGGAAGGGATTTTTGGTGCTGGCCGCTGCCTGCATGATCTTCATCGGGACGTACAAGGCTGCGGAGGTGGTCGGCAATCTTTTCACTGAGAACAAAGCTGCCACAGAAAATACCGAGTCATCAGACCCACAAAATGAGCCAGTCAACTAATGCGGCCTTCGCGGCGTTCATGCAGGCGATCGACACTGGCGACCTGCCGGGACTTGGGCCCGAGGTGAGATCGTCAGCGCAGCCCAGCGCGGCGCTTGGCCAAGCGGTGGATGCACTTGGCCTGGACGGCGAGGCGGCCGGCCTGGCCAAGTCGGCGGCACTGCTGTGGCACGATCATCTTGACGAGTCGCACACGGTGTCGCAGGGCATCGGCTCGGCAGACGGCAGTTTTTTGCACGGCATCATGCACCGCCGCGAGCCGGATTACTCGAACTCGAAATACTGGTTCCACAGAGTGGGAGATCACCCCTGTTTCCCCGTCATGGCCAGTGCGGCGACCGACTATCTCGACGCCGCCGGCGACGAGGCCTTGGCCAAGCGCCTGGCCTCGGACGGGCGGTGGGATCCGTTTGCCTTTGTCGATGCCGTCGAGGCGGCGGTGCATTACGGCAACCCGGGAGAGATCGAGTCGTTGCAGCACGTCCAACGCATCGAGTTCGAGACGCTCGCGCAATCCTTCCTCCGTTAGCTTGGCCAAGCGCTGAATCATGGCCGAGTTTCTTAAAGTGCTAGGGGCGGTGTTGCCCGTTTTTCTGTTCGCGCTGCTTGGCTTTCAGTTGCGGCGGATGGATTGGCTGACCAAGGCCGCGGACGACAGCCTGCTCAAGGTGTCGGTCAATGTGCTGCTGCCGTGCCTCGCTTTCAGCAACATCAGCAACAATCCGGAGCTGCTCAAGCCGGAGAACATCTTGCTGCCGCCGGTGGTCGGCTTTTTCTCGATCGGCCTGGGCATGGCCGCCGGTTGGTTGGTACGAAAGTTCGCCACCGGCTCGACCGATGCTAGTGGGCGCACGTTTGCCATCAGCATCGGCGTGTTTAATTTCGGCTTCGTGCCGATTCCTCTTGTCGAGTCGCTGTTCGGTAAGAATGCGCTCGGTGTGCTCTTCGTATTCAATGTCGGCACGGTGCTGGCAATGTGGTCGCTCGGCGTGATGCTGCTGCACGGCGACCTGCGCACCGCCATGCGCAAGGCAATCAATGTTCCGGTGGTGACGGTTGTCGCCGCGCTTGTCGTAAATGCCACCGGCCTGCATGCGTACATCCCTGGCTTTGCAAACAACACAATCGAGAAGCTTGGCCTCTGCGGCATCCCGATGTCGATCCTACTCATTGGTGCGATGATGAAGGATCACTTCGCCGAGTGTGAGTTCCGTTCGTCGTTCCGTCTGTGCTGGGTCAGCGTGGCACTTCGGATTGGACTGTTGCCGGTGATGATGATCGCCCTGGCCAGGTGGCTGCCGTGCTCGACCGAACTAAAACAGGTGCTGCTCGTCCAGGCGGCGATGCCCTCGGCGGTTTTTCCGGTATTGATCGCCCGTCTGTACGGAGGTAACCCGGTCGTCGCCACGCAGGTGGCTATTGTCACCACGCTGGTCAGTTTGGGAACGATACCAATTTGGTTACGGGCGGGGGCGGCATTCGTCGGCCTGGATTTCGTCGGCAAATAGCGCTTGGCCAAGCGCGACTTTTGGCGCTTGCAGCCGGTGGTGCATTCGCGTAGGCCAATGCGCATGCGAGCAACCCTGCTACTCTCAATTGTCGGTGCGCTGTTCCTTCAGCCAAACTTGTCCGCGGACGATTCACTGAAGGTGATGACGTACAACCTTCGCTACGCCAGCAATAGCAAGCCCAACGCCTGGCCGGATCGCCTGCCGCACATGGCCGACATCATCAAGAAAACGAACCCTGATATTTTCGGCACGCAGGAGGGCAAGTTTTATCAACTCAAGGAACTCAACGCCAAGATCCCGGGCTACACCTGGTTTGGCACCGGGCGCGACGGCGGGAGCCGTGGTGAATTCATGGCGATCTTTTACAAGCCGGAGCGGTTTGATATTTTGGAGTACGACCACTTTTGGCTGTCCGACACGCCGAACGTGATCGGCTCAACAACCTGGGGACACAGCAACCGGCGCATGGTGACGTGGATTCGGTTTCTCGATCGCAAAACAAAAAAGGAATTCTACTTTTGGAACACCCACTTCGACCACCGGGTGCAGCCAGCCCGCGAAAAGGCAGCTCTGCTCGTGAACAAGAAAGTCGCCGCATTAAAAACCAAATTGCCAATTCTCTTGGTAGGAGATTTCAATGCCTCAGCAGGGATGAATAAGGCCTACGACACACTGGTAAAGGACGGCGGCTTCACCGACACGCTGCTTTCAGCGAAGAAGGCGATAAACAGTGAATGGAATACGATGAACGGCTTCAGGCTAACGCGGAAGGGGACGCGCCGAATCGACTGGGTATTGGCCAAGGGGCCGGTGAAAACCAGCGAGGCGGAGATTGTGCTGTACGACAACAGCAAACAGTACCCCAGCGACCACCAGCCGGTTTCAGCGGTTATCACGCTGGAGTAGCGCCTGGTCAGGCGCAGTGTTGGCGAGGATTATTCCTCCTCGAACTCAACGTTGATGTTGTTGTTTTCGAGCGTGCTGCCCTCGGCTTGGGCTAGGCGCGACAGCGCTGTGAGATATTGCACCTTGGCGTTGATTTCGGTGTAGCGTCGGTTGGTGAGATCCCGCTGGGCTTGCAGCACCTGATAATTCTCGATGGCCCCCTCGTCGTACCGTTTGGTTTCATGTCCAAGGGCCAACTCGCTGCTCATCCGAGCCTGGCGTGTCACGGAAATCTGTTCGAATCGGTATTCGGCATCGCGAATGAGCCGGTCTATCTCCACCATGATGGATTGCTCCAAATCCTTATGCTGCAACACTGCCAGCTCTTTTTGAGCTTGAGCGGTCTTGTAGCTGGCCCTCGCAGAACGGTTCGGGATCGGGATGCTGAACTGAAGACCAAATGAATAATTTGGGTAATCAAACTCTCGAACATCCTTGAAGGCGGTATTGAATGTAGCAGCACGATTAACGAAGCTCGTAGACACGTACTTCCCTGTGTTGGGGTCTCTTAGCGGATACTGAGAAATTGTTCCATCCGGGTACCTGTGCATGACTTTAGCGTTGTCGCTGCCTGAAAGCCCGTAGGTGGCCCTAAGATCCAGTTGAGGGTAAAGTTGATTCTTATTGTATTTCAACCGGATGTCCGCGTTCTCCAGTGAGATTTTGCTTTGAAGAATCTCCGGGCGCTGGTTGAGCGCTTTGTCCCAACTGTCAGCTCGATTAAACACTGTCTGCACTGGGTTGAGTTCACCGACTGTAGTTATTTCTTTGTCCTGTGCGGAGGCAAAGTCGTCGCTCAAGAGCCGCTTTAGGGTGTTGACACTGTCGGCGTAGCCATTTTGAACGGAAAGGAGCGAGGCTTTTTGCGAGAATAACTCGGCTTCCAGTTGAGGCAGCTGAGATTTGGCCAAGGTTCCGACCTCGGCTCTCCGTTTCTGGTTGCTAAAGTTTTTCTCTGTCAATGCGAGAGTTTCCTCGGCGACCTTTACATTTTCACGGCTGGCGATGAGTGAGTAGTATGCGAGTTCGACACTGGACACGGTCTGCGTGATTTGCCGGATGACGGTAAGGGCGGAGTTCTTAATCTGTTGCTTATTCAGTTTGATACTCATACGGGTGCCATCTATCCACGCTCCTCTTAACAGGGGTTGGGTGAGATTGGCAGAGAAGCCCGTTCCGTAACTTCCAAACGGGAAATCTGATGCACTCTTTCCGGTTGTCTCGGAGGAGTTAAATCCAAGATTGTAGCGCATTCCGGTAGAGGGCAGTAAAATGCCGTTGAGACCGAAGTTGCTTCTGAAGGAGTCTGTTTTACTGGTTGGAATGGTAAACTCGAGAGGATTCTCTCGGCCTTTACTCTCTCGAAAGCTGTCCGTTACTCCCAAGCTTAATCTCGGGTCGTAGGCTCCATAGCCACCTTGCAGATTCAGGGCAGCCAACCGTGGCTGATAGTTTGAGATGCGGACATCGAGGTTGTTCTCCAAGGCAATCTGGATGCACTGCTCAAGGGTGACCGGTCCGCTGGGAATCTCAGCTGCATTGGCTGCGGTCAATCCCAGGGCTGCGGACAATCCCAAAATAATTTTTTTGAAGGACATGAGAGAGCGAGGGTGCGTTATCTGCCCTCGTTCGTCAATCAGGAGAAAGTTAAGGTTTTGCATTAAATAGAGTGGTATAGCCGTTTTAATCGGCCAGTTCCATACGCCCTGACGTCGGTCAGGGTTTCAGGATTCGGTAAAAAAGCTCCCCGCCCTCGG
>Ga0207984_1001586_pt1 | contig 11197 bp, 8 predicted proteins | sample ETNtaG_30_FD_185760 | JGI IMG/M metagenome (GOLD analysis project Ga0207984, IMG submission 185760) | Marine microbial and viral communities from oxygen minimum zone, Eastern Pacific Ocean - ETNP201306PF43B (SPAdes) (version 2) | ecosystem: Environmental > Aquatic > Marine > Oceanic ...
ATGGTATTGTGGTGTTGACGCTCCGCGGCAACTTGTCGCGGAGCGCCAAGACCACGATTATCTCCGCGCCACGCGGAGAAGTTACGAAGCCAGACTCTATTCTCCTGAATCGTGATCATAATAAGCAGGTTAAAAGCCCTTCTAATATATGTTGTCGAAGACAGACCGCCCCTGCCGGCAGCGGGTTGGCCAGACTCCCTCTCTTGACTTCCTGTTCGCTGTTGGTTTTAACCCGTGAAGGTTTTACGGTTAACAACATCTCAGCTTCGAGAGAGCAAAGACAATGGAAACAACAGAAAAAGCAACCATCGTCGTTCCAGGCGATGACCCGGTACAGATTCAAAACTCGCCTCACCTTGAGCGACTGAAGCCCTACGGGGAAGTGGTCGTTTACACAGACCGTCCTTCATCGGATGAGCAGAAGATCGAAAGGGTGAAGGATGCGGATGTCGTGATCAATTCACGGGGATCGGTGACCTGGCGGGAGGACGTTCTGAGTAAGCTGCCCGAGCTGAAGTTGATCGCGACCTGTTCCATCGGGACGGACATGATCGATCTTGATGCCGCCAGTGATCGAGGCATCGTCGTCTCGAACCAGCCAGGGAGAACAGCGCCGGTGGTGGCGGAACACACCTTCGGTCTGATGTTCGCCGCGGCAAAGAGGGCTGCCTTCTTCACATCAGAAATGAAAGCCGGTGGTTGGCCTCGAATGGACGGCATGATGCTCCAGGGCAAAACACTCGGCATCATCGGCACTGGAAACATTGGCGCCGAGATGGCGCGGCTCGGCAGAGCGATCGGAATGAAAGTGATCGCATGGACTTACAACCCGTCGCCCGAACGTGCCGAGTCCATGCAGGTCGAATTCGTTGAGCTCGACGATCTGCTTCGCTCTGCTGACGTGGTAAGCATTCACGCGAAGCTCACTGAAGACAGCCGCAATCTCATCGATGCGCGCGAGTTGAAACTGATGAAGCCAGGCGCATTGCTTGTCAACGGCGCTCGCGGCGACATCGTGAATGTGCACGCGCTTGTGGATGCTTTGAACTCAGGGCACCTCGGAGGCGCGGCTGTCGATGTCTACGACGTCGAACCGGTCCCCGCGGATTATCCATTGTTGTCATGCGAACAAGTAGTACTCACACCGCACTGTGCGGACATGACACCGGAGGGTGTGGATCTTTTGAATGAAGGCGCGGTGGATAACGTCATTGCCTTTTTGCAGGGAGAGCCGCGAAACGTTGTGACCTGAAAATCCACGGATGCAACAGGAATACGGTTAGGAAGAAGATGAAACTCAGGCCTTTCAACCCCCAGACAGACACCGCTGCTGTCCGCCGCATCTGGAAAGAGTGTGGCTGGGCCACCGAAGAAAAATACCAGGAGGCCATGGATGACTTCCTCGCCGAGACCCGCTCCCTGGTCGGTGAGGTGAACGGCGAAGCGGAATGCCTCGTGACCTCTGCCCGGGGGAGCATCCGGCACTTGAAGCAGGACCTCCGTCTCGCCGCTGTCACCGGAGTGACGACAAGCTACGTGGCTAGAAAGCAGGGCCTCGCTCAGAGGTTGACGGCAAGGCTTGTCGCCGAGGACGCGGCTGATGGCGCCGAAGTCAGTGCACTGGGTATATTCGAGCAGGGCTTTTACAATAAGCTCGGCTACGGTACAGGCAGTTACGAAAATATTGTCTGTTTTGATCCCGCGGAGCTCGCCGTTCCCGTCACGGCTGGCATACCACGTCGCCTCTCATGTGAGGACTGGGAGGAAATCCATCAGGCCCGGCTCAGCCGCCAGCGCGGTCATGGCTCCTGCAACATCGACTCCGCGGTTATCACCCGAGGCGAGATGCGTTTCACCAAAGGTGGATTCGGTCTCGGATACGGCACGCCGTTGACCCACTTCATCTGGTGTGAGCCGAAGGGAGGTGCCGGCCCCTACTCCATCGACATCATTGCCTGGAGGAATCGAGAACAGCTCCTCGAACTCATGGCATTGATCCGTAACCTTGGCGACCAGGTAAGTTCGGTCAGGATGCTCGAGCCCGCCTGCATCCACATTCAGAACATGCTCCGACAGCCCTTCAGACATCAGAGGCTCACGGAGAATTCCAAACATCAAAGCTCCATCCGTGCTTACGCCAAATGGCAGATACGTCTCTGTGATATCGAGTCCTGCCTTGCTAAGACCAGCCTGCCAGGCGGAGATGTGCGGTTCGGCCTCACGCTCACCGATCCTGTTGAGAAGTATCTTGATGAAGACCAGCCCTGGCGCGGAGTTGCCGGCGAATATGTCATCACGATCGGAAAGGAGTCATCGGCAGAACGGGGCAGCGATGATTCGTTGCCGCACATGACAGCCACGGTGAACGCATTCTCGCGACTCTGGCTGGGTGTATTGCCCGCGTCCGGCCTGGCCATAGTCGAAGAATTAGAGGCGCCGGAATCTCTGCTCGAATCCCTGGATGACCTTCTGCGACTGCCTGCACCGCGATGTGATTGGGATTTCTGAGATTGACGCCCAATGAAACAGCCATCGCACCAATTCTGATGTGGCGTCCAAAGAAGAACAGCTCACGAAGAAGTAGAATCTCTGAAGCGCAATTCCTCTGCGCAGCATGCGTTGTTTTCAGCATCTTATTCAAGCTAACCTTTGCCGAACGCGTAGACCCCAAAATGGACAAGCCTAATTTCATCATCCTCTTCTGTGATAACGCCGGCTATGGCGATATCGAGCCCTTCGGCTCAACGCTACACCGAACGCCGCACCTCAACCGGATGGCGAAGGAGGGCCGTAAGTTTACCCACTTCTGCGTGACTGCCGGGGTCTGCACTCCCTCCCGGGCAAGCCTGATGACCGGATGCTACGCGCAACGGGTCGGCATGCATAACAATCCAAGGGACGGGCTCGTCCTCAGGCCGGTATCGCCGTACGGATTGAATCCGGATGAGATCACCATCGCGACCATTCTCAAGAAACAGGGATACGCGACGTCAATCATCGGCAAGTGGCATCTGGGCGATCAGCCGGAGTTTCTTCCAACCAGGCACGGTTTCGATGAGTTTTTCGGTGTTCCTTACAGCGACGACATGACGCAGGAGCTCGGCAAACGCGCACCGGATCGGTTTGAAGGCAATCGCTGGCCCCCGCTTCCGCTGATGGAAAACGATAAGGTCATCGAAGCACCGGTGGATCGAGATGGGCTGACCAAACGCTACACCGAACGAGCGCTTGATTTCATAGAACGTAAAAAAGACCAGCCTTTCTTTCTCTACATCCCGCACGCGATGCCCGGCAGCACGGCAAAGCCTTTTGCGAGCCCGGAATTCAGAGGCAAAAGCCGCAATGGCCCGTGGGGTGATTCGATGGAAGAGCTCGACTGGTCGACGGGACAGATCCTCGACAAGCTGGTCGACCTCGGCATCGACAAGAAGACATTGGTCATCTTCACATCGGACAACGGGGCCCCGCTGGCACGCGATATCAGGAGCCTTTCACGAGGCAGCAATCTTCCACTGAATGGCCGCGGTTACACCACATCGGAAGGCGGCTTTCGTATGCCCACGATCATGTGGTGGCCGGGCACGATCCCCGCTGACTCCGTCTGCGATGAGCTCACGACAACGATGGATGTCCTGCCGACCTTTGCCCGTATGGCCGGAGGAAAGGAACCGCAGGATCGCATCATCGATGGCCACGACATCCGCCCCCTCATTCTTGGCGATCCGGGCGCTACATCGCCTTGCGACGCCTTCTATTACTATTACATGAATCAGCTCCAGGCCGTTCGAAGCGGTCCGTGGAAACTGTTCGTCCCTCTGAAGGAACCTCTTCGTCATCCCCATTTCAGAAAGGGCGAGGGCGACAAACCGCTGTTGTTCAATGTCGTGACGGATGTCGGTTCAAAGAGCGATGTCGCGGACGAAAACCCGAAAATCGTCGAACGGCTGACCAGATTTGCAGAAAAGGCGCGTGAAGATCTCGGCGACCACGGACGCCGTGGAAAGAACCAACGCCACCGTGGAAAAGTTGATGAGCCTCAGCCACAGTTAATGAGTGCGAATTAGCGTACCGATGGACATGATTCGACTCGACAACCTTCACTTTCGATATCCACGGGACACCTTCTCTCTGCGGATTCCCGGCCTGGCCATCGAGAAAAAAGAGAAGGTGGCATTCATCGGTCCCAGCGGCTGCGGCAAGACGACCCTTGCGAATCTGATCGCCGGCATCTATCGGCCGAATGCGGGCACCATCATGGTCAATGATTTCAATGTCTCCGAACTGTCCGACCGGAGGTGCAGAGATTTCCGCATCTCGAACATCGGCTTCATTTTTCAAGAGTTCGAGCTCGTCGAATACCTGAATGTGCACGAGAACATCCTGCTGCCGTTCCTCGTAAACCGGTCGTTAGTGCTGAACAGCAGAATCCGCAACGAAGCGGCGACGCTGGCCGATTCCGTCGGGCTTGGGGACAAGCTGCGTAGGCGGCCCGGCAAATTATCCCAGGGGGAACGGCAGCGCCTGGCCATCTGCAGAGCGCTTATCACTCGCCCTCCTATCATCATCGCCGACGAGCCGACGGGTAACCTCGATCCGGCGAATACCGGGCTCATCATGCAGCTCATCCTCGAGCAGGTGGAAGAGCGGGAAGCCACATTTCTGATGGTGTCGCACGACCATTCACTCCTGGTTGATTTTGACCAAGTGGTGGATGTGCACGAACTCGCGTCAGGGAGTGAACCGTGATGCGCACGCTGCTCCTTGCCTGGCGATACCTGACATATCATCGAGCCCTGGCCTTCATCCTGGTCATCTGCCTGACCATCTCGATGTTCCTGCCCCTGTGCGTCAACCTGATGGTTGATTACTACGAGCGCGATCTGATCGAACGATCGCAGGCTACACCTTTGCTTATCGGCGCCCGGGGCAATCGCTACGACCTGGTGCTTAAGAGCCTCTACTTTACAGCCGAACAACCGGAGACCATCGCCTGGTCGGAAGTGGAGATGGTCCTCGACAGCGGGCGGGGCATCCCGATTCCGCTGCACGTTCGATACTCCGCGCAAGGGCAGCCGGTGGCAGGAACTTCTCCGGAGTATTTTGAATTTCGCGGCCTGTCACCAAAGGACGGCACCCTGCCGCTGATGCTTGGCGATGCGGTGCTCGGTGCCGGAGTTGCCCGGAAACTCAGTCTGAAAGTGGGAGACTATCTGCTCACCGATCAGGCGAGCCTTTACGACCTCGCGTCCGTTTATCCACTGAAGATGAAAGTGGTCGGAATCCTCAACGATACGCACACACCAGACGACCACGCGGTCTTTGTGGACTACAAAACAACCTGGGTCATCGAAGGCATCGGCCACGGGCATACCGACCTCGCCGCGGCCGACCGCTCCGTCATTTTGAAAAGAGAAGAAAAGAACGTGGTCGGCAACGCAGCCGTGCTGGAATACGCCGAGATCACAAGGGACAACATCAACGAATTCCACTTCCACGGTGATTGGGCGAACTTTCCCCTGACCTCTGTCATTGTGCTGCCGGAAAGTGTGAAGTCGGCGACTCTTGTAAAGAGCCAGATCAACGCTTCCAAAACGATCCAGATGCTCGTCCCTCTGGAAGTGATCGAAGAACTGCTTGGCGTGGTTTTTCGGGTCAAACGCTTCTTCGATGCCAATTTCCTTTTAGTCGCTATCGCCACGGCTCTCTTCATGGTGCTGGTGGTGATGCTGTCGCTGCGGATTCGCCAGCGTGAGATGGAAACGATGTTTCGGATCGGCTGCAGCCGTATGACCATCTTCTGGCTTCAAGTGAGCGAGTTGGCGATCATCCTGCTCATCAGCGCGGGGCTTGCCGGCATCCTGTCGAACGGTGTCCTCGTTTTTGCGCCGGACGTTTTGAGGACGATGAGCCACTAGGGATCTTTCGGCAATCCAGTGCTGGTCTGGAGCAACGCCTTCTGGCGGGAAACGGCTCCAATACGCTTTGCGGTGGCCAATGCCTGGGCTAGGATAGCCGCTGTTGCCCGATGCTGTCACAGAAATCTTTCACAGGAAGCAAACATGGAATTTGAAACCCCTCAATTGGATCCGAAAGTTATTCGACGGGTCGTTATTATCGGCGGGATCATTCTTGCACTCGCCCTGCTGTCCCGTGCCATCGGTGTAAAGAAGATGCAGGCCGACCAAGTGGCGGTCATCGTCAACAACCTCAGCGGCGACCTGCGACTGCACAAGAAAGTCGGCGCTATTGTTTACTGCCCATATTTCCAGGATATCTACCTGCTGGACAAGACCCGCCAGACCCTGGAAATGACAGCGGAACAGGGCCGCGGAGATCGCCAGGGAAGAGACGATGTGAAGATCAAGACCATCGATGGCAGCGACGTGGATGTGGATATCACCATCAACTACGAGATCGATCCGGAGAAGGCGATCGAGATTGCCATGACCTCCGGGCCAACGGACGAATACACGTACAAATGGATTCGCGATTATGCGCGCTCGATTTGCCGCACGGAATTCGGGGAATTAACAACCGAAAAGTTTTACGACAGCGAATTGCGGCGGCAGAAGGCGGGCGAAGCACTTGAATCGCTCAACAAATCACTGAACGCCTGGGGAATCATCGTCACGGACGTTATCCCGCAGGACTTCAGCTTTTACGAGGAGTACCAGGAGAAGATCAAAGAGAAGAAACTCGCCGACCAGGAGATCGAAGAGGAAAAATCCAAAGCAAAAGCGGCGGAAGAGAATCAGAAGAGGGTCCGGATCGAAGAGACGAAAAGGATGGAGGTAGAGGTAGCCCGATTCGATGGCGAGATGCAAAAGCAGCGCATCGAAGCTGAAGCGGCAGCCAAGAAAACTATGCGTGAAGCAGAGGCATACGCGATCCGCATCCAGGCCGAGGCCGAGGCCGAATTCATTCGTCTCCAGAACGAAGCAAAGGCAGTCCTGGCCACGAAGAAGGCAGATGCCGAAGGGATCAAGGCACTCGCAGACGCATTCAAGGGGCCCGGCGGAATGAACCTGGTCCGTATGGAATACGCCAAACGGCTTAAGGAACTGAAACTGACCGGCACGCCGGTATCGATCGATAACCGAATGGAAAAGCTTGAATTGAACGAAGCCGGCGCGGCCGCAGGCAGTCGTATTCGCACTAAGGCCCCACGGTAATCGATCATCATTTTCGTCAGACGGATCCTTTGAGCACAAATCTTCAATCGAGAGCTACTTCATGTCTCAGCTAAACAAAATCGCAAGTGCCTTCGTCGTGATCATCGTCCTTGTCGTCCTGTTACTGTCAGGGGCAAGGCTCTGTGTCCTTCGAGTCAGTGTCGGCGAGATAGGAGTCCGGACCGATGTCTGGACCGGCGGCCTCGTCCAGGAAGATTTCGGACCGGGTTGGCATCGGGATTTCGGCCCCATGCACAACTGGGCCCTGTTTAACGCAACTGTTCAGACACTCGAGATGTCACAAAACAGGCACCATAAAGAGAAGGGCTGGACGACCCTGACCCTGAAATCTGCGGACGGTTATTCGGTGGACCTGGACGTGACTGTGAAATACCGCATCAAAACAGGCGAGGCACACAAGCTGCTCCAGAAGAAAGGTGAGGGAGACAAATACAAGGACACGTTTATTCAGAACGCCCTGGATGCCTGCCGCATCAGCTTTGGGCAAATGAATACGGAGGACTTTTATAATCCTGAAACGAAAGTAGCGAAGAGCGAAGAGGCCAAAAAAATATTGCAGACGCTGGTGGACAGCCTTTCTGTCGAGGTAATCGATATTCTCATCCGGGATGTGCGATTCGACCCCTCCTACGAACGCAAAATCCGCGACCGTAAGCTTGCTGACCAGGACGCACTGTTGAATCAATCAAAAGCAAAGGCGGCAGAGCAGAAGGGCGTCACCGATACGATTAGCGCTGCCACCGAAGCGCTCGTTCAGGAGATAGGCGCCGAGAAAAAGGGAAAGCTGGTCGAGCTGCAGGCGGACCTGGAAGCGACGCTTGCAGAGATTCGCGCCAAGGCCGTCAAGTTCGAAAGCGAGAAGAAATCCGAGGCGGATCTGTACAGAGCGGAAAAGGAGGCCGAAGGTAATCTTCTCCTCAAGATTTCCGAAGCGGAAGGCGAGCGTCTGAGGAATGAGGCCCTGGCAGGTACGGGCGGCAAAATCATGAGCGCGCTCGAAGCTGCAAAGAACCTGTCGCTGGGGGATATCACGGTATCAACTCAACAGCACGATTTCCTTGACATCGACCAGATGCTGAAGAAATTTGGGCTGTCTGAAGAGGATTTTAAGGTGGAAGAGAAACCGTAGTCATACGGGCTTTGCGATGCGGTCCTGCAATTTCCTGATTCTGATTCTGTCCTCCCCTCTACTTGCAGCGCCGCCGTGCCCGTCCGATCTTGGCTGGCTGCGGAAAGAGGTCGGTGACGGCGCACTGGCCTATTCAGACGGCAAAAAAATCCGACTTGTCGAGCTGTCCACGAATATGACTGTTACGGTCGGACCAGGCAGATTCGCCGAGTTCTCGCCTGACAGTTCCAAGCTGGCCTGGGTGGACGGCAAGACTATCAAGGGGCGCATGCGCACTGGGGACACGTCCATTCGAACGCTCGCCGTGAATGTCGACCCCGAGGGGGCCGTTCATTGGCTGAGTAACACCGAGCTGGCCGCCGTGTTGAGGAAAGGAAAACAGCGCGCCTGGTATCGAATTTCACTGGACGGCAAAGTGCAGCCGGTTCCTGAGTTGAATCGACTCTGGAGCGGCGGCCGAGAGTGTGACGTGAAGAAGAGTAAGGACGGTCATTGGTCCCTCGTGGCGAGCCGCACATGGAAGACGTCCGAAGGTAAATCCGGCCCAATCGGCGGCGGCTGTTCGTGCAGCCTTTCGCCGGACGGAAAGAGCATTACGGCCCTGCAGGGCGGACACAAAAAATGCACGCTGAGACGGATTCGAAAAGGAGGCGTCCAGGGCGAGCTGGTGTGGAAATACGATGGCAGCTTCGACAATCATCGCTGGTCTTCTAACGCGCCGGGCTTTGTCTCGTGCGTTGATGAGAAAACGGGGTACATGATCGTGATGCAGGTTGGCACATCCAAAGCCACACGCCTCGGTGCACCTTTCAATCCAAAAAACAAGCGTGAAGTTTACGGTGACTTCACACGCGGCAACGGAAAAGGTACGCCGTGGCCAAAGCTGGCAAGCATACCGGCCGCTGATCTCAAAGAGCCTGCACCCGTCAAAGCCCAGCCATACAAGGCGCGTGAGATCAGACTCTCCAATACCTGGCCCGCGAATCACGATGAGCTGATCTTCCTTTATGAGAACCACCGCAAGAGCAACGAAGTCCTCGGGCCCGGCCGGCCACCGAGACAGTGTTCCGGCCAACTGCGAGGCTACGGCACTGTCGGACGTTTCTATGAGTTGCAGCTCCATCGAGGGACGTATTTTCCAAAGGGCATCGACGCGCTCCTTTTCCAACAGTGCACTCGAAGCCATCAACTCACCATCGAGGCCACACTGAAGGCCGACGGCCTGAAGCAGCGCGGGCCGGCACGGATCATCTCATTCTCGAGCAACACCAGCGCAAGGGACTTCACGCTGGGGCAGGAGGCCAATCAGTTTGTCATGCGTTTGCGGACGCCCAGGACGGGTAACAACGGCAGCAAGCCCCAGACAATGTTTGGAAAAATAAATCCGGATAAATGGCAGCACATCATCGCCACGTATCGGCCCGGGTTGCTGGAGGCATACGTCGACGGAAAGCAGGTCATCTCGACAAGAAAGATTCAGGGGGATTTCTCGAACTGGTCACCCCAGCACGCCATCTTCGGCGATGAACATCGTGGCGGACGCAACTGGGCAGGCCACCTGGAAGGCGTCGCCATTTACAGCCGCTTCATGGAACAGAAAGAGGCCATGCATCATCACAGGCTCTACGCGGATCGATTGAAGAATCGAAAGCCTATTCCCACGCACAAAGTCACGGGCAGGCTCGTTGAGGCGACAGCAACGCCCGAGGTTGCAGATATAGCGCCCTACCGGCGGTGCCTTGCCGAGTATGTCTATGAAGTTCCCGACAATGGGCAGGCAGTCGCCGGCCGCATCACCGTTATGCACTGGTGCATTCTGGATGGTCAGAAGCTGAAACTCTCGAAGAAAACCGGGCAGACGTACCAGCTCAAACTTCAAGACGCCAAACATCACCCTCAACTGGATAGAGAGCGCCGCATGTCAGATATTGATGAGCTCGATCTGCCTGTGTTCCTGGATGTGGAGCTTTAGCTGGAATCGATATTAGAGCAATCTTTCGCCACCACGGGGTTCACCCCCGTGGCGCGATGATTTGGGGCTGAAAGATGCCCAGTCGGCAATCATGCTCCACGGGGGAACCCCGTGGTGAGCTATATTGCTGATACAAGAATTCTAGCCCCCATTCTTTGCACTACCGGGGCATGCCCGGTAGTGGCAGCGACTCGGACGACGACAACACTTGAAACATGCAGCTCGACTACGTCTTCGCTGCCCAGAAGAAACCTGAAATAAACAGCCCCATGCACTCGCACCTCAGCGGCTTGAAGCCCCCGTATCAACTGCCCGGCGACACGCTCTACTTTCATGATTGGCGGTACCTGCGACACGGTCACCCTCAATCGCAGTGGCTCACCCAACAGGGAGAAAATCTGCCGATCTTCCAGCCTGAGCCTGTGCCTGAGATGCGATACGAAGTCTGCCCTTATGGCCGGCCCGGGCTGCGGCTCAGGGCTGTGCCGGCTGTTAAGAGCGGGCCGGTGATTGCTCCACACAATTCGCCGTTTCCCTTCTTTCTGATGCCGGGGAACCTCATCCATGATGAGGGCATGTATCGCTTCTGGCTGGAGGTCTGGCCCGTCGAGAGTTTTGGCACTCAGGGCATCGGCCGTCAGAACCTGGTCTGCTACGCCGAATCGGACAACGGGTTCGACTGGCGTTTCCCCGAACAGGGACACATCGAGCACGCATCCGCCTGTGCCCGGCATGCGGTCTATGGCGCGCCAGCCGCGGGTGGCAGCCTTCATGGATGCGGGGTCTTCAAAGACCCGTCCGCCCCGCTCGAAGAACGCTACAAGCTCATCCAGCAGGGCACAGTCAGCGGCGATGCGCTGGAGACGTATCTGCGCGAGCGTCCGGAAGACGTGCAGCCGAGCG
>Ga0207984_1001595_pt1 | contig 11142 bp, 17 predicted proteins | sample ETNtaG_30_FD_185760 | JGI IMG/M metagenome (GOLD analysis project Ga0207984, IMG submission 185760) | Marine microbial and viral communities from oxygen minimum zone, Eastern Pacific Ocean - ETNP201306PF43B (SPAdes) (version 2) | ecosystem: Environmental > Aquatic > Marine > Oceanic ...
GAAAGAAGTGTATCTAACAACGTACTATATAAATGTATTAAATCACAAGCAGAAATAGAAATAAATATTGATGGTACAAAAACTATTAAGAAACTGATATTAGAATAATGAACAAAATAATACAAAAAATAGGGATATGGCATTCTAAAATATTTGGATTTCTTTCTAAAAAAGCAAAGACTTCAAAATTTTGGGCTATCTTATTAACACTCGCTGTGCTATACGAAATTGTAGAACACATAGTCTGGCCTATATTAGTGCCTTGGCTAGTGTACTTACAATGGTTTAAGTAATGAAAAAGAATTTTAATGTAAATAAAATAACACCACTACACGATTTGTCTTGGTATATTAAATGGACAAGTGCGGTGTTTATATTAATAGGAATGATGTTAACATCTTTAGAAATGACACCATACAATTTATACTTACACTTAATTGGAGTAAGTGGCTGGTTTGTAGTTGGTATGTTGTGGCACGATAGAGCATTAATCTTTTTAAATGCAGTTGCAATAGCAGTATTCCTAATGGGTATTATTAAATATTATATTATATAAGAATGGAAAATTACACCCTAGCCAGTTACCTTAAAGCAATTAACGAAACCAAAGAACCTTTGTTAGATACAGAGGATATCATTTGGGAAAAGAAATATCCACCCTTTATTATCAATAGGTGTTTGTCAATGTTCTATGATACTATAATGCATAGCAATGAAATGAACGGACTACACTTCTTACCAAAGCGTATGCAATTCCACTATTTTATAAATAGTATCAGAAAGAAAAGGCGATTTGGTGGGAAATGGCTATCACAAAAGAAAGTCAAAGACCTTGAGGTAATAAAAGAGTATTATGGATACAGTAATCAAAAGGCAAAACAAGCTCTTAACCTACTATCAGACGACCAGATTGATGATATACAATTAAGCCTGAAAAAAGGTGGGAGAAAAAGATGAGTGATGAAACTATAAGTTGGTCGCCTAGTGATATGCTAGAAGTGACTATCAAACAACCTGACGATTTCTTAAAAGTCAGAGAAACCCTAACAAGAATTGGTGTTGCGAGTAGAAAAGATAAAACACTATTTCAAAGTTGTCACATTTTACACAAACAAGGAAAGTATTACATAACCCATTTTAAAGAATTATTTGCTTTAGATGGTAAGAATTCTACCTTGTCGGAAAATGATATACAAAGAAGAAATACAATAACATTATTACTACAAGACTGGAATTTGGTAGAGGTTGTTAATGCCTCCCTAACTGAAAACAAAGCACCATTAAGTCAAATTAAAGTTTTACCATTTAAAGAGAAGGCCGAATGGACTTTGGTAGCTAAATATAATATAGGCAAAAAACCAGAAGATTTAAAAGATAGTAAAAATGCAAGTCCAAAAGTTTAACGATTACTTAACAGAAGCCAAAACACCTGAAAAGATAAGATTTCTTATTGTTTCAGATGAACCGGAAGATGATAAGAATTTCCATACAGCAAAGAATTTAGTTAAAGAAGCCTTGAAGGCTGGTCATGAGGCATATATTTACCGTAATACCGGTGGTTATACTACCCATGAAGATGTATTAAGATTCCATAACAAAGATGATAAGAAAGGATTTCCTGTATCTGCTTTAGATACGGTTGCCCTTATAAGAGGTTCAGTTGTCCGTAAAGATAGTTGGATGGACTTAGTATCACGATTGGAAAAACACAATATTTGTGTTGTTAATTCTAGGACAGCCATAAACATATGTGCTGACAAATATAGAACTTCATTAAGACTATCCGATTATGGTGTTAAACAACCTACATCCGTTTTGATTAATGACCCCGAAGAATCAATGAAGGCAGTTGAACAATTGGGGGAAAAGTTTCCAATTATTTTAAAAACATTAAGAGGTAGTAAGGGTGTTGGAGTATTGTTTGTTGAATCAGAAATATCTTTAGATAGTATTGTACAGGTACTTTATAAACAAGATGAGGACGCTGACCTATTAGTACAACAGTATGTTAAAACAGATTATGATATAAGAGTTTTAGTATTAGGTGGTAAAGTACAAGCAGTTATGAGGCGTGATGTTGTTCCTGGTGATTTTAGAAGTAATATATCCCAAGGTGCCAAACCAAAAAGTTTTAAATTAACTGAAAATGAAATAGAAGAATGTTTAAAAGCTGCTAAGGCAGTTAATGGTGTATGGACGGCAGTTGATTTTATACCTGCCAAAGATAGAGTAAAAGATTATCCTTATATCATTGAGGTTAATTCTTCTCCAGGTACAGAGGGAATTGAAGAAGCTAGTGGACAAAATATAAGTAAAGAAGTTATTAAACACTTTTCAGATAAAAAGAATTGGGTAAAAGTACCTAGTGAGTGTGGTTATAAAGAAGTGGTCACAATTAAACCGTTTGGTGAGATTGTGGCAAAATTTGATACAGGTAATTCCGGCATGCCAGTTATTCATGCAGATAAACTGAAAATAAATGGCAACAAGGCTACCTGGTCACTATTAAGTAAAACAATTACAAGTGATATAATTCGTACAGAAAAAATATCAGTTGGTGGTTTAAGAGATTACGAAGAAAAAAGATATGTAGTAAGTTTAGATGTAGAATTTGCAGGTGGACTTTATACAGATATTGAATTTACCCTAGATGATAGGGAAGATAAATCTCCGATTTTGTTTGATAGGGAATTTATGAACAAACTAAATGTGATGGTTAATCCAAACAGAAAGTATGTGATTACCACAAAATATAGTTTAGATGATGACAAGAAAGGAGATAAAAAATGAGTATAAACGGAAAAGTAAAATGGTTTAATGCTACCAAAGGTTTTGGTTTCATAGCCAGAGAAGATAATGAAAAAGATGTTTTCGTACACCATTCAGCAGCTAGAGAAGCAAATTTAGAACTGAATGAAGGTGACGCAATATCTTTTGAAATTACTGAAACGCCTAAAGGCAATTCAGCAATAAACTTACAAAAAATATAAGTTAGATTAAGGAGATAACATGAAGAATGTGATGGTGATTCGGTTACAAACCGGCGAAGATGTTATTGCTGACCTTATAGAAGGCTCAGCACAACATACTTTAAAGAAGGCGTTTGTAATTATCCCAATGCAATCCAAACCAGGTCAACCTGTACAATTAATGATGACCCCATATATGCCGTATTCGGCAGATGATGAGGTTGTGATTGCAAAGGATAAAGTGGTTACAATTGTTAAACCTAAAAAGGATATACTTAATTCTTATGCACAGAATACAAGTAGCATTCTAACACCTCAAAATAAAGGACTTATTACCGAAACAAAATTGCCTAGCAAGTAATGGTAAGAGTCAATTTTATAAGAGATACCGAAAAGTTATCGGTAGATGTTCCAGTTGGTCGTACCATCATGGAAGCGGCTAAAGAACTAGATTTGCCTGAAATACCGGCAGATTGTGGTGGCTGCTGTGCGTGTGCGACTTGCCATATTCATGTAAAAGATGTACAATGGCAGGACAAACTAAAAATTGATGAGGATTCCTTGGAAAAGGAATTGTTAGAAACAAAAGATGGTTATATTGAAGGCGAGTCCAGATTGTCTTGCCAGATATATTTAACTAATGAATTAAATAATGTGACGGTGAAATTAAGAAATAATGAACTTCTATAAAAATGTAATTGAACACAAAGGTAGACTTTTAATTCGTGGTGTTTTAAATGGAAAAGATTATAAGGATACAATAAATTTTGGTCCTACTCTCTACGCCCCAACAAAAGAACACTCCCAATATAAAACTTTACAAGGTCAGTACCTAAAACCTCTTGAATTTACCAGTATTAATGCTGCTCGTAGATTTCGTAGAGATGTAGCTACTGATAATTCTCCAGTTTATGGTCTTGAAAGATACCATTATCAATATATTGGTTCAGAATATCCCGAAGATATAAAATGGGAAAAAGAATATATTAAAATCTTCACACTTGATATAGAAACAACTTGTGAAAATGGATTTCCAGATGTAGAAAATCCTGTTGAAGAGTTGTTATGTATTACAGTAAAAAATCAATCAAACAAATCCATCATTACCTGGGGTGTCGGTAAATTTACAACCGACCGTACAGATATAACTTATATTGAATGTAAGAATGAAAAACATTTAATAATGGAGTTTATGAAATTTTGGTTGAAGAATTATCCAGATGTTATTACAGGATGGAATACCAAGTTTTTTGATTTACCTTATTTAATGAATAGAATAAAATTTTTGGTTGGTGATAAAGTTGCTCAAAGAATGTCACCTTGGAGTTTAATTGACAAGTCAGAAATAGTTGTAAGAGGTAGACCACAAACTTATTATAAACTCCTTGGTATTTGTATGTTAGATTACCTTGATTTGTATAGATGGTTTATTCCAACAAGACAAGAAAGTTATAGATTAGATTTCATTGGAGAATTAGAACTTGGTCATGGTAAACATCCAAATCCTTATGAAACATTTAAAGAATTTTACGAACAAGATTTCCAAAAATTTGTAGATTATAATATTCAAGATGTGGAAATTGTTGACTCATTGGAAGATAAGTTAGGTTTAATTGACCTATCTTTGACCGTTGCATATGAATCCAAAGTAAACTATGATGACATATTTTCACAAGTTAGAGTTTGGGATACCTTGATTGCAAATCATTTGATGAAAAAGAATATTTGTGTACCACCTCGTGAAGAACATCAAAAGGATACCAAGTATGAAGGTGCTTATGTTAAAGACCCCGCTTTAGGAATGCATGATTGGATTGTTTCATTTGATATTAACTCACTATATCCACATATCATTATACAGTATAATATATCACCTGAAAAACTTATTGGTACATCACCTGAAAGTGTTAGTGTTAATAAAATGTTGAAAAAGAAGGTTGGATTAGACTTCCTAAAGACACAGGACGCTTGCCTTACACCAAATGGTGCAATGTTCAAGAGAGATAGTCAAGGCTTCTTACCTGAAATGATGGAGAGTATGTACAAGGACCGTATTGTTTTCAAGAAAAGAATGCTTAAGGCCAAAAAACAATATCAGAAGACTAAAACTCCTGAACTTAAAAAAGAAATTTCTAGGTGTAATAATATTCAATGGGCAAGGAAGATTGCTTTGAATTCGGCTTATGGTGCAGTTGGCAATCAATACTTTAGATATTATGATGTAAGACAGGCTGCTGGTATTACAACAGCAGGACAATTTATTATTAGGTTTATAGAAAGAAAGGTTAATGATTATTTAAACAGTATTTTAAATACAGAAAAGACGGATTATATTGTTGCGTCTGATACAGATTCAATTTATGTAAGATTTAAGGACCTTGTAGAACATACTTGTAAAGGTAAATCCAACGAACAAATTTTAAATTTTTTAGATAAGGTGTGTGAAAATAAATTAGAACCATTTATTGCAGAATGTTTTGATGAACTTGGTGATTATTCCAATGCATTTAAGAATGCTATGGTAATGAAACGAGAAGTTATTGCTGATAAGGGCATATGGGTTGCCAAGAAAAGATATATGTTAAATGTATTAGATGATGAAGGTGTTAGATTAGCACAACCAAAATTAAAACTTATGGGTATTGAAGCAGTAAAATCTTCTACACCACAAGTTTGTCGTGTTAAGATTAAAGAGGCGATTGAAGTAATTATGTCCAAAGAACAAACTGATTTACATAAATTGGTTGCAGAGTTTAGAAAAGAATTTATGAAATTGCCAGCAGAAGCTATTGCTTTTCCTAGAAGTTGTAATAATGTTAAGAAGTACCGTGACCATAGTAATATCTTTATCAAAGGTACACCAATCCATGTGAAAGGTGCTTTGATATACAATTATCAGATACAAAAATTAGGTTTAAAAAACAAATATCCTTTTATACAAGAAGGTGATAAGATTAAGTTTATTAAATTGGTGCCGGCAAATCCATTTAAGTTTGATGTGATAAGTTATATAACTTCATTACCACCTGAATTTAAACTACAAGATTATATTGATTATGAAACACAATTTGAAAAAACTTTTACTGACCCTATGAGATTTATTCTTGACGCAATAGGTTGGAAGTCAGAACCACAAGCAAATTTGGAGGCATTTTTTGGATAATCATATTAATTTAGAACCTGGCAAAAAGTACGGTGTGATATATGCAGACCCACCATGGCATTTTAAAGTAAGGTCGGATAAAGGTAAAGGTAGAAGTCCTGAAAATCATTATCCTCTTATGAGTTTAGATGAAATTTCTAAAATGAATGTACAATCTATATCATTACCTGATTCAGTTTTATTATTATGGGTATGTGACCCTATGTTAGACCAAGCATTTAAAGTTATTAAAGATTGGGGTTTCAATTACAAGACAGTTGGATTCACATGGGCAAAAACAAATAAAAATACATTAGGATTTTTTACTGGTTTAGGATATTGGACTAGAGGTAATCCTGAAATGTGTTTATTAGCTACAAGAGGTAGACCAAAAAGAAAATCAAAGGGTGTTAACCAATTAATTATATCACAAAGACAAAGGCATTCACAGAAACCTTTAATTTATAGAGATATAGAACAACTTGTGGATGGACCTTATATTGAATTGTTTGCTAGACAAAAACCAAAAGAAGGTTGGGACTATTGGGGGAATGAAGTATGATGGAATTAATAGGAGTAGGATTATTATTTACCTTGTTTATGGTAATAGTATTTGTAATACCAATATGGTTATTAATGAAATGGAATGATGAAGACCCTAAATAAAAACGAAGCACTACATTGTGCCAATATTTTTAACGATTACTTTGGTCAGTTTACTAGAATAGACCAGTATATGCGTGACCAAAAGATGGCACAAATAGATACTATACCAACTCCACTTCCAGGTATGGGTCTGGATACGGAGATGTTTGACGATTTTACTATGTCGCCAGAAGATATGGATTTGGAAGTTATTGAACTAGGTAACCACACATGGGACACCTGTATTAATTTGATTTCAAGTCATAGTAATATGGTAAGTATTCCAGGTAAAGCATTAAAATTGGCCGTTAAAGAAAAGAATACAGGCAAGTATATTGGGTTTATAAGATTTGGTTCGCCAGTTATCAATATGAAACCTAGAAATATTTTATTAGGAAATATACCAGACTTACCAACATTTAATAAGACTGCCATTATGGGATTTGTAATAGTACCTACACAACCATTTGGTTTTAATTACCTAGGTGGTAAACTATTAGCAGCCTTATGTTGTTCACATGATGTTAGAAAAAAATTGAATGAAAAATATGATATGAATTTGGTGATGTTTGAAACAACAAGTTTATATGGTAACAGTAAACAAGCAAGTCAATATGATGGTATGAAACCTATGTTAAGATATAAAGGTTTAACTGATAGTGATTTTATACCTATGATACACGGCAAACCATTTAAAGATTTACAAAACTATGTTGAGAGTAGAACTGGACATTTAGTTAAAGAGGACGCCTCTAGTAGAAAATTAAAATTAACAAATGCAATTATAGGTTTAATCAAAAGGTCTATAGATGGTGATGATTTAACTGCCTTCAATACTACAATTACCAATGCGAAGAAGTTAACAGAACAAAAAAGATACTATGTATCTAACTATGGGATTGAGAATTATATAGATATAGTAAATGGTAAAACAGATAAGATTGTCCAAGCACCTAATTATGATAGGTTCACTGACAATGAACTGATAATATGGTGGAAAAAACACGCAACCAAAAGATTTAATAAATTAAAGGAAGATGGTCGTTTAAGAAACGATTTAGAAGTCTGGACTAGAGATAGCCAGATAGATATAATAAGATAAATATGGATGAAACTAACAATATATAGAAGATATAATGAGTATATTAGTCACAACTTTTCTTACCAGGAGCTTGACAATGTTAGAAAACTCCTGTATATTAACAATATAAAATGGTATACGATAAGTTATACAGATACGGAGTGGATAGAATATGAAAGATTTTCTAAAAGACATAATTAAAACAACAGGCAATGAGTATGCTACACTAGCAAAAGATGGTGTTGCTGGCGGTGATGTTAATACTTTTATAGATACAGGTTCATATTCCTTTAACGCTCTACTTTCAGGTTCAATTTACGGTGGTTTACCAGGCAACCGTATCACAGCAATTGCTGGTGAGGCGGCTACAGGTAAAACTTTCTTTGCATTAGGTGTAGTGAAAAGTTTTTTAGAAATGGATAAAGACGCTGGTGTAATATTTTTTGAATCAGAAAATGCTATATCAAAAGATATGGTTGAGAGTAGAGGTGTTGACAGCACAAGATTAGTTGTAATGCCAGTTGCAACAGTACAAGAATTCAGAGCACAATCAATAAAAATTTTAGACAAATACATAGAACAACCAGAGGGCAATAGAAAACCAATGATGTTTGTATTAGATAGTTTAGGTATGTTATCTACTACAAAAGAAATGGAAGACACAGCTGCTGGTAAAGAAACAAGAGATATGACAAGGTCACAAATTGTCAAATCCACATTCAGAGTTTTAACACTTAAATTAGGCCAAGCAAAAGTGCCTATGATTATGACCAACCACACTTATGATGTGATTGGTTCCATGTTCCCACAAAAAGAAATGGGTGGCGGTTCAGGTTTGAAATACGCTGCTTCAACAATCATCTATCTTGGTAAACGAAAAGAGAAATTGGGTACCGAGGTTATTGGAAATATTATTCATTGTAAAATATATAAATCAAGAATTACTAAAGAAAATGCTAAAGTGGATGTTAAGTTAACCTATAAAGAAGGTCTTGATAGACATTATGGACTTTTAGAACTTGCTGAAGAGGCAGGTATCTTTAAGAAAGTATCTACAAGATTTGAAACACCAGACGGTAGCAAAGTATTTGGCAAACAAATAAATGATAACCCCGACAAGTATTTTACAAAGGAAATATTAAAACAAATTGATGAATATGCCCAAACAAAATTCACCTACGGACAAGACGAATAAAAGATATACCTTTGCCCAAAAAGAAGGCACAGATTATTCTTGTATAAAAATTACAGAGGGTAAATACAAAGATGTTATTTACCATTACGGTAGGGTTGCGTTTGCCCCCGAGTCAGAGAAAAAACCTGACGGCACACTACCAATGAAATTTGACTACACAATAGATAAAAATCCCAATGATTTAGATTTACTTGAAAACCAAAAGTTTATCAATTATATTGGTGATATTTTGATTGAATTACTAGAGGAAAAATTAAAAGATGGTACAGCAATCCAGGATTGAACAGACAATATTATCTAGTTTATTCTTTAAAGAAGAGTACACTAGAAAAGTTTTACCTTTTATCAAAGAAGAGTATTTTGGTAATCGTGTAGAACAATTATTGTATGGTGAAGTCTTTAAATTTATTACAAAGTATAATAATCTTCCTACAAAAGACTCTATTCTAATTGAACTTGGTCAAAGAAGAGATATTAATGAAGAAGAATTAGACCATATAAAAGATTATGTTGTTAAGATAGAAGATACCGAGGCAGATGAACAATGGTTAACAGAAACTACAGAGAAATTTTGTAAAGACCGTGCCGTTCATAATGCAGTATTGAGTGGTATTAAAATATTAGATAAGAAAGATAAGACAAGAACACCAGAGTCTATACCCCATATTTTATCAGAGGCATTAGCAGTATCATTTGACAAGTCAGTTGGTCACGATTATATACAAGACGCTGATGAAAGATTTAAATTTTACCATACAAAAGAGAAGAGATACCAATTTGATTTGGATTATATGAATAGAATTACCAAAGGTGGTGTTCCAAGTAAGACATTAAACATTGCATTGGCAGGTACAGGTGTTGGTAAGTCTTTGTTTATGTGTCATGTTGCTTCAAGTTATTTACTACAAGGTTTAAATGTATTGTATATTACTTTGGAGATGGCAGAGGAAAGAATTGCAGAAAGAATAGACGCCAACTTATTAGATGTTACAATGGAAGACCTCCATGATATGCCTCAACAATTATATGAAGGCAAGATTACCAAGTTAAGAGAAAAGACACAAGGCCAATTAATCATTAAAGAATATCCAACAGCGGCTGCTCATAGTGGTCACTTTAAAGCTTTGATGAATGAATTGGCACTAAAGAAATCCTTTAGACCGGATGTTATCTTTATAGACTACCTGAACATTTGTGCTTCAAGTAGATTTAAGGGTGGCAATATTTCATCATACTTCTATGTCAAGGCAATTGCTGAAGAGCTAAGAGGTTTGGCTGTAGAATTTAATGTACCAATATTTTCTGCTACACAAACAACCAGAACTGGTTTTGTTAGTACAGATATTGGACTTGAAGATACTGCTGAATCTTTTGGTTTACCAGCAACTGCCGACTTCATGTTTGCTTTAGTTTCAAATGATGAATTAGAACAATTAGGTCAAATGAAAGTTAAACAATTAAAGAATAGATACAATGACCCTAGTATAAACCGTTCCTTTATTGTTGGTGTTGATAGGTCTAAAATGAGATTGTATGATGTAGAACAAAGGGCTCAAACAGATTTAGTTGACGCAAATCAAAAAGATGGTAAAGAGGACGCTTACGATAAGTTTAGTGATTTTAAAGTATGAAACAAATGATAACAAGAAATGACAAAGAAGAAGATAATAAAATATAATAATAAATCATATACCTTTCATAAGGACGAAGATGGACATATTCATCCATCAGGTGAAGATTATGAATCAGCAGAATATTTAATTGAGAATAGAGGAGCTGTGGTAGAGTATATTGTAAAAAAAATGAATTATCAATTACCAAAAAAAGAAATTTGTTGCTTGTGTAATAGAGAAGTTAAAAAAGAGAGTTTAAAAAAATATAGAAAGATTGTGGAGAGATATGGCCTTTATGTGGGATAAAATAATGTATAACTGTATCTATCATTGGATAGAAAAAATAGCCAGTACAATAAGTGTATGGGCGTGGTATAAAAGAGAAAGACTTTTACGAAAAGGACGAAACAAAAAAAAATGAACCTATATGAAGAACGCTTGCTAAATTTACAATATAAGAAAGTAGCAAAAGTTATACCAGAGATTGAGTGGCCGTT
>Ga0207984_1001596_pt1 | contig 11131 bp, 10 predicted proteins | sample ETNtaG_30_FD_185760 | JGI IMG/M metagenome (GOLD analysis project Ga0207984, IMG submission 185760) | Marine microbial and viral communities from oxygen minimum zone, Eastern Pacific Ocean - ETNP201306PF43B (SPAdes) (version 2) | ecosystem: Environmental > Aquatic > Marine > Oceanic ...
CTGTCTTTTGGCGCGCAAGTCAATCATCAAATTGGTTCCCCCCGCCAAGGGGGTGACATTACCTTCGGCCAGAAGGCGCAAAGCGTCCTTCAACCCGGAGGGTGTTTCCAATTCGAACTCACTGGACATCCGCTGATCCCCGAGATTCCTGCTTCTTGCAAGCGAACGAGTATAGGCAGTATTAACGCCCCTTCCTACTACCATTTACTATAAACACTTGACTGCTATCAATAGTGGAGCGCAGAGAAATATTATTTGACGTCATACTCCAAAATTGATTGAAGATTAGTTCGCCAAGAGTTTTCGGGATCAATAAAATCTACAAAAGAGCTTTCTACATCAACTAAATTCACCGTGTAGTTTCCGTCAGCTGGTTGGTAATAACCTGCCTGATGGGCGGAAAGACATTCCCCAAGTGGAGCACCGCTTTGCGCGCCAGGCGGTGCAGCGGTAGATCGTTGGTAAACAGTTTGACGATGGCATTGGTGCCCAGGTAGATCGGCCTTGCGGCCCGCCGGTGGGTTGATTCGTACCGCTTCAGCAGGCTGTCCGAACTGATATCCCGACCTGCACCCGCCGCCGACCTGACCAGGCCGGCCAGCGTGTGCTGCCCCCTGAGCCCCAGGTTGAACCCGTGCGCGGTCACGGGATGCATGCCAACAGCCGCATCCCCGATGACGGCGAACCGCGGTCCCACGAACCGGTTGGCCCATACCGCAACCAGGGGATAGGCAAAGCGCTCGCCGTTGAGGTCCATCGCACCCAGCTTACCACCGAACTGCTGTTCGACGTCCTGGTTGAATGCGCTCACGGGCTGGGTCATGAAGTGGTCGGCCCTGTCGGTGGGTACCGTTATGACGATCGAAGATTCGTACTCTGAAAGCGGCAACACGGCCAGCGTCTGGCCGTAGTGGAAGCATTCCCAGGCGGTCGCCTGGTTTGATTGCCGATGCTTCATTCTGCAGACGATGGCAACCCTGCCGAAATCGTGCATGGATGCCGGGATACCTGTATTTCTGCGGATTTCCGAGAATCGGCTGTCGGCGGCCACGACCAGTGAGGCATTGACCATTTCCTCGTTCGATAGGCTGACTTGAGCTCCATCCCGACCCGCAACTACGGATATGGCGGTTGTGCCGGTAAGTAACTGAATGTTTTCGCATCCGTTCACCCGTTCATGGAGGGCCTTGCGAAGCAGGTGGTTGGATACCAGGAACCCCAAGTCTTGTTCGGGGCCTTTGTCACGATCAAACTGCAACAGGTAAGGTGATTCGCCATCCACCACACAGGCTTTCCTGATGGGGAAGATTTCATCGCCCGGCAGGCGGTCCCAGACTCCGAGTTCCGAGAGAATTTTCCGGGATAGGTGCGTCAGCGCGATATCACGACCATCGACTGGCGGATCGGCGAGAGTTGCACTGGAACATTTTTCAACCACCAGCACCCGCAGGCCGGTGTTCTCCAGGGAACTTGCGAAACTGAGCCCGGCCGGGCCGGCCCCGACTATGACAATATCCTTTTTCATGCCCTGAGCCTGTTACTGATGTCTGATTATGCATTGTCCTACAAACCTATCGGGCCGGAATTGATGTACATCAAAAGGCCCAGCGGAGAAAAGACTTAGTTTATTCGCGGACTCTCACGGCTCGAGGAACGTTCCTGCACCCTGGGGTGCACGGCCACGCTGTGAAGAATCGAGCCGACGAGGTGGGTTTGCATAGCGTCACCTACGTGGAAGATCCAATCTTTGGCCTGGAAGATCCTTCGGGAGAGGGTCTGGTGTCTTTTCTAACCAGGCATATCCGCTAGCTTAAACGGAGACGCTAGCTCAGCAAGATGCAGAGGAAATGCTATCGCGTTCTATCCTGGCAGAGGTCTTAATATACAACTGCGTGGCACTAGCCAGGGTAAAACCCAACCAACCAAAATCAACTGCCATCAAGACCGCAGCCAGTTCTGCCATAGCGCCGGCCATGGCCGCAACTAGCACCATCATCAGCGCTGCCAGATGAATGCGAAACTGCCAGCGTGAGCGCAGTGCCGGTACTATCTTGCCCATATGGGGTAGCGTTTTCAGCAGCTCAAAACTCGTCATACAACGTCGCTGCAAATGCAGAAAACTGAGGAAGGGCACAATCTTCTGCAACATTCCCATGATCACCGAAACTGCAAAACCGTAGATCATGAGGATGCCAATGGCAACCGGTGCCTTGTTGAAAACGACGCCTCCCGGCACCCAATGTGCGCCGAAGTAGAAACCCAATTGCAACAGGGCTGCAGCCATCAGACTGGCTAATGCCAGGTGCCAGAATCGCGCAGTGACGTCGGGGATTTTCCGCTTGCGGCGATTCAACAATCTGGCGCAAAACAAGCCATAAATAAATGCCGCACCGCACCAGATAATCATAGCGAGGGCTTGCAGTAGGGGGTGCTGGGCCACTGTCAGTAGCAATAGTGACAAAAATACTGCCGTCGGCATGGCCCGCGCCAGCGGAGTTGGGAAGTTCGGAGTAACATGAAACATCGGTATTACCTGGTAACTCACCCCCATTACCAAAAGCAATACCCAACCACCCAGGCCCCAGGCGATATGGGTGTTAGTGATATTCACCAGCGGAAAGGATGTGGCCAGACCCAGGTATTGGGCCGCTCGCAACATGCCCAGAGCGAGGGTTACGACCAGCGACAGCGCCGCAAACCGGATGCTGTAAATAGAATCACCACCGCCAATTCGCCGTAATAGCAAGGATGCCAGAGCTGCAATAAACACCGAAAAAGCCAATAGCAGCAGGGGAATAGCCCAACGAAACAGATTCCAATCCTGCCAGCAAAAACCTGCTACCAGCAGCAATAGACCAAACAACAGCAGACTGTGCACCAGGGTGGCTACTTTACCGCCGCCCGGAATGGGCTCTCCGCTGATAACCGGCACCAGTTGAAACATCGCGCCCAGCATGACCATGGCCATAAAACCCAGGGTCAGGAGATGTGTAATGCCCATCAGTTCGGGGTTCCACTGGGAATCGAACACCCGGCCGCCCTCCCACAGCAGGATCAGGGCCGCAGCCAAACCCATCCACGGCGCCGTGTTAAAAAAGCGAAAGGGTATATGGATTGGCGGTATGGTATCGAGGGACAGACCTGTCATCCTCATAGTACGCCCTCGCTATGGAGGCTGTCTGCGTCCTCGGGAAAGTAGATAATTATTTCGTAGGACGCGGTGGCAGTTTCTTCCACCTGATGGAGTAGTAACATTTTCCGACAGAACTCGAACAGTGGATAGGGCACCCTACGGTGCAGTATTCGCAGGTACTGTCCCGGTTTTAAGTGATGCAGAATTGCCGTTGCTTTCTCAAAGGGCTCGGGCGGCTCCATCTCGCGGGCATCCAGAGTCAACTTGTCAAGCATGGGATTACTGGAGCCTGGACGCCTCGTCCGGTATACACTGGTCCATCATCGGGTAGAGAATATTCTCTTCTTTCATATTATGCTGCTGCATCAGCATCATCAGGGTTTCCGCCAGGCCGAGAAATTGTGCGCCATCCTGCGCAGTCAGAGCATCGCTCATCTGGAACAGTAGTGCGCGTATCTGCTCATGTTCGGAGCGCATCATCATGGTTGGCCCCATGGGGCCATTCACTGCCTCGATCGCGAGAAACAACTGCCCCTCCTCCTTGTCAGTTATATGCGCTTCCAGTTCACTGGTAAAAGCCTGCCAACCGGTCTCCGCTTGATCCCAGTTTTCACACGCAACTGCCTCCTCGGCGGCAGCGAATAATTCATCACATTGGCGATGATTGTGCTGCATAAAACTGCTAATTGTTGCCATAATCAAATGTCTCGTTAAGAAAAGTGTTCGGGTTGACAACCAGGGGCACAAGCTGAACTGCTGGCGCCAGTTCCCTGGGGGCATACGAGTAAAAGATGAACCAAAACTGTCTCTTAGGTAATCAGCTCAAACTGTCCAACTTCCGCTGACGGGGCGTACGTCGCCAGATAAATATGGACTTTTAGTTGTCTGATTTAAGGGGTGGTTTGGCTCATCGGGTTTAGGGTTTGTGCTCGTTTATGATAATGCATTTGTTTCCTTATCAGTAATGTATTCACTTTAATCTGTTGTCTTTGTTTCAGGATTTCATTGCCTCTTCCATAAAATACATCTGCAGGAGTCAGGTTGTTCAAGGACTCATGGTAACGTTCATGATTGTAGTAGTGGATAAATTGCTGAATCTGATTTTCGAGTTCTCCGGGTAGATAGTAGTTTTCAAGAAGAATTCGGTCTTTTAAAAACGGTGCCAACGTTCGATCTTGCCTTGGGTTCGTGGATGATAGGGTTTCCCCCGGGTATGCGTCATGTCGTTGGCTTTGAGGTATTGAGCGAGTTCACCAGAGATATAACTGGGTCCGTTATCACTGAGTAATCGGGGTTTATGCTTTACTTTTAGCTGATCCAAACGATGGCGCTTCCTGGTAAGTGACGTCGGTGTGCCAGTAGTGCTCGCCGTCGTGGGCGCGACCCTTCGATTCGATAATAGTAAGACGCGGGTCGCTGTCGCCACGATCGAACACCGGATGCGGCTCATCGAGTTCACCGAAACAGGCGGCGAAGGCGAGATACCGGTTGCCGGTAATGTGCTGGTTGCGAATAAACAGCACGTGGTACTCGAGCAGCGCGGCGAAAATTTCGGCTATGACAGACTCATCGAGGGGTTGGGGCAGATCGACGCCTTCGATAAAAACTCCGAGGTGTGGCGAATACCGTTCGGCCTTGATGATCTGTTAGCTCATCACAATACTCCTTTGTTTTCAGTCGCTGCGTTGCGCGGCATTGCTTTACTTTTCCCTGACCGGTTACTCGGCACGATCGAAAACACCGGTAACAACACCGCCTGCATCCCTCGGGGCAGCCCAGACTCGAATCATTGACGCATGAATGCTTCGAGTACCTCCATGGTTTTTTGCATACCAGCGTCGTCACCAACGGTGAAACGCAATTTGTTACTGAAATCATCCGGCGCGAACTGGCGCGGGATAACACCGTGCCGGTTCAACCAGTCGTTGGCCTCGGACGCAGTCTTCCCGGGAGTCTGCGAAAACTCGACCAGCATGAAATTGGTCTGACTGGGATACACCTTGAGTCCCATTTCCGTGAGTCCCCGGGTGAACCCGGCTATCCACTTGCGATTGTGAACAAGCGCCCGGTCTACATGTGCGGTGTCGCGCACCGCGGCGATCCCGGCCGCGTAAGCAGCCGTGTTGACCGGGAATGACGGCCCGATTTTGACCAGCGTGTCGATAGCCTGCAACGGGCCGTAACACCAGCCCAGCCGCAACCCGGCCAGCCCGTAAACCTTCGAGAAAGTGCGCGTGACGATCACGTTGTCGAATTCGTGCACCAGCCTCGTGCCCGATTCGTAATCTTCTATGTCGGCAAACTCTTCGTAGGCCGCGTCGACGATCAACAGGGTCTCCGGCGCAAGCCCGGCATGCAGGCGGCGCACCTCGGAGCCCGACAGGCAGGTACCCGAGGGATTGTCCGGGTTGGCAATCAACACAATGCGCGTGCGCGGATTGGCCCGCTCGAGGATACTGTCGACATCGTAATGAAAATCGAGATCGGGGGCGGCTACCGGCGTGGCGCCTGCGAGCTTTGCGTAAATCGGGAACTGCATGTAGGCATTCTTGCTGTGGATCAGTTCATCGCCGGGGCCCGAGAAGGTATTGACGATACGGCCCAGCAACTCGTCAGAGCCCGGCCCGAAGGCCATTCGTTGCGGATCGAGGTGATATCGTTCTCCCAGCACTTCGGCGAGGGTTTCGGTATCGACCTCGGGATAAAGATGCCCCTGCCCCATGGCCTGCTGCGCCGCAGTCAGCGCGTCGGGGCTCATACCGAGTGCTGATTCGTTGGACGACAGCTTGATCGGTTGCTCGAACCCGGGTAGCTTCGAGATACCTACCATGTAATAGCCGATTTCGGCCAACGGCTCCCTGGCTTTGATAGTCATTGGCTTAAATCCTATATTGTTTTCTGTTATTCTAACTGTGATCACAGTCGTTGACGAGTCCCAATTACACCAGTAGCATCGGTATTTTGCCGAACAATCCCGTAAAACAGGCCCCGGAGTCCGGAAAAATGAGCAAATCCTGCGGCGAAGCACTGATGCATTTACTCGAATCCTACGGTGTGATCACTGTTTTCGGAATTCCCGGAGAACACACGCTGGAACTCTATCGAGGCATCGAAAAAAGCAACGTTCGAGCGGTCACGCCGCGTAACGAGCAGGGCGCAAGCTTCATGGCCGATGGTTACGCGCGTGTCACCGGTGAACCCGGGGTTTGCACCTTGATCACCGGGCCGGGAGTCACCAATGCCGCCACCGGTATCGGCCAGGCTTATGCCGACTCGATACCGATGCTGGTCATTTCCAGCGCCAACGACAGCCCGTCGCTCGGCAAGGGCTGGGGACGCCTGCACGAAACCACCGACCTGTGCGCTATTACCCGCCCAATCACCGCGTTCAGCGCCATGGTTTACGATCCGGCAGAGATTCCGGAACTGGTAGCACGCGCCTTCAGCGTTTTCCGCTCGAGCCGGCCGCGCCCGGTACACATTGCAATCCCGATCGACGTGATGGAAATGCCGGTCGAGGACGACTGGCAGGCCTGGCCGACGGCGGAGTTACCGGTTCCGGCGCCCGGTTCTGTTGAAAAGGCCGCGCAACTACTGTCTCAAGCGTCGAGCTGCGTCATGGTCGTCGGTGGTGGCGCGCAGCAGGCGAGTCCGGAAATCACTGCGCTGGCCGAGTACCTGCAGGCCGGTGTCATTGCATCCAATGCTGGCAAGGGGGTTGTTTCCGACGACAATCCGCTTAGCCTCGGTGGCGCCATCCTGAGTCCCACGATTCACCAGTACCTGGCACAGGCCGAGGTGGTGCTGGCCATTGGCACTGAACTCGCCGAGGCTGACAGCTTCATTTACGACTTACCGGTCAACGGCAAGGTCATCCGCATCGACATCGATCCGGCACGCTTCAGCGACGCCTTCCCTGCGCACATTGCCATCCAGGGCGACGCCGGCGCTGCCTGCGAACAACTGCTCGCGGCACTTTCCGGCAAGCAAATCGGGCGTGATCGCGACTCGGTAATCCGCGAGCTGGACGGCTTGCGCGAAAAACAGTCCGCGGCTTACACACCCCTCGAGCACCAGCACATACGTGTACTCGAGTTACTGCGAGATACGCTCCCGGACAATGCGGTCATCATGGGCGACATCGCCCAGCTGGTTTACACAGGAACCGTGGCCATGCCGACCCGATTGCCTCGCACCTGGTTTTACCCGGCCGGTTACGGCACGCTTGGCTGTGCCCTGCCAGGTGCCATCGGCGCAAGGCTCGCTCGCCCGGAAACCACGGTAGTCGCGCTGGCCGGCGACGGCGGCTTCATGTTCACCGTCAACGAGTTGGCGACCGCGATCGAGGAAAACCTGTGCATCCCGATCGTGCTGTGGCACAACCACAGTTACGCAATGATCCGCGATGGCATGGTCAAGCGCGGCATCGCCGAAATCGGCGTCAACCCGCACGCCCCCGATTTTGTCAAACTCGCCGACGCCTTTGGCTGCCCGGGCAAAAACGTCGACAGTGCAGAGACGTTTACCGCGGCACTGCGAGAAGCAATGAATCATGCCGGGCCGAGCCTGATCGTGGTGACCGAAAACGACCCCTGGCTCATCGACGGGGAGTAACACCGGCATGTTGACGGTCGACCGGATCATTTGCAGTCTTGATTTCGAACAGGACGGCAAACACTTCGGCAATCTCGAACTGGGCTTTTCCGATAACCGCCATGCGTTTTCAAAGATTCCAGTGCCGCTAGTTTGCATTCGTAACGGAAGCGGGCCTACGCTGCTGTGGCGGGAAAACAGCGAGCACATCGACCTGCTGGTGGAACGCTCCCTCGCCCGGTCGCTTTGCGAATACGTCGACATCCTCAACTCACGCTGGCGGTTAACAACGGATGACAAAATCGAACCTCAAAGCGAGGGCCCTGCCCACAATGGCTAGTACAAAATCCAGGCTCCCCCGTAACGTGACTTCGACGTCACTCAAGGATCGCATCTACCAAAGCGTGAAGTGGTCACTGATTATCGGCGAGTACTTCCCCGGCAGTGTGCTGTCGCTTCGCTCGCTGGCAAAGAAGATGGGCACCAGCACAATGCCGGTACGCGAGGCGCTGACCCGACTTGCCTCTGAGCGCCTGCTGCAATCCTCGGTAAAGCGTTCCTACAGGGTCGCCGAGCTGGACCCCAAGCGCGTCGCCGACCAGTTTTTCGTGCGCGCGCGGCTGGAGGGCATCGCCACCGAACTTGCGGTGCCCAACATGACCGCCCGGGAGATCGACGAGCTGGAAGCGCTGTCGCAAATGATGGAAGGCGATATCGAAAGCGGCAACAACGAGAATTACATTGTGCGCAACTACAACTTCCATTTCTCTATCTACGCGGCGAGCCAGAACGAGGAATTGTTCTGGTCGATCGAACGCCTGTGGGCACAAACCGGGCCCTACCTCGCGCAGGTGGTGCGCAGCCAGGAAATGCCGAAGGAGTGGCAGCTGCTGCATACGCAGATTTCCAGGGCAATCCGCGGGCGTAGCGCTGGCGAGGCGGCCAGGCTGATCGAAAAGGACATCAGCTGGAGTATCTCGACTTTCGAGGCGTTTACGGCATCGGAGGACAAGAGCTAAATGAAGAACACGGCTAATACCTCCCAAATCCGGCCGCTATGGAGGTAGGGTCGCTGAAACCCCGCCCCTTTTTGCAACCATCGGCGACGCTACCCGCCATCGGGCACGCAGAATCCCTGCCGCAGTGGTGAGAGCGCAGTATTTGAAATGAACCGGTCGGACTCGTCAGTCAACCAGTCCCTGCACCAGCCCAGCCGGTGGCGCCCGGCTTTGGGCTAACGCCCCGGGCCCGCTGGGCGGTTGATTTTTACAGCACCATGCAATGCATCAAAAAAGTGCTGTCCCTGGCAACATCCTCCAGAGCTGGGGAACTTGGCTACCACCGCGTTCCTGCTATCGCCTAAGCTGGAATGATCAACCCACAATATCAGCATTAGCTGCTTGGACAATCTGCTCTATTTCTTTCAGTTGTTCCCCTGTAAGCACCTTATCAGGCTGGAGGCGTTGGAGAATATCCTGGTAGACTGCCTGCGCATTATGCAAAACATCTCGACGTTGATTGGCTTCGAAGGTATCACGATCTTCACGCTGAAAAACCTTGGGCATATACATGTTGCGGCAGTGCCGAACCGTATGCTCACTGGAGAGGAAATTGCCGCCCGGTTCAATATTTGTCAAGTCTTTCCAAGCGGTGCTTTCATCATCCACTGGGGTAGATTGCAGATACTTATTCAGCATACCACCTAACTCATTATCTATAATGGCCTGTATGGGGCTAAATACAGTGGCACATTCAAGCTGCCCCACCCCACCCAGTATATCGGCACCAGAAAGGGACACCAATTGCGAACGCAGAGCTGATTCAGCCTGTGCCTGTGGCCCCGGCGCAGGGCTATCGGAGCCTGCTCCATAAGTGTGGGTAACCAGCCCAAAGCCGGTTTTCATCAGTTGCACTGCCATACTGATGCCTTGCATTACTTCAATGGAGGACTGCAGGCTCCGCCCGGTGCGCACATCAAGGGAGAACACAAGCGGGGTGGCAATAACAGGTACCTGAGCGCCAAAAACGTATGAAATTACTACCATGGCGAGTATTTCAGCCGCGGCCATAACGACGGCTCCCGGCATGGTGATCGGCGCGGTACCCGCACTAGTAGGTAAGCTGCAGGCATGGATGGGCAGGCCATAGAGGTTTGCCTGACGAATGGCCTCCACATCCATGGCTTTGAGTTCCAATGGAGTAAACGATGTTGCAATACAACTGGCTATGGGGCGCTGGCGTAAGGCCTGTTCGCCACCTGCTGCGGCGGCCACAATGCGCATTAGATATGCCACATTCTTAAATTCGTAAGGCTGCAGCCAGATGTGCTTTTGGGTTTGACTAATAAGCCGTGCCACCCCGTGTATATCCGCCGTGATCTCTGGTACACCGCCAACAAAAGGATGAGATATAAATCCCACCTGATCCAGGTGGTTACTCAAATGGGCAATGGTATCTACATCATCCAGCATTAAGTTACGGTAGTTACCGGTAACCGGATCAATAAAGCCGTGGGTACCGGTGCCTGTGCGCATGGTAAAGGTGCCATCGAGGCGCGGCAGTTGGAGGTCCCACGCGGGATCTTTAGCACACAGTGTCGCCGTTTTAGGGGTCGCTTCCAGTGCCTCAAGAACCAGTTGTTGCGGTAACTTTAAGCATTTGTTATTGCTGGCCTCGGTGGCGCCAGCGGCCAGCAACAGTTGACAGGTCCCTGGGTGATCAATGGCTACCCCATGCTGTTCCAGTAAACTCAAACTCCTTTCACGCAACTGCGCTACATCAGGGTCTTTATAGAATCCAAATAACGGCCTATATCCGTTGGCCACGATTCTAGGAGCCGCGTTTTCGACTGCTGTAGTGATGCGTTGCAATTTGGCTTTGCGCCCAATTCGTTGTTTGTTTTTTGCAATGCTCATATCAAATCCTCAAGAGTTAGCTGATTTGGCACACACTGTTTATCTCTCACTGCCTGCCGACTTGAGTGTTACTGACCTTTTCCTTGCAGTTACTGCCAGGGGTTAACTGTTATCTGATTATCCTAATAAAAAACTGGTTAGCTGGTTAATTTAGTACCCCTGAGTCTGGTTAAGCCGACTCATCAGTGATTTTTTTAAGCAACCGTATCAGTTCCTGCTGTTCTTCCGACGCAAGCGGTGCCAAAGTTTTTGTAGAAACCTGCGTACCTAGCACAAAACAGTCTTCCACCATTGCATTTCCAGCTGGTGTTAACCGTATAATCAACCGCCGTTTGTGTAACGGGTCGGATGTACGCGACACCAAGGCACGTTGACTTAAGCGCCGAATAACCCCTTGTAGACTGACCGGATCCATATCGACCAGTCGACCCAGATTGTTTTGGGTGACCTCACTAATGTCATACAACTTAGCCAGTACGGCAAATTGCTG
>Ga0207984_1001598_pt1 | contig 11128 bp, 10 predicted proteins | sample ETNtaG_30_FD_185760 | JGI IMG/M metagenome (GOLD analysis project Ga0207984, IMG submission 185760) | Marine microbial and viral communities from oxygen minimum zone, Eastern Pacific Ocean - ETNP201306PF43B (SPAdes) (version 2) | ecosystem: Environmental > Aquatic > Marine > Oceanic ...
CGATGCGTGGATGGGCGACTCGACTTCACAGCCGTTAGTGATTCGGCCATCGTGTCGGGCCTGATTGCGATCCTGATGCGGGTATACAGCGGCCAGCTGGCTGATGAAATCATCGCCGCAAGTCCCGACTTTATCGGCAAAATCGGCCTTGATGAGCACCTGAGCGCTACCCGCAGCAATGGTCTGCATTCCATGATCACGGCAGTCAAGAATGCCGCCGGGGTCTGTGTTGGTGTCGAATGACCACAATTGTGGCCATGATCATGGTCCTGCTGCCGGCCCGGATAACCGTCGGGCATCCCTGGGGGTACGTGCAGCCAGCGGGCTAATTACCGGATACCGGCGTTATATTTCTCCGTTCCTGGGCTCGCGTTGTCGGTTCCACCCGACCTGTTCAGCCTATGCCGGGCAGGCCGTGACCCGCTTTGGGGTAGTGCGCGGTGTCTGGCTGGCGTTGCGCCGGATCGTTCGCTGCCACCCTTTCTGCGACGGCGGTATTGATTCGGTGCCCGAGCAATTCAATTGGCTGGGCCGGGACGCTAACCGGCAGGAATAGTCTGCTATATTGCTGATATGGATCCGCAGAAACGCGATGGATAAGAAACTATTAGACATAATCTGCTGCCCGGTGACCAAGCTTCCTCTTGAGCTGCTGGCCACTGCACAGCTGGATACACTAAATACCGCGATTAGGACGGGTGAGATCAAGAATCAGACTGGCAGGTTGTTGACAGAGGAATTATCCGCCGCGCTGGTCACGCGTGATGGTCAGCATGTTTACCCGGTACGTGACGGTATTCCGATTCTGCTCGAAGAAGAGTGTATCGATTGGTCGGATCAATATTGATCACGTGAAGCTGAACCCTCAGCAACTCGATGCTCATCTCAGCCGTAATCTGGCACCGGTTTACCTGCTATCGGGTAATGAACCATTACTGGTCGACGAAGCGCTTGCCGGCTTGCGTGCCGCGGCCGTCGAACAGGGTTATAGCGAACGCGACTATCATGTTGCCGAACGCTGGTTCGATTGGGATGAGTTAGCCTCTGGTATGCAAAATATGTCGCTGTTTGCCGAACGCCGCGTCATCGAAATACGTTTGCCCACCGGCAAGCCCGGCGACAAGGGGTCACGCTTTTTTGTCGCTGCTGCCGAAAATCCCACGCCGGATACGATCATTATCATCATCACACCGTCCCTTGACAGTAAGGCGGCGAGATCAAAGTGGGTATCGAGCCTGACCAAGGCCGGGGTCTGGCTTGCGCTGAAGGCACCGGATGCAAACGGTCTGCCGGCCTGGATCATTGCCCGGCTCAGGACGGCAGGTTTGCGTGTTGATCACGATGCTTTGCAACTCCTGGTGGCACAAGTGGAAGGTAATTTGCTCGCGGCCAAGCAGGAGATCGATAAGTTGACGCTGCTTGCAACCGACGGGCAAGTCACGATTGATACCGTACGCACTTCGGTAGCTGACGGGGCGCGATTTGATGTTTTTCAACTTGGTGATGCGGCACTGTCCGGCAATCGTGCGCGTGCGGCGAGGATTCTGTACGCCCTGGAGAAAGAGGGGGTTGCGGCGCCGCTGGTACTGTGGAGCCTGGTGCGCGAAATTACTGTCGTTAGTGAAATGATTTTCCGGGTTTCCAGCGGCCAGTCAATCGGTCAGGCAATGGCCGAGGCCAAGGTCTGGTCGAATCGACAAGCAATGATCCGCCGCGCTACGCAGGGCCGCGATGCTCAATTTGCTCGCGGACTTATCGCCAGCGCCCGACGTGCAGACCGGATCGTCAAGGGTGCGCGTAAAGGTCAGCCGTGGAATGTCCTGCTGGAGCTTACAATGACCCTGGCCGGCGGCGATGGTTGGCGGGCAGAAACGCTGTGATGTACACCATGACAAGCCGGGCAGGGGCAGTCTGTTGACACGTCTGAGCGGATTTTTTGGCGGCACCTTCGATCCGATCCATTTTGGTCACCTGCGTACGGCTTTAGAGTTACGCAATTACCTGGGGCTGGACGAAGTACGTTTTACGCCGTGCGGATGTCCGCCGCATGGCAAGACCCCGGTTGCGTCCGCAGCAATCCGGCTCGACATGTTAAGAGCCGCGATTAACGGACAGCCGGATTTCGTCGTTGATGAGCGCGAACTCAACAGGGTCGGTCCCTCGTATACGGTCGAAACACTCGAGTCACTGCGCGCAGAGTCGGCGACCAGGCCTATCGGGCTTATCCTGGGTATGGATGCGTTTATCGATATCGGCAGTTGGCATCGCAGTGAGGATATTCTCCGTCTTGCTCATGTCATTGTCGCCCGGCGTCCGGGTGCGCAACTACCCGGATCCGGGCATGCCGGGACACTGCTGGCGGCAAACGGGGTGACCGAGTGTGCCGAACTCACCGCCATTCCGGCCGGCAAAATATTCGTGCACACCGTGACCCAACTGGAAATTTCATCTTCGGCAATACGTGCTGCCGCCGGTGCCGGTCAAAGTCAGCGCTACCTCGTACCGGATGCTGTCGCCACACTGATCGAAACAACCGGTTGTTATGCACCATGACTCTGGCTGGTGACAAGGTCACGCACAATAATAATTTCACCGGCTTACCCGAAGGAGCGTCAGGTACGTGCAGAATAGCGAATTCAGGCAAGTAGTAGCAGCAGCTCTGGATGATTTGAAAGCTGTCGATATCGTTGTGCTTAATGTTGCCGGGGTTACCTCGATAACGGACTACATGGTGATTGCCAGCGGTACTTCGGACCGACATGTACGGTCTATTGCCGACCGTGTTCTGGATAAAGCCAGGCAGGCCGGGCAGACGGTATTGGGGGTCGAGGGGCATGAGTACGGTGAATGGGTGCTGGTTGATCTTGGTGATATCGTCTTGCATATCATGCAACCGCGGGTTCGTGATTATTACAAGCTCGAGAATCTCTGGAATATCGACACCCGGGCCAGGCAACCAACCGATGCCGGGCAGGCCGGCTGACGGACTGCGATGCGACTCTCGGTTTTCGCTGTCGGGACACGAATGCCGGGTTGGGTAAATGACGGCGTCAGGGAATATGTTCGGCGCATGCCGCGCCAGATTCAATTCAGTATTGAAGAAATCCCACCCGGGAAACGTAGTGCGCGTGGGAGTGTCAGTGCAGCTCGTGAACAGGAAGCAGCACAATTGATAAAGCGCACGGCCACCTGTGACCGCAGGATTGTGCTCGATGAGAAAGGCAAACCCTGGAGCTCGATGGAACTCGCTGATCAACTGAGTGACTGGTTACAGCATGCCCCGCACGTGGGGTTGATGATCGGCGGTGCAGATGGCTTTACAGATGAAATCCGTGACACCGCAGACCGACTCTGGTCGTTGTCCGGTCTGACCCTGCCACACGGACTCGTGCGTGTTGTGCTGGCTGAACAGATGTACCGGGCATGGACGATTGTTGACGGACACCCCTACCATCGGGAAGGGCGGTAACAGCCAATGTCGGAACAATTTATTTATCTTGCATCAGGTTCGCCGCGCAGACGTGAATTGCTTGCACAACTCGATATTTCATTCGAGTCAATCGTCACAGACATCGACGAGTCGTTGTTGGCTGACGAACCAGCCGATGCCTATGTGCGCAGGATGGCGCGTGACAAGGCCCGGGCAGCACTGCAGCGGCACCCTGAGCACCGCGCACCGGTACTCGGTGCGGATACGGCGGTCATTGTCGATCGGGATATTCTCGGCAAACCGGCCGATCAGGCTGCGGGAGAAGCGATGTTGCGCCGCCTGTCGGGTCGTGATCATGAGGTGCTGACGGCCGTAGCAATCAGCGCAAAAGAGCAAGAAGCCATGGCAGTCAGCCGCACGGTGGTTACCTTTCGGTCACTAAGTGATGCGGAGATTAACGGCTACTGGGCAACCGGCGAGCCGCATGACAAGGCCGGAGGCTATGCGATTCAGGGGCTTGGAGCCGTTTTTATCGCAGCGATTCACGGCAGCTACTCGGGGGTTATGGGATTACCGTTATTTGAGACTGCCCACTTGCTGAATGGTTTCGGTTATCGTTTTATGTAGCCGTTATGCCTGAAGAAATCCTGATTAATTTAACCTCTCGCGAGACTCGCGTCGCCATGCTTGAAAATGGCGTTCTGCAGGAGTTGATGATTGAGCGTGCGTCGCGTCGTGGTTTGACCGGTAATATCTATATGGGCGAGGTTGTGCGCGTGTTGCCCGGCATGCAGGCGGCATTCATTGACATAGGTATTGCGCGAACCGCTTTTCTGCACGCATCGGATATTGCCCCGGTTGATTCCGCCGCTGCAGACGGATTAACGGCTGATTCGGATATTCGTGATTTGTTACGCGAGGGTCAACTGTTGCCGGTACAGGTCATAAAGGATCCGATCGGGACGAAGGGAGCGCGGCTGACGACGAGGATTGCAATACCTTCGCGCTTTCTGGTGGCATTACCAACCAGCACCAAGCTCGCCGTGTCGGTGCGGATTGAGGAAGAAGATGAGCGCGAACGCCTGAAGGCGGCGCTGGAGAGTATTATCCCGGCAGAGCATGCTTGCGGTTACATCATTCGGACGGCAGCCGAGGGCATGGGTCTCGAAGCCATGCATGCCGACATGATATTTCTTGAAAAACTGTGGAAAGCAATCTGTGAGATTGCCGCGACGGCCAAACCCGGGCAGTTGATTCACGAAGACTTATCACTTGCCGTGAGGATGATTCGTGACATTGTCGGCCTCGATGTTGAGCGCGTTCAGGTAGATGCCGAGCAGGTTTTTGATCGGCTAAAATATTTCGCCGGTATGTTTATGCCGGAGATTGAATCGACGATCGAGTTATACCGGGGACGTCGACCGATATTCGACCTGTATGGTGTTGAGGATGACATAGAGAAAGCACTGAATCGGAAAGTTTCGATGAAGTCCGGTGGTTACCTGATATTCGATCAGACCGAGGCGATGACCACAATCGATGTTAATACGGGTGGGTTCGTCGGTCACCGTAATCTTGAGGATACGATTTTTCGCACCAACCTCGAGGCTGCGGTAACTATTGCCAGGCAACTGCGGCTGCGTAATCTAGGTGGCATCATCATTATCGATTTTATTGATATGGTAGAGGAAAATCATCGCAGCCAGGTGCGCGATGCGCTTGAGATAGCGCTGGCCTCTGATCATGCGCGTACTCAGATCAGTGAGCATTCGGCGCTCGGTCTGGTTGAGATGACTCGCAAGAGAACGCGGGAAAGTCTTGAGCACATCATGTGCAACAGTTGTCCTGCCTGTCACGGGAATGGTTTTCTCAAAACACCCGAAACAGTTTGTTATGAGATCTTCAGAGAGATTTTTCGCCAGCATCGGCAATTCAAGTTCGAAGAGCTGGTCGTAATGGCGCATCAGGATGTCATTGAATTACTGCTCGATGAGGAATCGTCAGGGCTTGCGGAACTGGAAGAGTTGACCGGCAAGCCAATTAGGTTGCAGGCAGAGACAATGTTCGCGCCGGATCGGTTCGATGTTGTCCTGATGTAGGGAACGTACGATTAAATGGGTGATTTACTCGGCAAAATCCTTAAATGGTTCATCTATACGGGAGCAATCGGCATCATGCTGCTTGCGTTACTCGTCGGTATCACGCGTCTGTTATTACCGCTCGTAGAGGATTATCAGGATGACATACGCAGCTGGGCTGCCGAGGCGATTGGCTTTGATGTGCAGTTTGAAAATATCAGTGCGAGTTGGCCGTTTGCCGGTCCCGAATTGCAGTTCATCAATGTAACCGTACTGTCACAAGAGACGGGTGAGCAGGTTTTTATTGCCGATAAACTGACGGTGGGTATCAGCTTGTTCATGCTGCTTCGTGACCGCAAGGCGCTCTTGAATCGCCTTGGTATAGAGGGTTTGCAAGTCAGTGTTCGGCAGGATGGCGATGGAACATTTTTTGTTCAGAATCGATCGCTTAAAGAATTTATACGTCTTGAGTCGGATCCGGACGGGCCGCTGCAGTTACCTGAACTGGAGATTGAATTATCAGCAATCGAAGTTGTATTTGCTGATGATTTACGTTCCGGGGATGAATATACCTTCAGCATTGAGCAACTTGATATTCAATTGTCGGCTGAGCAGATCAGGATTGACAGTGAAATTGAATTGGCGTCGGAGTTCGGTGGGCGTGTGGCGTTATCGGCGGATCTTCCGACCCGGTTACTGCGCCCGGAATCACCCCCGGTCGGAAAGGCTAATCGTCAATCGGTAGTTCGGGATGTGCCGGAATGGCGTATTCACTTTGCCGGGGAGAATCTACATTTTGGGAGAATTTTTGCTTATGCGTTAGATCGGGATGTGCCGGTGATCGAGGCGTATGGCAATGCAACTGTTTCAGCAGCATTTATTGATAGCGTATTGAAAAATATATCCGGCGATCTGGATATTCAGGATGTTGTTCTGCGCATTAATGCTGATCGAACAGAACAGTACAAGGCCTTGAGCGGCAGACTCGAGTGGGCGCGTGGCGAGAACGATAGTTGGTTGCTGGCCGCGAATGAAATCAGTGTTGAGCAACTTGGTTTATTCGCACCGCAAAGCGATTTCAGCGTTGCGGTGCAGCCGACCACTGCCACTCAAGATCAAAGCATTCAGGCCAGTGCGGGTTTCATACGCTTTCAGGATTTATATCCGTTTATTCTGCTTGCTGATAGCGAAGATTTGCTGGCGGCAGTGCTGCCCGAAAAATTTCATTTGCCGCAGGATATTTACGGCGATCTGCGCAATTTTGATTTTAATTTTCAGCAGAGCATTGATGCAGCAGTGAATTTCAAGACTGCTTTTGAGTTTACCGATATCGGAATTGTCGGGTTGGGGGAGGGTAACTCGCTGCGTGGTGCCAGCGGTGAACTGGATGCGGATCAGGACGGCGGCTATCTGCGGACCGACAGCAGGGATGTTGTAGTTACATTACCGGCGTTGTTTACGGAGCCGATCCAGGCGCAGAGTATTGCCGGAAAGCTCGACTGGCGCGTCAACGATGATGCTGTCAACGTGCTAAGTGACATCATTCAGCTACGATTGGCTGCTTTCCAGGGCAAAGGACGTTTTAAATTTGATTGGCCGCGCAATGGGGATTCGCCGCAGATCGATCTGACGGCGATGGGTTCTGCGAACAATGTGTCCCAGGTTGTGCCGTTACTGCCGCTGAAGAAGTTCCCGCCGCGCGTAGGTGCCTGGCTGGATCGTGCGTTGGTCAAGGGACGGGTGCCGCGGGCTGACATCAGGGTCAGCGGGCCGCTGCGAAAGTTCCCGTTCGCCGCCGGTGAAGGCGTTTTTAATATTGACATCGATGTCGAGGATTGTGTACTCGATTATGCTGATCTGTGGCCACGCATAGACAACCTGGATGCGCGCATTATATTCGATGGTGCCAGCCTGTCGACCCAACGAAACAGTGGTCGGATAGGTCTTATCCAATTCCTCGACAGTGATGTGCGGATCGCGGATCTGCGCAAGGGACAACTTGAAATTCACGCACAACAACCAGTGACCGTGGAAGCGGTCCTGGAGTTTCTGCGCCAAAGCCCTGTAGCTCTGGCAATTGGCCCGGTAATCGACAATGCAACAGGCGGAGGAAGCGCTGATGTCGATTTGCAACTCGATATGCCGATCATGCAAGCGAAAGAATATCAACTCGATATCGTAATCGATGCCAACGATACGGAACTTGGTTTACAGGGTCTCGACTGGGGCCTGACCAATCTCGGTGGCATCCTGACGATTCACAATACCCGCTTTCATGCGGGCGGCATGACGGCAACATTGCTTGGTGAACCGGTCACTATTGACCTGTATCCGGCGGCGGCTTCGAGTGAACTGTATAGTCAGTTCATCAGGGTCACGGGGCGCACGCCGGTGGAGCGCTGGATGCGGACTCTGTCACTGCCGTTTATCGGTCGCGTTGAGGGGGCGGCAAACTGGGATGCACTGGTAGTGATTCCACGACGCCAGTCAGACGCGCAACAACTGGCCCATATTATGGTACGTAGTGACCTGGTCGGTGTTAAGAGTCATTTACCCGACCCACTGGCCAAGACATTTGCCGGGCAACGTGCGCTCGAACTCGACATTGTGTTCCCGGCTGAGGACCGGCTTGAGGTTGCCGGCAGGCTGGAACATGACTTGACCTGGGCCTTTGAGCTGGAGGCCGGAACAGAAGCCTGGGAAATCGCCTACGGCGCTGTGCACGCCGGGTCAACCCCGTCAATTGTGTCCAACCGTCCGGGTGTTGAGTTATCCGGTCACCTGGGTTTCCTCAATTTTGATGAATGGCTTGCACTGGATGCTGGTGATTTGGCGGGCGATGCGCAGGCTGAGGCGGATGGTAGCGGGTTTGGGGGATCGTCCTGGCAGGAAATATGGCATACGGCAGATCTTGATGTCGACCGTTTGGTGGTTTTTGGACAACTATTTACAGCTGTGCAACTGGCTGCGTTTCAGGATGAGCAGAGCTGGCAGATTGCGCTGGAAAGCCCGGGTCTTGCCGGGCAAATAACAGTGCCGCTCAATCTTGATGCCGGGCAACCGATCCTGGCCGATATGGAACGACTCTGGTTGGTGGATAATTATCAGGATAGTCAGGACGAGGGTGGCTCCTCTGATCCGCGTGTCATTCCGTCTGTTGCGATCAAGGCGGATGATTTTGTCATGAACGACCAGCACTTCGGTGCATTGAGTACGACTATCAATAGTGTCGCCGGGGGCATTCTTGTCGAACCGCTCAGGATGCAGTCACCGACATTTACAATTGATGGCCGTGGTGCGTGGCTTGTTCACCCTAACGACGATACGTTGCGCCAGACCCGCCTGAAGCTGGATCTGAATGGCACCGATATACGTGCCGTGTTGAGCGCACTGGGTTATGAACCGGTGATTACCGGTAAGTCGGTGGTCGCCAGCGCTGAACTGACCTGGTTAGGCGGACCCGGCGCTGATTTCCTGGAGCGTGCTAACGGCGAGTTCACGCTGAGCATGAAAGATGGCTCATTGCTGGCCGTTGAGCCCGGCGGCGGGCGCATTCTCGGCGTGTTGAGTCTCGCTGCCTTACCGCGCCGTTTGTTATTTGATTTCAGCGATGTGTTCGCCGATGGCCTGAGTTTCAATACGATCAAGGGTGATTTCACGGTCGATGGAGGCAATGCATACACCTGCAATCTTGGTATGGAGGGTTCTGTTGCTGACATGGGAATTGTCGGTCGAACCGGTCTTGCGGCACGTGATTACAATCAGATGGCGGTTATTCGCCCGCATGTTTCCAATCTGCTTGCGGTCGGCGGCACCGTTGTTGGCGGTCCTGTAGTCGGTGCTGCGATGCTGTTGTTCTCACAGATCTTTCATAAACCGCTGAGCACATTCGGGGAATCATACTATCGGGTTACGGAATCCTGGGACGATCCGGCCATCGCGCAAATCAGCGGTACCGATCTCGATGTTGCGCCGTTACGTAATTGCGAATCATATCTCTCCGAAGCCATTACCGAATCATTGAAAGAATGACGAGTGTGCGTTGTGCTGCGGTCCAGATGACATCCGGTTTGGATGTCGATGCAAATCTGCGCGCAGTAGCCGGGCATATCAATGCAGCGGCTGCACAAGGCGCGCAGTTCATCGTGCTTCCCGAGAGTTTTGCGGCAATGGGTTGTAAGGAAGTGGATCGCTGCGCATTGGCGGAGCCGGATGGTGACGGGCCGCTGCAGAATTTTCTTGCCGAGCAGGCGGCATGTCACACGGTATGGATAGTTGGCGGCACAATTCCCATTATCGGCGATGATCCGGCGCGCCCGAGCGCATCTTCACTGGTGTTCGCTGCCGATGGCCATCGCGTGGCACGTTACGACAAGATTCACCTGTTTGATGTCGGCATTCCTGGCCGGGATGAGCACTACAGTGAATCGGCGCATACCAAGGCCGGTTCGTCACCGCTGATTGTGCCTACGCCGTGGGGTGGACTGTGTGTTGCAGTTTGCTACGACGTGCGCTGTCCCGAGTTGTTCAGGAGTTTCTCTGCGTCCGAGATGCAGCTGATTGCGTTGCCGGCTGCATTTACCGCAACGACCGGAGCGGCTCATTGGTCGATTCTGCTCAGGGCCCGCGCGATCGAGAACCAGTGTTTTATGGTGGCAGCGGCGCAAACCGGCCGGCATGAAAACGGCAGACAAACCTATGGTCACTCGATGCTGGTTTCACCCTGGGGTAAGGTGATTGCAGATGCCGGTACCGACACCGGTGTTATTGTTGCTGATCTGGATCTGGACGCACAGGCGGATATACGCCGACAGTTCCCGGTACCCAAGCATCATTTGTAAGTCTGCAAAATAGTGTGTGGATACGGTCTACCGCGTAGAATCCCCCTATAGTCACCAGCGGATGAACAAGTTGACACATTCTGACCTCTCAAACCCGATACAGATTGCGCGCCAGTCTCTGCTGGCACCGACCGGTCTGGAAGACATGCATCTTGAGCGTGCGCTGAATGCTTTGATGCAAAAAGGGGTTGATTGTGCGGATCTGTATTTTCAGGTAACGCGACACGAGTCGTGGTCGCTTGAAGACGGGATCGTCAAGGATGGTAGTTATAACCTCGATCAGGGTGTCGGTGCGCGAGCCATGGCGGGCGAGAAAACCGGTTTTGCATATTCCGATGAACTTGCATTGCCTGCACTGATGCAGGCATCTGCAGCAGCCGGCGCTATTGCCCGTAGCGGCCAACAGGGCAAGGTCCGGGTTGCGGTAGCGCGGTCCGGGCATAATTTGTATGCACCGGTCGATCCGATTGCTTCGCTGGATGATGCGGACAAGGTTGCCCTGTTGCAGGACATCGATCGTGATACCCGCAAGATTGATTCACGTATCAAGCAAGTCATGGTAAACCTGGCCGGTGTGCAGGATGTGGTGCTGGTTTGTTCGAGTGACGGTGTTCTGGCTGCTGATGTTAGGCCGCTTGTTCGGCTGAACGTTTCGGTGATCGTCGAGGACGACGGTAAACGTGAGCAGGGTTACTCGGGTGGCGGCGGTCGATTTGGTTATGAATATTTTCTTGATGGCGATCGCCCGATGGAATATGCGCGTGAGGCGGTAAGCCAGG
>Ga0207984_1001599_pt1 | contig 11114 bp, 7 predicted proteins | sample ETNtaG_30_FD_185760 | JGI IMG/M metagenome (GOLD analysis project Ga0207984, IMG submission 185760) | Marine microbial and viral communities from oxygen minimum zone, Eastern Pacific Ocean - ETNP201306PF43B (SPAdes) (version 2) | ecosystem: Environmental > Aquatic > Marine > Oceanic ...
GGCGGAACTGAATGGTACATCGTCGAATACGAGTCCGATGCCTTTCCACCTCTGGAGGCCGTTGCGCGCTGCCTTAAGGCTTTGAAGGCGATGGGCAAATAGATTTGCGTTCGTACCTGCAAGCTGCCGGATAGGACAGAGGCTCCGTCTTTCCCATCGTCTTAATCTTTGCGGCGGTTCTCGGCGAGACGATGAGAAAGAGTTTGCCGGCTGGCGAACACATTATCTCCGCAGCATTGGAATGGCGGAGTGATGGGAAAAGATGGAACGATGTGAAGTTTGAATGTTTCATATTGTTCCTCAACGCCGACCGTTGGCACATCTCATCAGAGAAAATGTATGCGAGTCATCACGCTCTCATTACTGGCTTCTGCAGCAACGTCCGGCGCGCTCTGCGCCCCTGCTCTGGAGTGGAAGGCCGTGCCGGGAGGTGGCGGGATGCGGACCCATGGAGGTTGGAACTACATCGTGTGCGAAATGAAATCGGGAGGCGAAGCGGTCGAGGGAGAGATCGTGGTCGTGTCAGAGGGGAACGTAAGGGCCGAGTTTGTCCTCCCGTTCAAGATACCGGCCAAAACGCAACGGAGATACATCCATTACTTTCAGACGGACCAGGATGACGTCGAGGTGTCCGTCAGGTCTGGTGGCAGGCGGATTGGTGATGTGCAGCCAATTTACCTGATAACGCTTTACACTTCGCAGGGGCTTGTCGAGGTCGGCACAGGAACGCGTATCGATATGGTGGTGGAGGAAGGATTCATCGGAAAGAAGGCATACGCGCGTTCGCAGTTTTCTGACCTGCCGAGCGATCCGGTGGGCTACGATAATGCTGATTGGCTCATCGTCAGTGATATGGATCGCGTTGGCGATCTTTCTTTCAGGCAGAGCCGGGCCTTACGCGTCTGGGTGGAAACCGGCGGCAATCTCATGGTGTTCCTAAAGCCGACCGAGCGCCCCGCCGGAGTCATTGCCGAGATGCTGGCCGAGACTGGCGTTGGCACCCAGGGCGTTGTGACTTTGAAAGAACTCAAAGCCCTCGAGAGGCTCTACTTCAAGTTGGAGAATGAAGTGACGGTGGCGGCCCTTCTTGCTCCGGCTGATTATGTAACCTGGCGCGAGAGTGGCGTCGTGGTGGCGGCCGTTGTCCCTGTGGGATGGGGCAAAATCGGGATCTGTGGTTTGCATCCAGGCCGGGTAAAACTGCCCGTGCAATCGAAGAAGTTCTGGGAGCTCATCGGGCTCGAACGAAAGGCGATGCCCACACTCACCAATGCCCTCGCAGGTACCAGTAATCTACCGGAGGAGGCAGGTGAACTGCTCATACCAGGAGAGGCCGCGCTGCCCATCAGTATGGGCCTGGTCGTGGTGTATCTGTTCGCCTACATTCTCGTGCTCGGGCCGGGACAGCGTTGGCTGTTGAAAAGAAGGATATCGGTGATGCTGAACCTGGTGATCTTTTTTCTCACACTTGCGGTCTTTACGGTGGCTGCCCAGAAACTGGCGAGCCACAAGAAAGGTTCGGAGCTCTGGGTGAAAGATCTGACCATCATGGATATGGCGCAAAGCGGGGTGATGAGAGCCAAGACATATGCAAGCTTTTTTGTGCCATCAAGCGGACCGATGAAACTCGGGCTCGGCAGTGACGTCCTGGCCTCTACATTCTTCGCCAACAAGATCGATATTCGCGTGGGCAGAAGCGGCCGGCTCTGGGAGACACGTATGAAGGCGAACCGAACCGAAGCAAAGATGAACTTCCGCCAGTGGGATACTCGCATCTTTACCGCGGCGCACTGGTATCACCCGCCCCGGCTCGACGGTGCCCGCCAGGTGCCGGAGGGACTGGACACGACGCTCCGCAAAGCGGCGCTGGTGACCTCGAAAGGCATCATTCAACTCGGCACCTTCGACCTGGAAGACACCCCTGAACTGACAGGCGAGGAGAAGAGACTCTCACCTGCCGAATTCGAATCCCTGATGCCAATCAGGATCAAGGGCAGCAGAGAAGTTCCCGCCGAGCAGTTGGAGGATGCTCTGCTGTTGCTCTCGGTCGGACGCTACAAAAAGGTGGAAGAGATGAATGTCATGCCCTGGGTCGGCAAGAATACTGCCATCGTCATTGGCATTACCGAATATGCACCGATGAGCCCCAAGCTGGATCTTGAGCTGAAGAATCGCACGAGCCTTTGTGTCGTGAGGAAATTAGTGCGAGGTTCCTTTTGACTGTGCGGCTGGCATATCCTCGCTTATTCAGTCGACCCTTGTCGCCTTGCCATTCACTTCCAGCACTTCGTAGAAAGCTCCCTTGCGCGGCACGTCCACGATCACTTTTTTGAAATGTGGGATCGTGACCTCCACTTCTGTTCGATCTTCCAGAGGCGAGTGCGCGTAGAGCAGCCATCGTCTTGTGCCCTCTTCACCAAGTGCCAGGGCCATGCTGAATACGGGCAGGTTCGTTTTCATCGACCACGGTCGTTCAGGGTCGAGGCTGGTGTCGAGGAGGTACCAGCGGTGGATGTCCTTCAGGTGATCGGGGATGTCTGTCTGATACGGATGGCGGTGCGCTTCATTCGGCACGGCTCTTCCATGTCGCCAGAATTCTTCGAGTTTTCTGTTCTCGTGAACTCGATCCACCGCGGCGATCATTCGATCAAAGTACGGCTGCCAGGGCGCCCTCGGAACGGTCGAGCCGCGGAACTCGCGAAAGACACGTGGCCGCAACAGCCAGAGCCCGAACTGCAGCCAGCCTTCGTGCCGGTCCGGGGTGTAGGTCTGGTCCTCTTTCATGTAGTGGCATGCTTTCGATTTCTTGAGGTGGCTGGCGTCATAGGGCTTGCTCGGATCCCAGCCGGAGTTGCCGTCCCATGTGGAGACCTCCCACCAGAAATCCGGGTTCTTCCGGTAAACGCGGTCGAGCATGAATATCCAGTTCATGGACTGCACCTGCGTTGAGAACACCCAGTGGTCGCGATTGTCATTCCAGTTGTGGGTGTAATACGAAGGGCTGCCGCCGTCCCAGAAAAGCGGCTCGGGATCGATCACATCCTTCGTGATCAGCGAATAGACCTTCCAGCCATCCCAGCGTCCGAAATGAGAAGGGCCAAACGAGCCGTAGCCAACAAAGCGCACGTTCTTCTTCCAGCTCTCTGTAACCAGCGTATCACGCATCGCCTGGAACATGACCGGGTAACGCTCGGCCCAGCCCTGGCCTACGACCTTGCGTTTGAATTCGTCTGACTTCCCTTCACCGTGGAGCTTCAGGTATCGGCCGGATTCGGACAGCCCTTTGTTCTTTGCCCAGCGCAGGCGCGGGGCTTCATTGTTGGATACGAAGAGCACCAGCGGCGGGTCAGGATAGAGTTCCTGCACTCTCTTCATGGCTGGCGTGTCGACGTATTCCTTTGCCGGGTCTTTCCATTTTTCAATGGCCCCGAACGGGCTGACGCGACCGATGAGCTTCCCTTCCGGAGTCAGAACTGCCGGTGATTCGTCAGGCGGCAGGGCGCGGTAGTTCTTCTTGACCAGCATGGCTTCCCACTGAGTGCCGCGAAACGAAATTGGCAGCTTGAGTTCGCGGCAGTGGGCGAGCAGCGCTGCGTAGTAAGCATCGAATCGGGCTTTGGACTTTTCATCCGCAGCAGGGTTCCCTCTCGGCCAACCCATCCAAGGCAGGATGCGGTGACCCTTGTTGAGAAGCTCGACCTGGTAGCCGGTGGTCCAGCCTTTTCCGTAGCTGCCCATGTTCCAGTGGCTGAGAAGCGGCAGAGGCCGGCCTTCGGGGCCGTTTGGCGGGAGAAGGGCCTCGTGACGGATTTCTACGGCGACTCTGCGTGCGAGCTCGGTGGGCGGTTCAGCAAAGGCAAAACTGGCGCAAAGGAAGCTCCCAAGGACTCGGGCAGACGAGGAGAACAGAAAGTTCATTAATCCAGTTCCGGCAGGGCGGTTACAGCTCAGACAATCTCAACGCGGCAAACTCGGCAAATCTCGTGTTCGCTGCCGACTGTTGAAAACTCTTCAGGGCAGCTCGCGCCTCCTCCTTCTTTCCGGCATTCTGCAGCATCTCGGCAAGGCGAAAGGTAAAACGCGCTCTGGCTTCCAAGTCCTTCACCAGTCCCAGGGCAGCTTGAAACTGCGCGGCCGCGTCCTCATGTCTGCCGCGCTTCGCGTAGAATTCGGCGAGCTGGATGCGCGGCTCGGCACGCGTTCGGAATTGCTGAACGGCCTCAATGTAAAGCTCCTCGGCTTCCTTGTAGTTCCGCTTCTTCATCGCCGCATCGGCCTTGTCGAAAGAGATATGCTCGCTCACACGGTCGTCGCCCATCATCTCTTTGGCCACGGCGAAGAAGAAAAACATCATCAGCCCGTGGTAAAAGAAAACCCAACTGAACATACTCGCCACGATGGGCAACACCTTTAGGAATGGGCCCGCGGCATCGGGTACAGTCGAAACGGCCCACGCGGCTTCTGCAAAAGAGACGAACAGCCCTGTCAGGTAAAGCAGCTTGCTTTCGCTGAAGTTTTCATTCCAGCGAACGAAGCTGAAAACGCATCCTGTGATGAAGACGATGGCAAATGGGAGCATGGCCGCTTACACCACAAATTTGTCCAGGTTGGACGGATTCCGCATGCGTGATCTGGCTTCTTCCTGAGTGATGTGCCCACGCAGGTAGAGATCTTTGAGTGCGTTGTCCATGGTGGTCATCCCCTCACGGGCGTGGGTCTCCATGATGCTGTAGATCTGATGAACTTTGCCTTCCCGGATCAGATTTCCGACCGCGGGGGTGTTGACCATGATTTCGGCAGCGACAGTGCGACTGCTGTTGTCCGTTTTACAAATCAGCCTCTGAGCAATGACCGCGAGGAGAGAGAGCGCAAGCTGCGCCCGGACCTGGCCCTGTGAATGCGGTGGGAATATGTCGATCAGGCGATCGATAGCCTGAACAGCGTCATTCGTATGAAGCGTAGACAACACCAGGTGGCCGGTCTCCGCGGCAGTAAGAGCGGCCGAAACTGTCTCGAGGTCTCGCATCTCACCGACAAGAATGACGTCCGGGTCTTGCCGCAACACGCGTTTCAGGGCTTCGGCGAAACTGTTGGTGTCTGTGCCAACTTCTCTCTGGTCGACGACGCTCTTCTTGTTCTGATGAAGATACTCGATGGGGTCTTCGATGGTGATGATGTGCGAACGGCGTGTGGCATTGATGAGGTCCATCATCGCGGCCAGGGTGGTCGACTTTCCATGCCCCGTCGGGCCGGTGATTAGAACGAGCCCCTGATGATATTGTGCGAGATCGGTGAGGAGCGGAGGGAGGCCCAGGCTATCGATACTGGGGATGTTGTCGTTAATGAGCCGAAATGCGGCGGCGACCGAGTGTCGCTGGTAATAGACGTTGCCGCGAAAACGATGGCTACCCTTTACGGTAATAGAAAAATCAAGCTCTTTGCGCGCTTCAAAATCCGCTATCTGCGCACTGTCCAGCACGCTGTAAACCATCTGCTGCGTCTCTTCTGCGGTGAGCGGAGGAGACTTGGCAAAGGCGAGAGTGCCGTTCACCCGCACGCACGGCGGCGAGCCAACAGTAATGAGCACGTCGGAGGCGACCTTCTCGACCGCGAGTTCGAACACGTCAGTTAGATCTATTCCCATAAACGGCGACCGCTGATTTGTTACCCGCTGGCTGCCTGGAATTTTTCCAGGTAAGGAACGGGGTCGATTCTATTGCGATCGTCCAGGGCAATCCATTCCATGAAATGCCGGACCTCGATGACTTCTCTATCCGCCGAAGGGAAGACCCGATGAAAGATTCCATCCGGTTCGAGGGTTATGTAGATCCCGATTTCCGCCCAGTCGCCGCAGACATAAAAGGCCTTCTCATCTTCATCAACAAGGATGGTCTTCGTATGAGGAACGTGCGCATGCCCGGCGACAAGCGCAACGGCATCGTCCTGCATCACCTTTGAGGCGGCCGCTTCCTGAAATCCGAGTCCCTGCAAGTTCTTCTGCTTTACTTCGCTCTGGCTGACACGGCGCATCTGGACGGCCATCCACTTGGTGAAGAAGAGGGGTGTGAAAGCGATGAAGGCTTTGACGATCGGATTCCGGACGACCGTTCGCCAGATGCGATATCGCCAGTCGCTGGTGCAAAGCAGATCGCCGTGTGTCAGCCGAATGGTCTTGCCGGCCATTTCGATGTCGTGGAAATCACTCATCAGGGTCACACCGGTGCGATCGACGAAATGATGATCCAGAAGGAAGTCGCGATTGCCCGGAGTGAGATTGATGCTGATGCCCTGGTCTGTGAGCGAACGCAGCTTGTCGAGCACTTCGGTAAAATCAGGAAGGAGCAGGTGCTTTGCGCCGAGCCAGAAGTCAAAGAGATCCCCGAGGATGATGATGTGCTCGGTGTAGCCGGGGAGGCCGTCCAGAAAATCCATTACCAGCCTTGTCCTGGTCGGGACACCGACCGCCAGATGGCAATCGCCAAAGACAACGATGGGCTTGGAACTGCTGGCAGACATGGCTCTGTCGCTGGAAAAAGTCGTCAGCAAGAGTTAAAGGGAAAGCCTGTCCAGCATCAATTAGGGATGCGGGGGATCTGGAATCTGGAATCAGGAAACCGGAATTCGGAACCATCGGGATTTGGGATTCAAGATTCAAGATTCAGGATTCAGGATTCAGGGGATTCAGGATGCTGGATGCTGGATGCTGGATGCTGGATTCAAGATTCACATGTAGTGTATCGGGATTAAGTGTCGCGAATCGGGATTCGGGCCGGTATATATGCTCTGACGCTCCAAACCTCGCGTGGTTTTGGAGTGCAGTGACTTGCTTGTCACTGTTTCCTCTTTCGTATGCGTCCAATCTAGTCGTCGGACCCCCAAGGCCGCTCCAGAATCCTGAATTTCGGACCCAGAATCTCGGGCTCTGAATCCCGAATCCTCTGGACCCGAATCCTCTGAATCTTGAATCCAGAATCCAGAATCCAGAATCCAGAATCCAGAATCCAGAATCCAGAATCCTGCCCCGGAAGACTCACATGCCAGCAGAATCCAAACGAATCGTGCGCCTTGCCGCCATCACACACGAGCTCAGGTGGGAATACCGAACGACCTGCAGCAACGAATCATTCAACCTCGAAACGGCCACCGCCTACATTGAGCATCGCACGAAGCGCGGTCTCGAGCTGATGTCTGCGGCTGCGAAGGCCGGAGCAGAGCTTGTACTGGGGCCCGAGTACTTTTGCGGAAGCGAGGCATTTATGACGACAGGGGAAGTCAAAGCCCAACTGGCGGGATCAGATGGCCAGCCTGCTCTTCAAGACCTTTGTCACCATGCCTCCTCACACCAATGTGCTCTGGCTGCTTCCTGGAATTCCTCGATAAACGGCCATGTTGTTCAGGCAGGCTTCCTTGTCGATGGGCGCGGTGAACTTGCGGGGCGTCACATAAAGCACAATTCCATACGGCCTGGGAGCGACATTGAGAAGAAGCTTGATGTGTTCGATCTCGATATCGCCAGGACGGGCATGCTGATCTGCGCGGATGTGACTGACGATCCTCAGAACGCGGCCGCTATGGCATCGAATGGGATGGAACTCCTTCTGGTTCCTGGTGTCGGATTTTCAGGACAGAACTGGCGGCACATGATCATTTCGAGGGCCATCGATATTGGATGTCCGATTGTTTATTCGGATACCGGTCGGGCCTTGATCGTGTCTGCGGATGGAAAGGTGGCTGCCGAGGTTGTTGCGCCAGAATCCTTCATTGTCGCGGATGTTGAGATTGGATGCCGCCGATGAATCCACTTCCGCCAGTGAGCGCTACTTTCATTCCGGTTTCTTTGCGTTCTCAAACGCCTCTTTTGCTTCCTGGTAATACTCGCTGTCCGGAAAATCTTTCTCGAGCTTTTTGAGATAGATTTTTGCCATGTTCGGTTTGTCGTTCAGCATGAAGTTGTTAAACATGGAGAGGATTGAGCGCGCCTTCTTTTCGTTGGCGGTGGGCTTGGGCTTTTCCTTTTTCGGCTCGGTGCCCGTGCCTGTGTCTACGGCGATTTCTCCCCCTGGCAGTTCGGTTGGGCCAAGCAACTCATTCAGCTCTGTTCTGGCTTTTTTGGCAGAATCGGAATCTGGGTATTTGGAGATGAGCTGGTCGTGAAACTTTTTTGCGTCTTCCGCCTTCTTGTTCAAGAGATAGCTTTTGAACTGCGAATACAGTTTGCGTTGCTCGGCTTCGGGGCCGGTGAGCTGGGTGCGCGTTCTCGTGCTGCTTTTCTTTCTTTGATGTATGGAAACGATGAGAGGGATGTCTTCGTCCACGTGCCCCATGTCAAAGGAATGATTGGCGCCGACGCTGTAGAGCGAAAATCCCTTTTCCTGTTTCTTGTAGCGAACGATCTCGCCGTTAAAAACATCCTGCGGCACTGCATCAATGAAATCAGGGATAAGGCTGTCCAGCCCCTTTGGCCATTCGCCTTTCTTGAGCGCAAATGCCTCCAGACCCACTGCAGTTTGGGCGAGCTTCAGAGCCATAAGCGCGCGGCCGTTTGCAGCCCACAGCGTCGCATGATTGGCCAGTTTGGATGCCAGGGGCTGGGATGGGTTGGTGCCTGGTTCAGCCCCGGCATCCAGGTCTTTGAAGTATGCCACATAGTTTTCTTTTGCCGCTTGAATGGTCTCTCTGTGCTTAGTGATCAGAGCCTGGATGTCGTGATATCTAGCTCCCGTAAGATTGTAGAGTGTGGAGACAGATCCCAGGCCGCCGAAGTCCTTTAGCTGAGCCTTGAGGTCTTCGTCGCTCATCTTGGATATCTCTGCAGCAAGGGCTACCTCGCCCCCGACGGCAGTGGCGAGGCCCTCCTGCAATGTTGTTTCTGCCTCTGCGAAAGCGCTCTTGAGCTTGTTCAGCGATTTCGCATCAACTACTACCCGGCTCAGCACCTGAGCAAGGGTGTTTACTGTGGTGTTGATACCTTTTGCGTAGGCAAGGTGGGATTTGGAGAATGGCTCGCTGCTGAGTGATTCGGCCAGCCTCAACGAATCAATGACCGTTTGCACGGCCTCCTTGGCGTCGCGACGGTGCGCAAGGTATGCGGCCTGCCATTGTAGAGCGATGAAGGCATTTTCTATCTGTTCCAGGTGCGGTGTTTCGGCGAGCAACCCCTTGCTCAGATCCACCGAGTAGCTGCACTTTTCTATCTTGCCTCCATCACTGATGAGAGTGAATGCCTTTTTCGTTGCGTCAAGACTTTTCCGTGCCATCTCCCCCGTTTCGTCTGTAATCTCTCGGGCAGGAATAGGCAGGGGAATGTCGCTCAATGGGGACTCGGTGGATTCCTCAAAAACTGCAAAAGCCTGAGTGTAATTTTCCGCGGCATTGTCTTCACCATCAGCGATCGAGTACGACTCCTGCAAATCAGTAAAACTCGTCGGTACCCCCTCTCGCCCGATCTCAGCAATCGTGCTGTTCATCCGTGAGGATGCGGTGTATCGGAAAGTGACTATGGCGATGAGCGGACACAGAATGACCAGAGCTGCAATGCCCTGCTTCTTGGAGAGCTTGAACCCACCAGACTTCTTGCCTGGCGCATCCCCGCCAAAAGATGCCCCACAGACCAGGCAACCGACCTGGCCCGGCTGGCAGGCCGCGTTGCACGCAGGGCACGTCAGCGCGGGCGCCTCATCCTCCGCAGGTGAAGGCTCAGGCTCGGGCTCGGGAGCATCGATGGACATGTCATCAAAACTTGTTTCCTCCTTTGGCTCACCCAGGCCCAGAACATCATCCGGCGGCCCGGCGGCGGGAGCCGCAGGCTCGGGCGGGAGCGCGTCCTCGAGGCCCATGTCGTCCGCGGGTGCCTCGGATTCCGGCGCGTCAACGGAGAGATTGCCGAACATGTCATCACCGCCGCCAGAGCCCTGATCGCCCAGACCCAAATCCACGCCGCCGGGAGGTACGGTTATGTTGAATTCTTCTTCGCCGCCCGGATCTGGCGCAGGTGCTGGCTCAGGGCCTGAGCTCACATCGAGCGACATTCCGCCGAAATCATCGTCTCCGTCAGGCGGCGGGGCGGCCCCCTCCTTCTCTTCCTCCTGTGGGCTGCCGGCATCCATGGAAAGACCGGCATCCATTTCCATAAGGCCTCCATCATCTGCGGCGGGGCTCGAATCCTCTACAGCAGGTTCTTTCTTCGCTGGTTCAGGAGCGTCCGTTCCACCACTGATCGGCTCGAGCGCTTCAGTGCCCACGGTCGACCCGGTATCATCTTTATCGAGCTTACGGCCGGATGCGCCATCCTCACCTACGATGAACCTTCGATGGCATCGAAAGCACTTGACCTTTCGGCCGCCAAGGTTCTTGGCGAGATTGAATTTTCCGTCGCAATCGTCATACGGGCATGTGACGAGCATCTTATCTTCATCTGACATCTGAAGTGTCCCGGTGAATTGAAGCTGGAGGGCCGGGATTTTCGGAGTCGAAACTCGATGTGTCAATTTCCGAACACAGACTGATTAGTCATCCAGACTTCTGAAAAAGCCTGAACTCCCTGCGATTGGCTTCGATAATGCCTCCAGCTCGAGCGTCAGGTTTGGTGATGGTGTCACTGGAGCAAGAAACACCTCATCCCAATCTCCTGCCAACGCTCAGGATGCGAATCACAGCAACTGGATCGATCTCCTGGCTTAGCCCGCGCCTGTCCATTCATGGCCATCATGGCCATTCCTCGCCATTGCACCGCCGGATCCGCACACCTATAATCAGCCGGGCGCGCGGGCACATCTTTTTGAGGGTACATCGTGGCCAGGAAGATCTTTATCACGTTCGAAGAAGCTGTAGATGAGTTCGGGATCGAAGGCGAGCAACTGCAGGAATGGATGCGTGGCGGAAAAATAAGGGCCTTCCGGTTCCACGATACGATGAGCTTCAAGCGGGCAGAAGTGGAGGCCCTCAAGGGGGGCTCTCCCGATTCGGATACCGAGCCAGTGTTGGCTTCAAAAGCCCCCGCGGAACCGGAAACCGAATCCCCGCAGAAGTTCGATATCGGCGACGTTGTTGGCGACGTTCAGGAACAGGATCTCAAGGTTCCGGGAGCAGACGAACTCAAAGTGCCATCGCTGAAA
>Ga0207984_1001600_pt1 | contig 11102 bp, 4 predicted proteins | sample ETNtaG_30_FD_185760 | JGI IMG/M metagenome (GOLD analysis project Ga0207984, IMG submission 185760) | Marine microbial and viral communities from oxygen minimum zone, Eastern Pacific Ocean - ETNP201306PF43B (SPAdes) (version 2) | ecosystem: Environmental > Aquatic > Marine > Oceanic ...
GAGACAACAACCGGCAGGTCCGGTCGGAGCATCATGCCCGTAGCACTGATCGGTCGATAAAAAATCTTGAAGTTGTATGGCACAGGATGGCTATGAGTTTCGTGTCCGGTCTCGATCGTAATCTGCAGACGCTTCGTCTTGGACTCCACCTGGACCGGTACCGGGTTTGTCGTGTGTCCGGGCATCGCATCACCGCGTTTGATTGGCGCACGCGGTCTCGCCTTAGACAGAAAGAACGGCAAAGATTCACGACCGCGATGAACCACGAAAATCGGTTCGGCATCCGGGAGTTCGAGATGTTCGTCGTGGATCTTCCGCAGGCCTTCAATGGTTCGTATCCGCTGGTTATCCAATGCCACAAGGATGTCATTGGTACGAAGCCCGCTGCCGTGTGCCTTCGAGCCGGGCTTCACACCGGCTACCCGGAGGCCATGCCCATGGTGTCCGAAGATGCGTCTTGATTTTGGGGACATCTCCTGAACCGCGAATCCCCAGTGCTCGCATTCGAGGTAGCGACCATGGGCCGGCTCTGCTTCGGCTGCCACGAGTTGGACTGTGACGACTTGCCCGCCTCGCTTGAGTTTTGCCGTATAGACGTTACCGGGATCGAGAAACGCGACGCTTTTTTCTGCAACCGGGAGGTCTCTCTTCCGCCGGGCATCTATGTGGAAGCCGCCCAGTTTCAGAAGCACATCCCCCGGCCGGAGGCCCTCATTCGCGGCGGACGACCCAGGGCGGACATGGGATATCACCGCGCCCGATTTATCAGCGAGCGATGCTTCCTCCAGGCTCTGAATCTCGAAGCCGAAATCAGAGAGTCCGGCCTTGCCGAATACGCGCAGCCTCTCGGCCATCTCATGCAGGTAATCGCCAGGGATCGCCAATCCAAGGTCTTCCCCGGTATGACGCGTCGCCATGCCGACGACCTGTCCGCGCAAATTCACCACGGGTGCGCCACTGCTGCCCGGTTCGATCACCGCGTCCGTCTGCACCCAGTGATAGAGCCCGCCAAAATCTGCAGACGTGGAGCCAAACAGTCGCCGGTAGTAACGCCTGGGATGGCTCACGATTCCGAGCGTGACCGTCTGCTGCAACCGTTTGGGATTACCCAACACGAGCACAGTATCACCGGCCTTGACCCGGCTCTGCCGGCCAAAACGAACAGAGGGCAGCCTCGCCTTTTGCTCCATCTGTAATCTCAGAACGGCGACGTCTGATTCAACGTGCCGTCCGACGACCTCCGCTTTGATTCGACGGCCATCCTGCAGCCTGCAGTGAAGACGAGAGGAATCTCTGACCACGTGCTCGTTGGTGATAACGAAGCCATCGGCCCGGTAAATCATGCCCGACCCGGTACGGAGTGTTTTCTCGGCCGTGCCGGAGGAGTAATCCACGACTACAGATTCCACCTGCACCACGGCCGGCAGAATTTTTCGTGCTGCTCTTGAAACGGAATCAGCGATGGCTGTGCCGGCTGCCAGAAAGAGCAAGGCAGAACAGAGCGTGCCAGAAGCGAATCTTCCGTCGCTCGGGCTGCGTCGGCCTGTCAGCGCTTTGTTGTTTGAACTCAAAACGACTTACCCGGCCGTCTGCGTGCTGGACAGGAATTCGGTGATATCCAGTAATTCCGCAACGCGTTCCTGGATGACCCCTCTTCCGTGAACGAACCTGCGGGGGCTCTGATCCTTAACCACGAACTCCTGGCGAATGACGTCCACAATTCTTCGGACAACAAGCCCAACCGCGGCGTTGTCTATCTCGCAGACGACGATCGGGACGAGCGAGTCTTCTCCAGTGATCAACTCTTCAACGGATTTAGCCGCGGTGCTGTCCTGGCCTTCAAGACCTTCGTCCAGGTGGAAGAGAGGCAGGATGCTGTTCCGGTATTGGATTACATTCTGGCTACCGGAAATTTCCAGGCGAGAGACGGGAATCATCTCCAGTCGAAGGACGCGCTCCATCTTCATGACAAGCCATTCGTTTCGAGAGTTTTCGACAAGAAGAAGCGGTTCGACGGACGCGGCGTCCCCGTCTGTTTCCTTTTCGGCGGAGCCCGCTTTCTGCGCGCCGGCCACAACGGCGTGTGAACGATGCGCGAGCCCGAGCACATCCAGGATAAGTGCAACCTTACCATCGCCCATGATGGTGGCGCCCGCGTAGACTTTAAGATCCTTGGCACCGGGAGGGAGCGGCTTCACGACGATTTCCTGAGTATCGAGAATGGAGTCTACGACGAGTCCGAAGGTTTGATTCTCCACCTGCAGCACAACGATGCTGATGGTGCCGTCGAGCTTTGCGCCGAAGAGCGCGGTCTGATCGTCGATGAGGTCGAGCTCGCGATTGAGAAAGACAAGCGGAAGCAGTTGGTCCCGCAGGCGGCAGATCGGCGCGCCCTGAAAGACCTCGATGCTTTTGCGGGTCGTCGTCTCTTCGATTCTCACAACTTCGAGCAGGCTCAGTTGAGGAATGGCGAAACGATCCCCACCGCTTTCGACAACGAGCGCAGGGATGATGGCGAGTGTAAGCGGGATTTTGATCCTCAGAGTCGTTCCCTGGCCGGCCTGGGATTGTATGTCCAGCGTGCCGCCGACCTGTTCGATGTTCGTACGGACGACGTCCATCCCGACGCCGCGGCCCGAAATATTTGTGACCTGCTCGGCGGTAGTAAAACCGGGTCTGAAAAGGAGCTCGAGTATTTCCCGATCTGTCAGTGAAGCGGCTTCTTCCGGCGTGACGACTGATTTGTTGACGGCTTTCTGCAGAACCTTGTCAAGTGGAATGCCTCCGCCGTCGTCGGAGATCTCGATATTGACCATTCCGTCCTTGTGGTAGGCGTCTAACAGCAGGTACCCGGACTCCTCCTTACCCGCGCTCACACGAGCGTCGGGTGATTCGATCCCGTGGTCGATACAGTTTCGAATAATGTGAGAGAGCGGATCCTTGATGGCCTCGATGACGGACCTGTCAAGCTCGGTCGTTTCGCCCTTCATTTCTATATTGACTTTTTTATCCAACGATTGCGCCAAATCCCGCACAATTCGTGGGTAGTGATTCCAGATATTGGAAATGGGCTGCATTCGAGTCTTGGTGATCATCTCCTGCAGCTCGGCGGTCACACGGGAAACGTACTGTGAGGTGACCTGGAGGTGTGCGTCTTCTTGTACCTGCTTGTGCAGCAGCAATTGATTGCGTGCGAGAACGAGCTCCCCAACAAGGTTCATCAACTGATCGAGGATGTTGACATCGACGCGAACGGAGCCTTCCGAAATCGCGGAGGCGGAGACCTCCTGAGTGGGTTTGTACGCGGCCTCCTCCTGCTTTTCCGATTTCGGCTGTGGCGACTCCACTGTTGGCTCTGGCGCTTCTGCGACCTGAGATGGTTCCTCATCGGCGGGAGGCCCTGGTGCGGCGGGTTCGCTCGTGCCTTCAGGATCGGCGGGGAGGTCTGATGGGCTGTATCGCGGCTGCGCTTGAAGAGCCTGGCCGGTTTCACCTGTTGCCGTTGCCAGGTAATCGTCTGCACTGAAACGCATTTCCTCCAGTGGCCATTCAAGCCCGAACTGGGTGCAGACAAGTTGGACCAGCATTTCCGAATCCGGTATTTCGACCTGTTCCTCAACAGCAGAGAGGTGGGCGCGCAGGCCGTCGAGCAGTGAGAGCAGGCTGCTTTCGACCTGATAGCCTGGAGCAAATTCACCACTGTGAATCCCAACCAGAATGCGCTCGCCAAGTTTTGCCAATGGCAGAATCTCGTGCTGCTGCATGAAGGAGGCACTGACGCGGATCGAATGAAAGCACCGGAAAGCTACCGGGTAATGTTCATCGTTGACGGGGAATTCCATGAGTTGGCCGACGACTCCCTCAGCGTTGGTAATGAGCTTCCGGCCTTCCATGACGAATTCACTCAGCAGTTCACCTTCCAGCTCGAGCGCAGCTCCGGCGGCGGCAGGCTCGGAATCTGCAGTTGCGACCGAGGTCTGCTCGTTTGCCACTGCCTGGGAAGGTGCATCGGTGGCAATCGCCAATTGCCCGAGATGCTGGATTAAGTCGGCGTAATCGTTGTCACCATCGGTTTCATTTTCTTCGATGACGACCAGGATGTTTTTGATGGCATCGACGACCGATAGAAGCGCATCGGTGTGAGTTGCCCCGAGCGCCATGTCCCCGGAGCGCACGTGGCTCAGGAGGTTTTCTCCCGCGTGGCTTACCACCTCCAGGCGGTTAAATCCGAGATAGCCACAGGTGCCCTTGATTGTGTGGAGGTTGCGGAAAACGGAATCGATCAGTTCCTTGTCTGTCGGATTTGATTCGAGGGTAACAAGGTCCTGCTCGGTCTGAGCCATGTTCTCATGGCTTTCGGCAAGAAACTCTCTGATATAATCGTCCATAGATCTCTCCCTGGGCCAGCATTACGGGCAACCCGCGGAATGCAGCAAAAATGGATTGGCGAAACCGATGCGACGAGATTGTGTCAGGGTGACAGTGCTGAAGACCCGGTCCGGCGGGAATCAGCAAAAGAATGGCGCACGCAACAAAAACCCATCTGCGCATCAACGCATTCGCGCGGAAATATACAGTAGCCCGTGTCAGCCATCAATGTCGCGGTAGTACGATGCAGCCGAAGTGAACTGCCTCAGTGGTCCAGTTAAATCGGCTGAGGCCAGTCACTACAGACCAGCTCCGGCGTCCCGCCGGCCCCACGCTCGAAGAAAGCGCACAATAAATTGCTTTTCCTTTCACCTAATGAAACGCATAATCCTCTGTTCATCGGGAATCGCTGCTGTCTCAGCGGGGTTCATCAACGGCTTTGATTCCCGAGCTATCGGTTTCGCGGGCCTTGGTGTTATTCTCGAGCTCATGCACAGCCATGAGCAATCCACGTCCTACATTCAGATAGACGCCTCGCAGACGAGCGACCCAAAGCGCAAACATCTGTAACCATGGCAAAACTCAGCGACCTTCGAATCAAGCCTAAACTGGTAGTCCTGTTCCTTGGCGTGGGCATCGTCCCTCTTCTGATCGCATCGGTCGTCGCCTACCGGGTATCCAACGCGGCCCTGGATGGTGCGGTGGCTGTCCTCGATACCGGATACCAGAACATTGCCGTGAAGCAGGTTGCCCGATTGAGAGACCAGAAGAAAGGGGAACTGGAACTCCTGTTAAAAGGAATTGAGAACTGCCTCTTAGTTCTTTCAAATCATTCGAGCACTCGCGACATGCTGGCCTCGCCGGGCCTCGACGAGCTGATTGGCGAAGAACCCGATTTTGCCAACGAGTTGATTGTAAAACTCAAGGCGACTATCCGGCAGGACTGGGAAACGCGTCAGGGCAACCTGGATGCGGGAAAGCTCTCCATTCTGTTAGGTGCGTTCGATGCCGACGCGTATGACGAGATCGCCCTCGGGCTGCAGCGCGAATACCGGTTGAACAACCCGCATACAAACGCACGTTTCACACTGGCCAGGCATTCGGACGAGGGAATTTATTCAGACCATCATGAGGCTGTGCATTCCGCGGCCCGGGAGGCAGCGCACCGATTCGGGTTGGCAGATGTTCTGCTGCTCAACAACAGCGGAAGAGTCATATATTCCGTGATGAAGAATCCGGACTTCGGTCTGAATGTTTCCATTGGCCCTCTGAGCAGCACTGGACTGTCCGAGGCATTTGAGAGTAAGGGAAATGGGAGTTCGGCTCATATGACCGCCTTTGCGGCCTACCCGCCAGCCTTCGGAAAGGAAGTTGGCTTCCTCTCCAGCCCGGTCTTCGTCGAAGGGGAATCCAGGGGGTTGCTCGTGTTTGCCCTGCCTGCTTCCCTCCTTTCGAATCACCTTAATGCCGACGAGGGTACCGTGCGTTACCTTCTTGCCGGCAAGAATGGCGCACCTGTTGTTGCGTGGCTACCGTCCGATGCACAGCCTGCCTCGCTGGCTTTGAAACTTGCCAAAGAGGGCGAAGCGGCCGCCGATGCCTTGAAGGACAAGGATGGCAAGGTAACGGCATCGGCTGGAGTCGTCTCTCTGGCCAACGGCTGGCGACTGATAGCAATAATGGGCTCGGGCAAGGTTCTTTCCGGTGGCCTGGAAGACGAAATCAAGAAATCAAAGGGCGGCCTGGTCGGTACGTTCACCACTATCATCCTGATCGCGACGATGGGCATCACGCTGATTGCGCTGTCTGTCGCCGTGATGATCTCCAACCCACTTTCCAAGGCCGTAGAAGCCCTGGAAGGGGTGGCCCGCGGCGAGCTTGTTCAACGGCTGGACATGGAGTCAGGCGACGAAATCGGGCAGATGGCCACCGCGGTCAATCAAGCCTCCGGCGCGATGCGCGATGCAGTCGAATCGATCGGGGGACACGCGGATTCTCTGTTGAATGCTTCACAGGATCTCTCCGGCCTGAGCGAGAAGATGCGCGGCAGCGCACAAGAGACTTCACATCAGGCGACCATCGTTTCCTCCGCGTCCGAGGAGGTCACCCAGAGCCTTGAAACCGTAGCGACGGGTTCTGAAGAAATGTCGGTCAGCATTCGGGAAATCGCCCGCAACGCGAGCGAGGCCGCAAGGGTCGCTACCGAAGCGGTGGGTATGACGCAGAAGACCAACGAGACGGTGGGGAAGCTCAGTGAGAGCAGCTCCGAAATCGGCCAGGTAGTGCGGGTCATTAACACCATCGCCGAGCAGACCAATCTGCTGGCCCTGAACGCCACCATCGAGGCGGCCCGGGCTGGTGAGGCCGGCAAAGGGTTCGCCGTTGTTGCCGAAGAGGTTAAGGAACTTGCATCAGAGACCGCCCGTTCAACGCAAGACATCGCTCACAAGATAGAGGCCATCCAGATCGATACCAAAAGCGCTATCGACGCCATCGAACGCATCAGCGAGATCATTCATCAGATCAACGACATTCAGAACAGCATCGCCAGCGCGGTCGAAGAGCAAAGCGCGACCAGCAACGAGATCGGCCGCTACGTCAGCGAGGCCGCGCGCAGCAGCCAGGAGATCGCATCCAGCATTACCGGCGTGGCCCAGGCTGCCGACGGCACCGCCAATGCAACCGAGCTTACTCTTGATGCCGCGGGCTCGCTCAGCCGGCTGGCAACAGAGCTACAAAGCCTGGTGAGTCATTTCAAATATTAATTCAACCTACTGCACATGACCGAGCGATCGACAAAAACTCTCTGCTGCCTTGGATTCCTCTTCGCCATTTCAGCCACATCATTTGCTGAAAGCGCCGAGCTCTCTTCCGCCGTTAAAGGCCTTCAGCTCAAGCTCGATCACATCTGGGTGCTGACTGCTGCCGCGTTGGTGTTTCTGATGCAGGCCGGGTTCATGTGCCTGGAATCAGGGCTTTCCCGCCAGAAGAATTCGATAAATGTCGCGGTGAAAAACCTCGCCGATTTCGTCATCGCTGTGGCCGGATTCTGGCTTGTCGGCTTTGGCCTCATGTTCGGCATGACAGCCTTTGGAATCTGGGGGACGACCGATTTCGTCATCGCAGCATCTGAAGATTCATGGAGATCTACTTTTTTCGTGTTTCAGGTCGTTTTCTGCGGAACGGCCGCGACCATTGTTTCCGGTGCTGTTGCCGAGAGGACGCGATTTGCGGCTTACCTCTTGATCTCCCTCTTCGTGTCTGCCGCTATCTACCCCCTTTTCGGTCATTGGGCATGGGGAAGCCTTCTGCATGAGGGCAACACGGGCTGGCTCGAGGAGAAGGGCTTCATGGACTTCGCAGGCTCCACGGTCGTGCACAGTGTCGGTGGCTGGATTGCCCTCGCCGCTATCATTGTCATCGGCCCGCGCATCGGCAAATTTGATGAAGAGGGTAAGCCCACGAAGCTTCAGGCGCACAATCTGCCGATGGCGTTCCTCGGAGTACTCATCCTTTTCTTCGGCTGGTTCGGGTTCAATTGCGGGAGCACACTCTCGGCCGACGATCTGATTGCTTCGATTGCGTTGAACACGATGTTGGCCGCCTGCTTTGGGGGCATCAGTTGCACGGCCGTGAGCTGGCTGATGAACGAAGAAAAAATACCGGAAGCCGAGATGATGGCGAATGGTGTTCTGGGTGGTCTTGTCGGTGTGACCGCGGGATGCGCATTTGTAGAGACCTCCGGCGCCGTGGTCATCGGGCTGGTGGCGGGCATCCTGGTCTGCGGCGGCACCTACATCCTTGAAAACATTCTCAAACTTGATGATGTGGTTGGTGCGATCCCCGTCCACGGGGTCTGCGGCGCGTGGGGCACGCTGGCGGTTGCCCTCTTCATTACAGAGCAGAATCTGCCCGAAGGGATGAACCGGATGGGCCTGTTTGGTATCCAGCTCCTCGGCGTGATGACATGCTTTATCTGGACGTTCGGTTCCACCTGCCTCATTCTGCATATCGTCAACATCATCGTCCCGCTGCGTGTGCCGCCGGATGACGAAAAGATGGGACTGAATGTGGCCGAACACGGCGCGGTATCCAGCGTGCTCGATCTCGCATACTCCATGCAGGATGTGACTAAAAAGGGATCCTATTCCATGACGAATCAAGTGGCGGTCGAGTACGGTACTGAAATCGGAGACCTCGCCCAATGCTTCAATCAGATGATCGAGACGGTCCAACAGCAACGGAACCTTGCCGCGGCGGAAATGAATGACTATCGGGGCCACATGGATGACAGCGTGCAGTTGATCGCAGACGTGATCGGAAACATGGTCCAAAGTCTGGGTGAGACCGGTAATAAAGCCGTGGCGATGTCGGAATCTTTCCAGCGCGCAACCCAGACCATCGAGGGGCTCGCGGGCTCGCTTCGTGACATCTCCTCAAACACGCAGCAGGCCAGCCAAATCGCCGAAGCTGCGGCCGAAGGCGCTGAGAAGAGCCGCGGTATAGTGGACGTCCTGGGCCGTTCTACGGTAGAAATCGACCAGATCATCTCAACCATCACAGAGATCGCTGACCAGACACAGATCCTCTCATTGAATGCCACGATCGAGGCCGTTCATGCGGGCGAGGCCGGCAGGGGTTTTTCGGTTGTTGCCAACGAAGTCAAGACGCTGGCCAAGCAATCGAGCCGCGCCGCAGATGAGATCAGTGGCAGGATCAAACAGATCAAGGAAAAGATGAACGAGACCGTCAGTGTCATTCAGCACATATCCGAAGTCATCGGACAGATGAATCAGATCAATTACGACATCGCCGAAACGGTGACCGAGCAGGCCCGCGGCGCCGCTCAAATCAATGAGCTGGTCCATGACACCGGCCTGACAGTACAGGAAGTGCTCGAGTACATTCAGCGTGTGAGCCAGGGTGCCGATGAGATTTCGAAACAGGTCAACGACTCCCACGAACAATTTCAACAGCTAATGGACAAATCTGAGTTCGCCGCATGAAGTCTTACCGAAAGACGCGTGTCTCAGGTCTGAAGCTAGGCTTTAATGGTTTTCACTAAATAATCACGGAATCCACGGTACATCCAGGATGAAGATTCTAATTGCAGAGGATGCCGCTATTCCAAGGCGACTCCTCAAAGAGCACCTTGAAGAATTTGGACATGAAGTCGTCGCGACAAAAGACGGCGCCGAGGCTTGGGAGGCGTTCCAGAAAGAGCATTTCCCCATCGTGGTGAGCGATTGGATTATGCCGAATATGGACGGCATCCAACTCGTCCGCAGAATCCGGGAAACCGAGTCCAATGGATACGTTTACATCATCATGTTGACGGCCAAATCGGGCAAGGAAGACCTTATTGAAGGCATGGAGGCGGGAGCGGATGATTTCATCACCAAGCCGTTTGAGAAGGATGAGCTCCGAGTAAGGCTGCACGCCGGCGAGCGGGTCATTAATCTTGAACAGAGCCTGGCCGAGAGAAATCGGTCCCTGGAATCGGCCAACCTGAGGATGAAATCGGATCTCGATGCCGCTGCCAAGATTCAGACAGCGTTTCTCCCATCCCATCCGCCTGATTTGCACGGCACGCAATTCTCCTGGACTTTTGAGCCGTGCGACGAACTGGCGGGAGACACCCTCAACATCATCAAGTTTGATGATGAAACCGTCGCGGTCTACGTTCTGGATGTAAGCGGCCACGGCGTACCTGCGGCCTTGCTTTCGGTCACACTCAGCCGCACTCTTTCCCCAAACGATCCGGGTTCGGTTCTCACTCGTCCCGGTTCCACTGAGATCGCGTCGCCGGCAGAAGTGGCCACCCAGCTAAACGAACGGTTCTCATGGGATGAAGCGACCGAACAGTATTTCACCATGATCTACGGCACTTTTAATACCAGGTCGCGAGAGTTTACATTCGTCCAGGCTGGCCATCCAAGCCCGATTCTTCTGCCGGAGAACGGATCCCCCAGGACATTTGAAACCACCGGTGCGCCCATCGGTCTTATCGAAGCGAGTTACACAGAGCACACCATCACTCTCGGCCCAAGCGACCGGTTCTACATGTATTCGGACGGCATCCCCGAGGCCGGCAATTCCGACGGTGATCAATATGGCGACGACAGGCTCATGCGAACACTCGACCTCGCGAAAGGAATCCCCCTCGACGACAGCATCGAGTTTCTTCTCAAGAACGTGCGCCAATGGCGGGGCGCGGCCCCCGCCGAGGATGACATTTCTATTCTGGCGATGGAATTGATGTGAGCGCCGTCGCATTCCAGGCCATGCATGGCTGAAAAGACGCTTGGCCTTCTCCAATTCATCTTCCGATATCCGCTGTCTGCGTCTTTCGGGAGACAACAGGTCAATGGCCCCTCGAATGATCCATTCACCATCCCCCCGCATCCTACGCCACCCTCTCCAGCACTGCCCCCAGCGACTTCAGCTTCTCCTCCAGCCTGTCGTAGCCGCGGTCCAGGTGATCCAGTTGCTCTACCTGCGTCTTCCCTTCTGCGACCAGGCCGGCGAGTATGAGGGCCGCGCTGGCTCGCAGATCCGTTGCTTCGACTCGTGCGCCGGTCAGGGTCTGTTTGCCGCGGACGATGGCGTGGTTGGTCGCTTTGCGGATGTTTGCGCCGAGACGGTTCAGCTCGCCGATGTGCCTGAATCGGTCTGGGAAGATCTGTTCGCTGATGATGCTGTAACCCTCCGCGTTTGTCAGCAACGCCATGAGC
>Ga0207984_1001602_pt1 | contig 11102 bp, 6 predicted proteins | sample ETNtaG_30_FD_185760 | JGI IMG/M metagenome (GOLD analysis project Ga0207984, IMG submission 185760) | Marine microbial and viral communities from oxygen minimum zone, Eastern Pacific Ocean - ETNP201306PF43B (SPAdes) (version 2) | ecosystem: Environmental > Aquatic > Marine > Oceanic ...
GCTGGGAATTTCATGGTCTTCCATGCCGGTACGGCGTTCCTACATTCCGTTTCTGCATCGGTTGCTCAACATGGCCGCCCGGGGAAGAGGTTTCGTCAGAAACCTGACGGCTGGTGAGACTTTTGTCAGCAGATGGCCGGACTCCGGCGCCGTCAAAATGACGTCACCAGATCAGAGAACATCGGACCTGGAAACAGTGGACGCCAATTCCGTCGCATTCGTCGTTGCCACCGGGATGCAGCAACGGGGCCTCTACACCATTCACAAGGATGACGCCACGGAGACCTTCACCATCACGGGCAACCCACCTGAAGCAGACCTCCGCAGCCTCAAGCAAGACGATCTGAAGAAGCTCAGCGAACTCATTGGCAGCCCAATCTATCCCGACTGGTCATCCGCAGTGCAGGCCCTCGGCCCCAGCCGCGATTCAGATCGCCTCTGGCCGTGGCTGCTGCTGGCGGTATTGGCTGTCTATGCAGTGGAGGCTTGGTTTGTGCGACAGCTGTAGGTAATGGGCAATGAGTAAGGTCCGGCTTGGAGGGTCCATGACGCTCAGACTTACTCACTGCGCATCACGAATTACTCATTGCGTATGACTTCCTCAAACATCGCCAGCGTCTTCTCCACATCTTTCTCCGTATGCGCGGCTGAGACGTACCAGATGCCACGGCCGATCAGACGGACGCCTCGCTCTCGCATGGCGCTGACGACCTGGCCGTACCGTGCGGCGTCGTAGCTGTCGCAATCGCGAAAACTCGTGACTTCTTTTTTGGGTGTAAAGCCCACATGGAACATCGGGCCGAGGCCCTGCACGAGCAGCGGCTTATTCTGCTTGCGTGCGATCCGGCGGATACCGCTCATTAATGCCTTGCCGTTCCTGCGGATGCGACGATGCACCTCCTGCCGGTTTTCTGCCATGAGCCGGATGGTCGCCAGGGAAGCCGCGATACCGATGTTGTAGCTGTTGAATGTGCCCGCGTGCATTACCTCACCGTTGGCGATCAGATCCATGAATTTTCTCGTTCCGCTGATCGCACTGATCGGGAAACCCGCGGCCATGGCCTTGCCGAATGTCGCTATGTCAGGCGTCACCCCGTAATGGGCCTGGGCCCCGCCGAGCGCGCACCGGAATCCGGTGATGATTTCATCGAAGATGAGCGGAATGTCCTTCTTGTCGCAAAGATTGCGCACGCCCTCCAGGTAGCCGGGTTTGGGCGGGATGCAGCCGCAGTTGCACATCACCGGCTCCATGATGATGCCGGCCACTTCCTTTTCCCGTTCCTTAACGGTGCGTTTCAGCGCGGCCAGATTATTCCACGGCAGAACGATCGCCTCTTCGAGAACGCTCTCCGTCTGGCCTTTTGTCATGCCCACCACGATCGGTGATTTAAGCGGGCCGCGCACTTCCTTTGGTGGGGCCACGCTGATGAGTGTGCTGTCGAACCAGCCGTGGTATTGGCCTTCGAATTTGATGTATTTCTTTCGGCCGGTGTAAGCGCGGGCCACTCGGATGGCCGTCTGCGTGGCTTCACTTCCGGTCAGGCTGAATCGAGTGAGGTCGGCGCACGGCACGTGTTTCTGAATAAGCTCTGCAAGCTCAATCTCCGGCACATGCTGCCCGGCGAAGAGCTGTCCTCGTTTCATTTCTTCCGTCACAGCCTTCAGTACGGGAGCGGGTGAATGCCCCAGAATCATCGGGCCCTGCGAAAGAGCAAAATCAGTGTACTTATTACCGTCTGCATCCCAGATGTTTGCGCCGTTGGCCTTTTCAAAGAATTGCGGAATGGGTTTATCCAACGCACGAAAATGGCTGCTGACGCCGCCGGCGAGGGATTTCTGAGCGCGTTCGAATAGCTTTTGAGATTCGTTGAGTTTCATAGGTTTGGGATGGAGAGAGTGAAGAATCTGCCCAAGGCTTCTATGTTTTGAAAAGCGATTGCGCCAGTCGCACTCACTTCAAAATCAGTTGGTGCGCCCTCGTAAAACAGGAACGCCGCACCCAAAGCACCACGATAATCGTCCCTACGGCGGTGGACGCGACCAGCATCAGCATCACGATGATCTGATACTTCACCGCGGTCTGCGGATCTGAGCCAGCGAGCAGTTGCCCTGTCATCATGCCGGGCAATGCAACCAGGCCGACCGTCATCAGCGCGTTGATGGATGGTGTCATCCCCGCATTCATGGCCGCCCTCAGGACGTCAGCCGTCGCTTCCTGGCAGGTCCCCCCGAGGCAGAGCGCCAGCTCTACCTGCGGGCGCTGCTTGCGCAGGTCTGAGAACATCCGCTCCAGGGCCAGCGAAATCGCGTTCATCGAGTTGCCCATGATCATGCCGGAAAGCGGAATGAAGTATTGCGGTTCCCACCAGGAATCCACCTGCACTATCACAGCGGTCACGACGATGCTGACAATCAAGTGGCTTACGAGCATGGAGAAAAAGGTTCGCACGAAAACGGGCACTTCCTTTTGTCGGACACGCAACCAGATGGTGTGCGCAGCCCAGAAGACCATCCAGGTAAAGAGGAGCAGAACCAGCCAGACCTGTCGAATCTCGAAGATGTAACTCAGCACGTATCCGACCAGCAGCAACTGCGCGAATGTCCGCACTGTGCCGACGGCCAGTGATTTTTCGAGTTGCAGCCGGTAGACGAGTGAACCGGCACCGGCCACCAGCACGAAACCGAGGCAATAGACAAGCTGGATGGCTTCGATGGGCTGTACGTTCATGAGGCCACCTCCATCAGCCCTTCGCCCTGCTGGATCTCGAAGACTCGATACTCCGCCTTCTCCGGCTGATACGTGCCGTGCGTCACCATCACCACACTGACGCTGTCATCGGCGCACATGTCTTCGATGCTCTCCTCTACGAGCCTGGCAGAATCAGGATCGAGCGCGGAAGTAGGCTCATCGCAAAGCAGCACATCGGGTCCCGTGAGCATCGTGCGGATAAGGGCTACACGTTGTTGCTGGCCCACAGACAGGTTGGAAGCGACATCGTCAAGGCCAACGTCGTCGAGGAGAAGTGAATTCATACGATTCCTGAGCTTCGCATCATCCGGGCGAACGTCGCCGGCAGAACGAAACAGGGATCCAAACAGAAGATTCTCACGGACGTTCCCTTCAAGCATCACGGGCGTCTGCTGGACGTAGGCAATCCTGCGCCGGAGCGAGGTCACTTCGTCATCCTCGGACAGTTGGCCATCGAAAAGGATTTCTCCGCCAACAGGATCGGCCAGACGATTGAGCAGCCGCAGCAGGCTGGTCTTACCGCAACCGGAAGGCCCGCGAATCAGCAGGAAGTCGCCTTTCTCGATCGTCAGATTCACATCCCGCAGAAGATCGGGTTTGTCATCGAATCTGAGTGAGACATTCTTGAGCTCGATTTTCATGGTCGTCTTTAATCGGCTGGCTCGTGGGCTCACTCTCCAGGCGGCTTTGAGATATCTGTGAGGGTGACATGTGGCAAAAGCTATCCATACTCAATCCTTCAGCTCCATAAGGAGCATCGCGAAAGGCGCAAGCTCAATCGTGAGCGTTTCCGGCAGTGATGTCATTTTGCCTTTCGAGACAATGGCGCGGCTTTCGTCGAGACCGTAGTAAAAGAAACGGGCCCCCTTACCTTTGAGACCTTCCGTCTGAAGGGCAATCCTCGCTTTCAATTGGGTTTCTTTGTTGATGATCAAGATCGTCGTGGCGCCGTCCTTTCTACGGGCCGCGAAGACGGAGGTGCGATTCCAGTCCGACGAGCTCGACTCCAGATACTCTTCGCCAAAGGCGGCGCCTGCCCCGTCATAGTTTCTGAACATCTTCCATCCATGCACCTGGTGACCCTTGGGGCGCTGCCAGTAGTAGGCAAAGTCGAGCCGTTCACGGGCAAAGGCGCCGAGCGTTTCGGCTACGCCGATGGCGCCGGAAGGATTCGTTCTGCCGCCCACATCCCACTCGCCGATGCATATGCCCGTGCCGGGGTACTCTTTTTCACACCACTCTCGAAGGCGGCGAACGTAATAGACAGGCTCTTTGATCCAGGAGTTCCCTTTGTGGGTTTTGTCCCAGAGTCGCCGGGCAGCCTGGGCGCGCAGCCGCCACATTTCTTCGCCGCCGTCGTCGTTGGAGACCCGTCCGCCGGTCGACGAATACAGCTCCGGATACCAGTGAAAATCCACGAAGTGCAACAGCCGTTTGCCGTGCTTCTTCTCCAATGCGGCAAACTCCCTCAGGTACCATTGAACAAAAGGCAGCCCGCCGTGCGCATGCCGCTGTGAGCCCTTTCGTCCTCCGTGAATCTTCTTTTGGAGATCGATGCCGGCATCCCAGATCGTCGGCCAGCCGAAGACGCAGGGTCCGCCGATCTTCGCATTGGGATCGGCTTTCAGGATCGCCAGCGCATATTTCTCACTCAGATCGCGGACCTCTTTGTAAGTGGCGCCGGTCGGGTGAACGTCTCGATGGGTGACCTGCCAGAGGTGCGGCTCGTTGTCGAGCGCGTAGAACTTCGGTCCGCCCTTCAATGCGCCGCCTGTCTCTGAAACGAGTTTCTTCAATCCGGCGAGCTGGTGTTCGGGCGAATTCGGCACCGAGGTAAGGGTTGCATCCTTCCTGGCCGGGTCGCCTTTGGTTTTGGTGTCCTTCGCAATCCAGGGAAGGATGGGCACGCTGATGTAGGTGGTCCGGGCGCTGCCTTTCACCGCGCCCCTGTGCCAGTTGCCCCACCAGGACATGGTATCGTTGAGGAAGTATCGGTCCGCGCCGTGATTCCATGCTGGAATTTTCCAGTTGTACCGAGACGAGAAATTTCCACCCCATCGATAGACCGTCGCGCGCAATGATTCATCAGCACCGAAGGCGGTGCCATAAATCCAGGGGCTGATTCGATGCAGCACTTTTCTCGAATCCACTCTCAACCGGCAACGGTACTCACCTTTTACGGGCAGCGCGAAAGAGGACTTGACCACCTCGCGGCTCACGCCGATATCGTCGAGATAAAGAGTGAACACCGGCCCCTGCCAGACGCTGGCGCCGATTTCCCAGACTTTGTCCGCAGAGAACTTCCCTTTGGGTTTGAAACTGTCGAGCGGAATCCGCACCTGGACGTATCTGTTTTCCGGATAGCTCTTGACATGACCATCCTTCCTGGGCGCCACGGTCGATGTGGATGCGCTTTTCTTTCCCGGCAGCGATGAAGAGAGAGCGAACTGCGGCTCGGCCCGATTGCTGCCCTGAACCTTGACCATCATCACCAGCGTCTTGAACTTGCTCACGTCAACGCCGGCCTTCGGACTCCAATTGGCAAGGTTGATGCCGCAGCCGGCCCAGTCCGATTTCGGATCGAAAACGATTTTGAGGACTTTCCCACGTTCGCCGTCGTTAACTTCCGATACCTTGCACGATGCGCCTTTTTTCTTTGCATTCGCGTGGGACCAGGTACCGATCCTTTTCGGCGTCACGCCATCGTAAAGCATCAAATCCGGCTTGGCCTGGGCCGCCTGCGGGATGTGCTTCTCGCTTCCGTGGAATCGAAGCACTTCCCCCCGGCACGGAATAAGGGAAATGAGCACAACGAGTGAGATCAGTTGAGCCAAGTGTTCAGGCGCATGCCCACTCTTCATTGCAGATGTCATGGAGGAGACTCAAGCGGTGTGAGTGTGATGAGATAGTGCTGAGAGGGGTGTCTGTACTTCAGCAGTTTAAGAGTTCATCCGTACAACGGAGTCCCGAAACTCCGTTATGATGATGCCGGGGAAGATGGCACTCAATCGAGAACGGTGCTATCGAGTATATGCGATTCTTCTGATCTGTTTCATCGCAGAACTTGAATCATCTGATCAGTTCGAGGACTTGAAGACGGACGGTGGAAACCGCGGCAGGGCAAAGTCCTGCCTCACGAACCTGGAGAAGGAATTGTTACCAGGAAGTTATCTCGAAATGAAGCACATTGACCGGGATGTTAATGGCAGCACGCTCGACGAGACCATCTTGTCGCTGCGGCACAAAGATGTTCGCAGCACCACGCTGGAGCGAATTCGTTTGACCCGTGAGGCTGATGACCGCGTGGAGGGCCTGGCCCAGCCGCTGCAGCTTGGTGAAGGGCTCTCCTTTCTGCTCGACAACATTTCCCTGCCGGTATCACCCGGGGACCTTCTTCTGGGACGCATCAGCGAAGAAGTGCCTGATGCGGATGGCGAAGCGTTTTTTCAAAACACGACCGGCCAGTGGAATGGGAGAGGTATACCGCCGTGGATGCAGGACGGCGGACACGAGTGCTTTGCCTGGGACAGGCTGCTGGGATTTGGGCTGCCCGGCCTGGAAGGTCTTGCTCAACGAGAATTGGAGAGACGAGCGCGCACCGGCGAGGCCGAAGACCAACTCGATTTCCTGCGAGGGGCCGTGCTCGTGTACCAGGCATTTCGCAATTACGCACGACGCTACGCATCTGCGGCCCGGCGTGTCGGGATGGGATCGCTTGCTGCAAATTGCGAAGCGATTGCCGATGGCCCGCCACAGAGCTTTGCTGAAGCCATGCAGCTCCTATGGCTGGTCGGGCTGGTCTACTGCACGATGGCAGCAGTTAATCCAACTCTCACATTCGGGCGACTCGATGAGCTGCTGGTGGGCTTCTATCGCAGAGATGTCGCATGCGGCTGCTTGAGCCGGCAGGATGCCGGGAACCTCATCGAGGATTTTTACTGTAAGAACAACATCATCATCGGCCGCGGCGAGCACCAGATGAGCGGCGGATCGGAAAAGGCCACCGGCTGGGCAAGGAATCTGACCTACGACGCGCCGCAATACATCGTGCTCGGCGGCCGCAGGCAGGACGATTCCGATTCGGCCAACGAGCTGACCGAGGTGTTCCTCGAACGCATCGTCCCCCGTTTCGAGAATCCGGTAGTCGTCTTGCGGTACACCTCGGATCTGCCGGAGACGGTGTGGCGCCTCGCGTGTGAGAAGATGCGCGCCAATGCCAGCTTCATGGTCTACAGCGATGAGAACATCATCCCGGCAATGGTGCGCTGTGGAATCGAAGAGGGCGAGGCTGTCACCTACACGATGCACGGGTGCAACTGGCCTGACATACCCGGCATCCAGAGGCAACAGGCACGCGTTTCCGCGCAACTGCCCAGATACATTATCGAGTCCCTCCAGAGTGACAGCGGCAGCATTACCAGCATTGACGAAGTCTATGAGCGGGTTGCCTCGATCTTCAGGAAAGAGTTAGGTCAAGCCTGCAAGCAGTTTCGCAACGAGCGAAGCACTTGGGAACAGCACTCGCCCGGCCCACTCCGGGTGGATGACTGCTTCCTCGATGGCCCCATCGAGCGTGCCCGTTCCTGGCGTTTTGGCGGCGTGAAGTACAACACCCTCACCTGCGCTATCTGGTCGCCGGCGACCGCGGCAGACTGCCTCACCGCGTTGGACGAGTTGGTGTTCAGATCGAAGAGAGTACCTCTGGAAACGCTCACGCAGGCGTTGGGCGACGATTTCGCAGGTCAAGAGTCTCTGCGAAAGCTCTGCCTGAATGCGCCCAAGTTCGGCCAGGATGACGATTGCGCGGACAGACACGCGGTACGCCTTCTTCATACGATCCTCGGCGAGATTGACTGCGCCTCTCGCAAAGGATCGGAAGATGAGGTAGTTGTTTTTCGGTGCCTGGAGACCGACATGTCGCACATCCCATTCGGCAAGAGCGTGGGGGCCACTCCCGATGGGAGGCACGCCGGCCACCCCACCAGCGAGAACACTTCACCCTATCCAGGGTCTGCACTCAACGGAATCACTGCAATGCTCAATTCAGTGGCGAAGCTGCCGTTGGACCGAATCAATTCCGGGGCTCTGAATGTCCGAATACAGCCCGGACTGTTCGCAGGCGAGGCAGGGCTTTCGAGACTCACAGCGCTGCTCCGCACTTATTTCGATATGGGAGGACTCCAGATTCAGCTCTCTTTTGTCGACGTGGAACAGCTCCGCGACGCCCAGGCCCACCCGGAAAACCATCGCGATCTGATGGTCCGCATCACGGGATACAGCGCCGCCTTCGTAGACATGGCAAAGCACGCCCAGGACGAGATCATCCGCCGGGAGGAGATGGGCAACTGAAAATCAACCACACCGTCAGAGGCGTCGCGCCCCGGGCAGCCTGAACGCGATCTGCTTGCAACAGGCCCACGCCAAACCAAGATACTGCCTCTTCGCACTCCGCAAGAAACACGTTCATGACGATTCGGTCGGTCTTGTTTGGCCTGTTCTTCGCAGCGACGATCTGCGCGGTTACTTACTTTAACGATGCGCTGCTCCGACAGAGCCTCATCGTCGGCAATCACATGCCGATTGTCGTCTACGGGCCGATCCTGCTGTTTCTGCTGTTTATCAACCCGCTACTGTCGGCCATCAGTGACCGTTTCAGTGTGCCAGGCTTCTTGAAGCCCTTTTCGGCGAAAGAACTGTCCATCGTCATCGCCCTCGCCCTGGCCTCGTGCTGTGTTCCTTATTCGAGTTTTCTGAGGCTGCTGCCGAACCTGGTTATGCTGCCGCACCACTACGCTCGCACTGAGCCTGGATGGACCTGGAAGGAGGACGACGGCACTCGCAAGGATATTCTTACAACGTACCTTCCGGAAGCGATGACTCCGGACATGGAGGCCGAGGGCCCTGACCCGCTCAACAGTTTTGTGCGCGGGATGAGCCAGACCGATGAACACATTAATCCCCTTGAAATCCCATGGGAGGCGTGGGTCGTTCCGCTGGTGTTCTGGATGTCTTTGTTCCTGGCGCTTTCAATTGCGCTCGCGGGACTGGCGGTGGCCGTTCATAAAAGATGGTCTGAACAGGAACACCTGTCCTATCCGGTAGTCGAATTCACGCAGGCGCTGCTGCCTGAAGAGGGTGGCCGGCTCAGCTCGATCTTTCGGAATCGACTCTTTTGGATTGGGACGGTCTGCGTGATCGTCTTTCACGTGAACAACTATCTCTACGAATGGTATCCGCATTATTTCCTGCGCATCCCGCGAGTGTTTGATTTCGGAGCACTGCGGAGGACATTCCCAACTCTCGTCAGTGGAGGCGGATGGGGACTCTTCTATGTAAAGGTCTATTTTTCATTCATTGGCATCGCCTACTTGATTGCCGCAGATGTTTCTCTTGCGGTTGGGCTGGGCCCCTTTGTCTTCCGATACCTGGGAGGCGTTCTGAGGGACTATGGTATACCGGTCGGCTCGGGTACGAGGTTCGCCCCGCGCATCGATAGAGGTGTAGTTTATGGCGGTTATATCGGCATGTTTCTGGCGATGCTCTATACAGGCCGGCACTATTATCTGAACCTTGTTCGCAGAATCTCGTGGCTGCCCAGCAACGAAGATATTCCGGAGGCGGCGGTGTGGGGTGGGCGCATCTTTGTGGTCTTCATTTCGTTCTTTGTCGCCATCCTGGCGCTGATCGGTCTGGACTGGCAACTGGCCGCGCTCTACGCGTTGCTGATGGTGGTCATCTTCGTCGTCATGGGCCGCATCATTGCCGAGACGGGTCTCTTCTTTATCGCGCCTTATCTGTACCCCTGCGTTCTGATTTACAGCGTCTTCGGACAGAAGGCGATTGGCCCACAGTCCCTGATGATCCTTTTTGTCGTGACCTGCGGAATCCTCATCGACCCTCGTGAGACACTCATGCCGTACCTCGTAAACGGCGTAAAACTCGCGGATGACTGCAAGGCCCGGATCGGCCGGGCGATGGTGTTCTCCGTCGTCGCGATTGGACTCGGCCTGCTGGTTGCCACCCCGCTCACTCTTTACATCCATTACGACAAAGGGGTGAACTGGAACGATGGATGGGCATCGCGCATGGTGCCGAAATTCGCTCCCACCGAGGTCGCACGTATCCGTCGTGAACTGACGGCACAGGGGAAGCTCGAAGAGTCGGAACAGACGTCAGGGTTCAGCCGGTTTCTGTCGCCTTCACCGCACAGGGCCGGGACGATCGCCTTCCTCTTCGGGCTCGGTGGCGTGTTGCTCTGCATGGCGGGACGACTGCGCTTCGCCAAATGGCCGGTCCATCCGGTGATCTTTCTCGTCTGGGGAGGCTGGGCCGGATACCAGACCGCATGGCCCTTCCTCATTGGAGGGGGACTGAAATTGGCCACAGTGAAGTACGGCGGCGCAAAGGCATATCACAGAATGAAGCCCCTGATGTTCGGGTTAATCGCCGGGGATATGCTTGCAGGTATCGGAATCACAGTCTTCGGGATCTGTTACTATTTCGTTACCGGCGAAGTGCCGAAGCATTACCTGGTGCTCCTCGGTTAATACGCGGCCGGAATGGGCGACACAGCTATTGACGCGGGCCCGGGGCGACGATCACGCAACGGAAACCGGTCTTGACCCAGTTCCGCACATGCGGAGGTGTAAGGAAGCGCGAGGCGCATCGGGCGAAACGCTCGTCCCACAGACTGTCGCCACCACGGAGAACTTTGTGTGTGCCTGCTTTCGGGCCTCGCGGGTTCCTTGACGGGCTCCGCGAATAGTAGTGATGGTCATACCAGTCATTCACCCATTCCCAGACGTTGCCGGCCATATCCTCGACGCCGTAGGGACTCGCCCCGGCCGGTGATGCTCCAACGGGAAGGCTGCCCTTTCTGAGCTTGCCAATCGTCCGCTCCATGCTGCCGGCTTTCTGCGGCTCCCATTTGTTTCCCCATGGGAACTGCCGGCCGTCCGTGCCGCGTGCGGCTTTTTCCCATTGTGCCTCCGTGGGCAAGGCGCCTCCCGCCCATTTTGCGTATTCGTCTGATTCGTACCAATTGACCAGGATGGGGTAGCTCTCTTCCGGTGCCGTCGGATCAGAGCGCATATTTTGGCCCCACGGAATCGGCGGCACGTCACGACCCGCTGCTTTGCTGTACGCGCCATATTGCTTCACCGTGACCGGGTGCCTGTAAATCCAGAAGCCATCAAGGTGGATCTTCTTCTGAGGTCTCTCATCGGATGCGCCTTCGCCTTTCTTGCTGCCCCGCAAAAAAACTCCGGAGGGGATCCAAATGAGTTCTGCGCCGTCTCTTTCGTTCAATGCCCGTCTCTCGCCCAAATGTCTGATCTTTGGGTGAGGCGCGGCC
>Ga0207984_1001610_pt1 | contig 11041 bp, 6 predicted proteins | sample ETNtaG_30_FD_185760 | JGI IMG/M metagenome (GOLD analysis project Ga0207984, IMG submission 185760) | Marine microbial and viral communities from oxygen minimum zone, Eastern Pacific Ocean - ETNP201306PF43B (SPAdes) (version 2) | ecosystem: Environmental > Aquatic > Marine > Oceanic ...
CCCGGATGTAGCGCCGGCGATCCGAGACAACGGCGCCGCAGCGGAGCGTCTTGCCTGTGATGAACTCCACCACGTGTCCAACTCCGATGCGCGCCTTCTCGAGTCGAGCCCGGTGTTTGGGCCCCAATTGTTTCGCGGCCTGGGAACGGGGGCGAGGTACGATTGCGGTCGAATGCTCGGTGAACCAAGTCTTCATGGCATGCCCTGATGCGGTACAGTTGAAATACTAAAACGCTCGACGAACTCGGAAGCCACACCGGCAGGAGCAGCGATATCGCCAGATTGATACGCTGCACTTTCTCGAAATGGACGAGGAGTCTAACTCAATATTACTCCATTACGAGGTTCGTCAGACACTGAATCCATTTCCCCATTTCCCATAGCAGAGCTTGTCAGCTTGGTGCCAGCGCGCCGACCAAAACTCTGGATTTGAGAGAAGTTCTCGTCCCGACAGGCGAGGCGGGGCAGTTAGCCCCGAATAGATGGATAGCTATGGCAGGAACTGATCATAACGCGGTCTGCTACCACTCGTCCTCATGGAAGGGCGAGGCCGGGAGACTTCTTGTTGTAGAGATTGCGTCCTTCCGGGTTGGCTGAGAGGGCCTCTGAATGCTATCGAATGGGTTAGGCTCTCCCATCATCAGATAACCAAGACTATCAAGTCCGAATGAATCACCTGCTCTCAGTTCGTATTCTGTCGATAATGGGTCTGCCTTACATTCTGCCCTTGATTAGTCTGCCTTATCTGGCATTAGTAAGCCTGCCCTCTACATTTGCTGAAGAACCCCGCTGGCAGACCATCACCTATGGCGCTCACTCGCCTCCTCCAGCAGATGCCGCTGAATTCCTTGTCCTTGATACCGGTGGCAGTGGTGGAGGATTTGGGCATGGCGATATCCGCCAGCATTTGCATGACGTCCATTTCTGGAATTCAGAAATCGGCTGGACTGCCGGATACGGCGGCGTTTTCCGAACTGAAGATGGCGGCCTCACATGGAAACGCATGAGGCCGAAGGGCGGCTGGTATCACCTTGAGATGACCGGCCCCAAAGAAGTCTGGCTGCACGAAGGATTCCATGGAAAGGGCAAAGCGAAGCTTTGGCTTACACGCGATAACGGAGAGCATTGGAATGAAGTCGCGGCAGAGACTTTCAGAGGGTACACCGACCTGCTCTGCCGTGCCGGAGAGCGATGGCTCCTTTGCGGTGGCTACCATTCCTACCGGAGTCGTGATGGTGGGAAGACGTGGAGTATCGAAAACATGGGCGGTCTGCTGCATGGTCGTAATAAGATCTCGATTCCCGCTGATGTCCACACACCGCAAGGATTCACCATCTATGTTCTCGGCCATCACGGCCGGACGCTCCGCCTGATTCGTAGCCAGGATTCCGGCGGGACCTGGTCGGTCGTGCCAATTCCTCCACTGCCGCGCCACCATGCCTGGCAGATGACTTTTGTCACCTCGCTCCGAGGCTGGCTGGGCGGCCCGAAAGGCGAAATACTTTTCACCGATGATGGCGGCAGAACGTGGGAACGACGCGATTTGCCCAGCGGGCCCGACCAGCGTGTGAAGTCCATCTGGTTCTCGCAGACAGGGCGCGGCTTCGCGGCTGTGGTGAACCGCAACTTCGCCAAACGCCGTCACACCCTCTATGAAAGCCACGACAACGGAAAGCACTGGTGGCCGGTGCTGGGCGGGATGAAGTCTGTGAACAGACTATTCGCGTTTGGCCCGGGCCAACTCTGGGCAGTCGGCACTGTCCCCGGTTACGTTCCGAACGATCTGGTCGCTATCCTGAAGCCCGAATGACAGGCCATCAGCGCCAGCCCTTGAAGCGGTCGAAGGAGCCTTTGAAATCAAAATCGACGCGGTTGTTGTGGCGGGTGAGGTCGTCATTTTTTTTGTCGGGATCGATCTCGACAATGATTCGATCCCAGGCATTGACGTTTTTGAATTCGACGGTTCGGAAACGCGGCTTGAGGTCCAAAGGCGCGGCGATGGGGCCGGTGTGCTTTACACCGTTTACGAGAAGCTCGCCCGAACGTGCGTCCCGGGCATGCACGACGACATCATCGACCGGCTTTCGGCCATTGTTGTAAACGCGGACAGTGAGATGCTCGCCGTAGACGAGCTCGATCGAGCTGACACTGATGGCCGGATCAGCCCTGTCAAAATCGATCGGCACGGTCTTAATGGGAGTGACGCTGAGGACGGATGTCTGCTTTGGAGGCAAGGTGAGATCAATGTAAGCGCCGCGGTCGAGGTCCATTTCTTTTGTCCAAAGAACGCCGTTTTCGCCAGCCAGCGCGACAGTGAACCGTCCGTTGCAGCGCCAGGCACGGATCTGCAGTTGGTGCGGCCGTTCGGTAAAGGGATAAAGCCGGACGGCGAATTTATTCGGTATATTTTCGGTCACCAATGCGGCGACTTCGTCCGACCCTTTTGTGTAGCTGAGCGCATATTGGGGCCACATGTTGCCGCTGCTGCCGCGGTTGGAGGCGAGGGTGCCGAGACGGGAGCGAATCACCGAGCCTCTCGGCAGCGGGTTGCGATCCATGGATGGCTGTGCCGGGCCGTTCAGCCAATCGTGGCTGTAGAACCACTGGCAGACGCGCTGGTAGGAATCGACGAGGAATCGGTCGTCACCGCTCACCTTCCATTGAAACCAATGCAGGTCCGTGTGCTTCGAGCCCCAGTAATGCATGATGTCCTTAAGCGGTCTGTATTCTGCTTTGTGAGCCTTGCGGATGTCATCGCTCATCCCGAGCTCGCCGATGGCGATAATGTGTTCTCTCGGGCCGTATCGGCCGAGCGGTTTCAGGACATCTTCTGCGAGCTGTTTTCTGCGCGCCGCCCAATCCTTCGCCTGGTGGCAGGCCGCACCGAGAAATCCGCCGCCGCTGGTATCGAGGCCGATCAGATAATCCCCAGCTTTTGGATGGCGGTTGTACCATGTGAGATATCCGAGCGGCACGAGCACGTCTGTCATGTGGCCACGCTTTTTCTGCATCATTCGGAAGGCGCCTTCCGTCCATGCGCCCTCCGGGCCGACCCAGAATGAGGTGAAGAGGTAGCCGCCTTCCGGATCGTCTGCGATCCAGTTCTTGACATGGGCACCCGATTGCATCGTGCGCGCGTACGCGACGGGATCGCCGTAATCGATGAGGAGTTTCATTCCAAGAGTGCTGCTGCCCTCTTCGGAATAATGGCCTGCGTCCTGGGTGTACTTTCCAACACCTTCGGTCAGTTGATAGTTCCACGAGCCTTCCCAGTAGCGATCCATAGATTCTTTGATCTTGCCGCTGCCGTCGATGCAGAGCATGTAGCCCATCCAGTTTTCCACGTGGGTGGAATCATCATTCCACAGGCCGCCGTACTCTCCGGTCCAGACTTGCTTTTCATCGATGATCCAGTGCAGGTGTTTCCTCATCTTGTCGACGGCCTGCATCTGCCAGAAGGCCCAGTCCGGTGCACCGGTGTCGTTCTTCACTTCCGGCATTTTCAAAGGCGGAATGTCCATGCCGACGATACGGGGCTTGCGCGCATCCACGCGTTCCCACATCTGGCGGAATTCCATCCGCTCGGGAGCGAAGTGGGCCAGCCAGACCAGCGGCGTTTTGATGCGCGGGTCACCGAACTGATGGCCTTCCATGCGTTCGGCGTACGCCTCGCGCATCCACTCGATCTGGTCGTCTGCGGCTGTCTCACGCACCTGATCCAGATTGGCAAGACTGAAGGAGACTTTCGTGCCGCCCTTCCCCATTCGCCAGGTTACCGGCCGGCCGGCAGTGACCTTTACGGAAAAACCGATCCCCGGCTCTTCGATGAAATCAGTTTCGGAGAATCGGCCATCCTTAATGTACTTGCGGCGCTTGAAGGGCGGACGATTGATGACCGGCCGGCTTTGCAGCATGACTCGATATGTCTGCTTACCGGGACCAGGACGAAGAATGATATCGCCGGCCAGCCAGATACGTTCGGTATCGACCGGTTCTTTGATCTCAATGCGGACAGGCGTGGGCTCGGTGAGGGACTCGACCGCGAGCTCCACCAAAACACCGTCGAATGCTCTGGGCTCACTCGGCGCGTCCGTGATCGCCTGGAATCCTCCGGCAACCGGCGAGGCCAGAATCCATGCCGCTGGCTCAGCTTCGACGCCCTGCAGAGGATTCCAGAAACGGCGCGGCACCTCAGCCATCAGCACCTTGCCTTGTGGTGTGTCGGGAAATGATTCTGCTTTCGAGAAATGAAAATCCAGCGTCTGTTTCGGCAGATGGCTGTCTGCCAGGGCCTCAGATCGGTAGAAATCAATGTGACCGATCTGGCCGCCGTCACGCTCCAGCACGAGCGAAGTATCGTCAAGCGCTGCTGGTAGTTTTGCATGCAGGAATGAGGCATAAGAAGCATTCAACGAGATCAGCGATTTGTCCGTACCACTCAGAAGCCGGCCGCGAAAATATCGCTGAGCAAAGAGCCGGACGCGATCGTATGACTGCCCTTCATCCAGCGAGATCTCCAACCGGTGACCGCGCACGGACGGCCCATACTTGCTGCCCGGCCAACTGGTTCTCAAGAGCCCTTCATAGGGGTAGGCCACGGGGCGTTTGGCATCTATGCAGCCATTGATGCGTGCGAAAGCCATGCGAACACCGCTGCCGGCATCTACCTCTGGTATGTTTTTCAGGTTGTCACCGGTCCACCCCCATCGTGACCTTTCATAGCTCTGCCGTTTTTCGTCGTCGATCACGGGGATGGGATCGCCAGTCGGCTCCTTGCCTTTTGCGAGTTGGCCGATCTGAGAGGCGGTCAGCGGCTCGGCGAAAACATGAATCTCGTCTGACGGTCCGTAAATCCGGAACGTCCTGGCCAGAACATTCCAGTGCCACTGATACTTGCCAGAGTTGCTGGCGACCTGCTTGCCGTTCTCATAGATGGTGATGCCGTTATACCGATCCCAGACGGCCGCGAGATGATGCCACTCACCGGCCTTCCAGCGGCCGAACACGGTAGGCAGATGCATCGGTGGGGCATAGGCGCCAGCGTCGTAGAAATTGAAAATGAAATCCTGACGCCGCGTGGTGAAAGTGATGCCCATGGTCCAGTAGCCGGCATCACGATCCGTATTCACCGCGGCCACGTGTGACCATTCCCGCTCGGCCGGCGCTTTTGCTGATTGATAGAAGAAAGCAATCGTGCCGCGTTCCATGTTGATGACCCCGCTCGCATCGATGGCGAAGCGAGTGCCCGCCTTACCGACGGGTCCTTCAATTTTTCCCTTCCCGAATCCCTCGTAAAAGACCGGAGCGGGTTGTGCGTTCAAGCTTCTGAAGGCGAACAGACAGACCGTGATTGCGAGCAGCTTTGTATTCATTGGAATGTCGGATGTCCCATAGATCGCAAGCTCTCCGCTTGCGTTGAAAGCGCCGTCATCGGGTTCATCGCTTCGCCGCAACTACTCGAGCAGCTTCTTGAATTTCTCTTTTATAGCGTCTTCCTTTTCGTGATCGTCTTCCTTGTCACCGAAAAGTTTCATGAAACGCGTTTTGGCTTCTTTGCTTCGCTCCGCACTGGGATGGCTCTGTTCGGCACCGAGCTCGAGGAAGAGGAACTCTTCGCAGAAATTCGAGTCCTCTTTGTCGTTTACATATTCCGCGGAGCGGTTTGTACAGGACTGCGCTGCGTTGGGGTCGTAGTACTTGCAGTTCTTGCAGCAGTGCAGGTAGGAGAAGCATCCTTCACAGGTTTCTTTGAAGGGCGGGATACGTGATTCAGTCCACTCTCTGCCGCATTTCCAACACTTTTTCATTGGACGACCTTTCAGATGAGATTGGGGATAGAACTAATCACTTTCGTACTTGCGACCCGTTATGCGGCGATACGCCAGAGAGGCGGTCGCACGGAGTTCTGCACCATACTCTTTTGAAGTCAGCACTTCAATGATCGAAGGCACGGCACGAATCTCTCGCATCTTGCCAAGCCTGAGCAATGCCTGGCGCTGAATCTTCGTTGAGTCAAGGCCATCCAGCAGACGAGCATCATTGTGCAGAATATTAAGAAGAATCTGCACCTCGGGCAGCCGTTTTCCTCTGGACAGATCCAACTGATTCTCGATCGCTTTCACGAGTGCCACGCGCAACTCTGGGACGGATTCCTGCACGAACTCGGATACCAGCAACTGTCGAATCTCAGGAGTCTTCGAATGTCCCAACAAGCTAATGCCTGCAAGTCGCATCTCCTCAAGTAGTGAGGGTGGATCGATGGTGATCTGCTGCCGAATAATCTTCGAGACCGCCTGCTGAGCGCGTTCACCTATTTCAATGTTCCTTTCGCTCAAACTGTGCGATGCTTTGATTGCGCTCAGAGCGGCACGCGGCGCCAGGCGAACTTCGTCATCTGAGAGAGCTTTTTCGAGAGCATCAAGCGAGGCGGCCGTACCCACTTTCGCGAGGAGGCTGTAGATAGCTTCGTTCCTGCTGGAAAGGGTGTGTGCGGTAATTTCAGGAAATGCAAGATCCAGCAGACGGCGGTTCAATCGCGGGGTCAGTTTCCGGCCAACCAAGAACGTCCTGATCTGCGTAGAAATCTTTACGCTTGAAAGAAAGCTGTCCTCAACTTTGCCAGTCTCGTTAAGTTGCGCGTTCAAGACCTCGGCGAGGGCCTCGGCCACTTCATCCTCTTTCTCATCGTCATCGAGCATGCCCCGCACTGGTTCCGGCAGTTTCTCCCACAGTCCTTTGGTCGCGGCGGTGGTCTGCAGTTTCACACGTTTTGCGAGGGCCATTGTGTCGATGTCATCTGCAGCGATATTCCAAGAGACATCCGCCGCAAGAATCTTCAGGCAGATGGCCTCGGCGGCTTGGCCGAATCGGATGAGTGCGTCTTCGGCAGCGCTTCTCAGATTCGCGTTCTTTGATGCGAGATGAAGGCCAATGGGTTGAAGAGCCTGGGTGTCTCCGATGGATGCGAGAGCCTGAACGCCAGCGACATGGGGCGCTTCGACTGCGACTTGCAAGATCTTGGAGTCCTCCTCCGGTTCCACCGGTTCGGGCAACGGGCGGCCGATGAACTCGATCAGTTGGGGCACGGTTTCCGATGCCTTTATCTGGCCAAGAGCGATGCACGCGCTGGCCTGCCTGGCGAGGGAGCCTTCTGACAGGCATTCGAGCAGCGCAGGTACCGCCGGCTGGCCGACATCGGCCAGCGCCGCAAGCGAGGGCACTCGGACGCTGCCTTCCATCGAATCCAGCAAAGCAACCAGCTTCTTGACGCCCGCTTCCTGCCCGGCTTTGCCGAGCGCGCGGGCACATGAAAGCATTACCTGCCCATCCTGTTCGTCGTCCTCGATGGCCGTCAGCCAGACGCCTTTCGCCGTTTCGAGTCCAAGCTTTTCAAGCGCTCTCGCGGCTGCGCGCTTCACGCGGACATCGCCATCCTCGAGCATGGCCTTGCCAAGCGGCGCCACGACTTTTTCGTCTGAGGATTCCGCGAGAACTCCAATGGCCCGCATCCGGTGGGTCGGCATATCCAGTTCCAGGCATTTGATGAGGAGGTCCACTGCACGCGGGTCTTCGGCGGCCCCAAGCGCGGCCGCGGCCTCAATGGCAACAGAGCCTTCCTCATCCGTCGCGGCGGTGGCCAGGTGATTTCGTTCAGCACCTGTAGGTTCTTCGGCGATAGCTTTGACGGCCTCGAGCCGGACCCGGCTGTCTTCATCCTTAAGAACAGAAATGACGCTTGCCCTCGCACTCGTGCTCGCAATCTGCCCCTGCAGGCCGGCCACCTTGATCCGATCTTCTACCGTCTCCGATTTCAGAGATTCAAGCAGACCTTCCGAGACATGTTCAAGGGCCTGATCGAGGACGGCCTTATGCGCATCTTCGGTATCCGGATCGTCACGCTTCGCGACGAGGTGAGGCACAGCAATCTGTCCGATCTTTTTCAGAGAGGATACACTGGCTTTGCGCAATTCACCCTCACTGGAGAGCAGCACGGAAACCAATGGTCGGACCGCGGTGGGCGCTTTGAACTCGCCGAGCATATTCGTGATCTTCAAGCGAGTTTCCGGCGGCGCAGTCTTGTTTCTGACGACATCCCCGAGCACTCCGGCCACCTTGTTCGCCCGGTATTCACGGAGCGTGCCTGCTGCCTGCATTCTGCTGAACGTCTCCGCGACAAGCAGGTGCTTAGACTGCTGAGTCTCATCCCTCAGAATGGAAATCAGCGGGTCAGAAAGATCGTCCCCAATCTCGATGATCTTTTCTTGTGCCTTTGAGGACGCTGCCTGATCGCCACCTTTAAGATCTGCCACCAATTCGTCAGTATCATAGTCTTTGCCACATCCAGCAAAAAGTACAAAGAGAGCGGGAAGGACGGCCTTAAGACGATTCATAGGGTATTCCTGCAGCATTGAAGGCCGGGATTATGCACGCGGGGCATTGGTAATACAAGGGGAAGAGAGGAGAGGGAGGAGGAACGAACCCTCAAACGGCAGATGCAAATGAAAGTGAAGATTCGCCCCCATAGCTCGTCCCCGGAATGTGATTCCACCTCTTATGTCTGCTATATTCTTTTTCAGTGATCCTAACTACGCGCTGAACCCGAAACTATGTCATCCATGACCTCCGTCATCGACTCAGAGCCACAGTTTCAACACGCCATCAACCGTTGCGCACAGGCGCTAAAAAGACTGGCATGCTACGAACTCGATCCTGCCATTAACGAGCGAATGCTGACGTTGGGAGAGCGAAAAGAATTTTTGGAGGAGGCTGAGCACAATGAATTGCTGTCGCTAATCGACTTCACTGAAAAACGCACACTGGAAAAACTCGAAGCTCAGTCAGCCTTGAAACAGCTCGGCGAATTCATCCCTGAAATCTCTGTCAGTTGAGCGAAATCAGCGATCCTCTTCGTGCGGCAGTGGTCGAACGTGCAGACAGCATGTGTGAATACTGTCGGCTGCCAACACAGGGGCAAGTGGCTTGGTTCCCAGTGGACCACATCATCCCTCGCAGCAAAGGCGGGAAGAAGGAATTGAAGAATCTGGCTCTGTCCTGCCCGAGATGCAACGGTCACAGGTAGACCCATATGACGGAAGCAGATCCAGTTACAGGCGATGAAATCCCCTCTTCGACCCTCGAATCCAGGCTTGGGAAGACCATTTCGCATGGTCCCCTGACACTGCACACACCATAGAAGGCATTACGCCGTGCGGTCGAGCCACCATTGAGAGATTGAAAATGAACCACCCACAGATGGTTGAAATCCGCAACTTCCTGAATGATCTGACGCAGGATTGAGAACCTGCACATCCGTCATCAACTATCAGAAGAACGTGGCCGCGTGAATATCGGTGAAACGGTCCTGCACGGCACAATGCATCACATCTTCATTCAGTGAAAGTGGCTACAATTATCTGCACTCCTCTCTCCTCCTCCCTCTTGCCACGGCGCGACCCGATGCTAGAATCCCGCCCGAAATTACGGAATCGATTGCGACTGGCCGTGCGCCGGTCGTTTTTTCTTTCGGCGGATACTGAAATCTTGAGAGCCTGAGATGGGACTTGTCGTTCATAAATTTGGTGGGAGCTCGGTCGCCGATACCGACCTGATAAAGGACGCGGCCAGGCGTGCTATTGAGACTAAGAAGGCCGGCGACGACGTCATCGTGGTCGTCTCTGCCATGGGGAAAGAGACGGACAAACTCTATGACCTCGCCAACCAGATCATGGAGAACCCGCCTTCGAGAGAGGTGGATATGCTCGTCTCGACGGGTGAGCAGGTTTCCATTGCGCTGATGAGCATGGCTATCCAGTCATTCGGCCAGGATTCCATCTCGTTCCTCGGTGGCCAGATTGGTGTGCGCACGGACGGGTATCACGAGAAGGCCAAAATCCTTGACATCGAAAAGGAAAAGGTCGAGGCCGCGTTGGCTGAAGGTAAGATCGTTGTTGTGGCTGGTTTCCAGGGCATCGACCAGGAGATGAACATCACCACCCTTGGCCGAGGCGGCTCGGATACCAGCGCGGTTGCTCTTGCCGCGGTCTTCGGGGCCGACGTCTGCGTCATCAATAAAGACGTCGACGGCGTCTGCACTGCCGACCCGCGCATCGTGCCGAACGCCAGTCTGCTGAAGACGATCTCTTACGATGAGATGCTCGAGCTCGCCGGCATGGGCGCTGGGGTCCTTCACTCGCGCGCCGTTGAACTGGCCAAGAAGCACAACGTGCCGCTGCGGGTCAGAAGTTCCTTTAACGAGAAGCCCGGCACACTGGTCTGCGAGGAGGATCCTAACGAGCAACAGCCGATGGCCCGTGGTGCGACGTTCAATAAAGAGGAAGCACGTGTCACGATCTCAGAAGTTCCGGACAAGCCTGGCATGGCCGCGACGATTCTCAAGCACATCGCCGAACGAAATATCAATATAGACATGATCATTCAGAACCCGGGCCACAGCGGCCTGGCCGATCTCACATTCACCGTGCCGAAATCAGACCTTCACGAAACTATGGAGGTCTGCAAAGAGGTCTCTGGTGAGATCGGAGCAAAGGACGTTACCTCGAGCGAAGACATTGCGAAGCTCTCGGTCATCGGCAGCGGAATGCGTGCCCATTCAGGGGTGGCGTCGCGCATGTTCTCCGCCCTCGCAGAGGAAAACGTAAACATACAAAACATCAGCACCTCGGAGATTAAGATTTCATGCATCGTGGCGGAAGAAGATTGCGACCGATCTCTGCGTGCTGTCCACGGAGCTTTTGAATTGGATAAAGTCGAATGAGCTCTCAAGAGCTGCCCAAGCATTTCAATCCGGGCGAGGCAGAGCCTCGCTGGTTTTCCTTCTGGGAAAGGAACGGCTATTTCGCGGCCAGACCCGGCAGCGCGGAACAGCACTACTCAATCGTGATTCCTCCGCCGAACGTGACCGGTGCGCTCCATCTCGGCCACGCGCTGAATAACACGATTCAAGACATCCTCGTCCGCTGGCGCCGCATGCAGGGCTTCGACACGCTCTGGATGCCCGGTACGGACCACGCCGGCATCGCCA
>Ga0207984_1001611_pt1 | contig 11027 bp, 10 predicted proteins | sample ETNtaG_30_FD_185760 | JGI IMG/M metagenome (GOLD analysis project Ga0207984, IMG submission 185760) | Marine microbial and viral communities from oxygen minimum zone, Eastern Pacific Ocean - ETNP201306PF43B (SPAdes) (version 2) | ecosystem: Environmental > Aquatic > Marine > Oceanic ...
TGATCATTTAATACCTGTTGATAACATGTATTTTTACTGTTTACAAATAATCATTACAATTGTAAAATATTAAAAATTAATTTAAACTTCATTTCAATATTTTAATTTCAGGTTTAAATTTAAAATTTTTTTAATTTCAAAATCCTCAAAATCAATTTCATTAAAAATTACTTATTACGATAATCAGGCAGAACACAAGACAACAAATTCCTACGAACTTTGCGCATTGCTCATTAGCGTGTCCATGATGACCTCCATGGTGCACATCAACTTCATGCACATGACAACCATTTAGATTTTCGTTCTAAATTATGATATTATTTTGTTGTTATCTTTAAGGCGGTAATATCGGTTGTTAATACACAACTTGTGGTTGTTGTTATTGGTAATTTGGTATTGTTGGCTGTTGTTGGTAATTTGGCATTGTTTGCTGTTAGTAATTTGGCGGTTAGAGTGGCTGTTAGTATTGGGGCTGTGTTGGATTACTGGGGTAATGAGGTGGATTGCTTGGGTATTGTGGCTGTTGGTTCGGATAATTTTGACCTTAGTAGCCTGGCAGTGATGGATATTTCTATTATGGCATTGGCTGTGAGGGTAATTATCCCTGCTACGATACCGGAACATCATCCTTAACTGGACCTGGCAGAAGCTCTTGTTTCTTTTAAATGTTAAACTTGGCATTATATATTTACCATTGCATCATTTTATGGGGCCTCAAAGTTGGAAATGTCAGGATTACTCATTGATTTTGCTCTTTATAAATTAAATTTGAAATTATATTTTTAAATAAAACTGGAAATAAAAGTTTAAAAAATCAAAAAAGTTAAAATTTCAAAAATTTAACAAAGTTCACAAATTTTAAAATTTCTAAATTCCATAAAATGAAAATTCATCATGGCCCTTCACATATTATTAATCATGTCTTTGATAATACAATATACAAGCCTAACTAGTTCCGCTAGCTCAAGAGCGCCGCTACCGTCTATATCTATCTTATTGAATGCTATACGGATATCCGACTCACTGGGTTTTTTATCGCTCGGAGCACCTTACGTAAAATCATCAATCATCTTTTTGACTTCAGGAAACTCCAACTTGCCCGAACCATCTACATCTAGTTATTTCATTACTTCCATCGCCATCTGTTCTAATTTTGACGCGTCATTAACCAAGGCTTACAATGCCTATTTAGGGTTTGTATCTACCATTTTTTTAAGTGGTTAAAGATATTTAAATTTTTGATTTTTGAAAAAATTATTTTTGTAAAATATAAATTTGTTAAAATTTTATAATTTATAACTTCTTCCTATTAAATTTCAAAATCAAAATCCTTTTTCCATCGCCCGTTATTTAAAGTAATCTGTGAGAAATTTGACATATGTCGCATACTACATCGATTACTATCCGCCACAATACTTCAAAAAGACAGAATTTGAAGTCATGATGCTTGGAATCGCATATCCTCCATTATTACAGGCCAGAACAAAACATGCAAAGAATTCATATTGATCCAAAAACCCATTTTTATCAGTGTCCACCTAATTCCAGGTCGACTATGCTATCTGCTATGCTTTGGACGCATGAGGATTCATCTGTTGTTGCTAATAGCCACCTTGATACCCCTGCTGCATTCCCTGCTGCTGAAAACCACCGCCGTATTGTTACATTTTTATTGAGAGAATTTTAAATTATTTTGTTTTATAAATGAAGGATTTTTGGAATAATAAAAATAGGAAAAACCAAAATCTTATAAATCCAAAATATACATTTAAATCTACACCTACCTTCCCCATTCACTTCTTCCGTCTCTTATGCCTCCTTCTTTTTCGCTTCTTCATTGGATTTTAAATATCTGTCAGAGTAAACTTCTTTTCTCTTTTCTTCATTAAGGGACGATCTCTTTTCTGTCTTTTGAAGCCAAGAGGCATGAAGCTTGGGAAAAACCTTTCCCGATTGACGTTTTTTGTGCTCTGCACGTTAAATTAATGCGAATTGAAGAATCCTAAGTTAACTAGGTTTATCTTCTACTGCATAAATAGCTAATTATGGGGGTAGGCAGTTGAAGGTCGTTAAATAAGTCTTTTTCTTTGTGCTTTAGGGGAATGATACTGTTAATGTGGATGGGCAGTCGATGGTCTAATCTTTTTCGATAATTTCTTCTGTGGCGAGAGTAAAATCTTTTCCTTCACTTCAATCTTCTTTTATATCGCACTATTTGTGAAAAGGGCTGATTGCGGTCTCAAACGCTTTGAACTTTTCTTTACCTGTACCTGCTCTTGTTGCTTCTATTTCAGCTCATTGACATTTTTTATTTATACAGGGGGCACAAATGCTGACTGAGGTCTTTTTGACTTTCTTTACTCCTCGAGCTCTTCCTCGTGATAATCTTTGTCGATTAGAAGCTTTCGTTTCTTTTGGCGGCCGATGAAGGCAGAAACTGGACGGAAGTGATGCTTCTTTACAGGAAGAATGCCAAGTGATTGATGGATCTGATGATATTTGAACTTATACTTCCCAAGGATACCTGAGAAATTATGATGGGAGAGGTAAGTGTCGAATGGGGAGTAAATGAACTGATACTTTAATATCTTTGATTCCTTCTTGTATATCTGCAAATTATTCTGCTTAAGCTTCAAAACAGTCTTGCTTTTCCTCACATTATATTTCCTTCCAAACAACTCCTTTTTAACCTCAACTTTATCCTCTTTTATCAGTTCAATCACTACTTCATCATCCTTTACAGACTTAAATTTTTCAACCTCCTTTTTCACATCAATTTCAACCTTGTTCTTTTTTTGTGAGAAGAAATTTACCTCTGAGCCATGCTTCTTCTTTAAGTTCTTGTTTTGCTTCCTGTTCTTTTCCCAAAAAAGTTTTCGCTGTTTAAGTTTTTCCTCCTTCATCATTTGTATCTGTTTTTGATGCTTTATATTCAATTGCTTAACATTAATCTTTGGTGATGATTGCTTTTTGGAAGGCAAATCCTCATTACTCATAAGAAGATGGATATTTTTCTTTATACGAATCCTTGATCCCTTAGAATTTTAAGCTCCTTTCATGTGATGTTCCTTCTCAAATTGCCTCTGGACCTTTGCAAGTTTTTTCTCCATCTACCGTTATTGCATCACGTACTGTGGACTCCAAGCCGATTTCTTCACAACAGCCGTTTATGGGCGTTTTTTGCTCTTTCTGAGAAGATTTGGTGGGAATTCCCGTAGAATTTGGGACATTGAGGGTCTAGCATAGGGATCTTTTCTTAGGAAATTTAGAACCAGTTATTTGAGTTTTTCCGAATACTAACCAGGAAGCTTAGGCGGCTAGTTATTACAGATATTAAACCCCAGTGTTATGAGATTATCGCCCGAAAAGGGCGGTTTCAGATTAGTCAGATGGTAGAGAACGCAGCCAACTGCCCAGACATCGACTTTGATTCCGTATTTTTGCTTCTCTATCATTTCGGGAGCAAGGTAGAGTGGTGTTCCGACGCAGGTGGCATGAAGTTGATCATTTCGGGTGAGAATGACGGCGACTCCTAGATCTCCGAGTTTGACGCGGTTTTTATGGGTCAGGAAAATGTTAAGCGTTTTCACATCTCGGTGAATAATGTTAGTTTTATGCAAATACTCGACAGCCTTCACAATCTACACAGCATAGCTTCAAATATCGCTTTCTGAAAAATGCTTTTTCCTCCTTTTTTGCTCTTTTATCCTTTGGTGAAGATCACCACCACCTGCGTATTCCATTACGATGTAAAGACCATTTTTATCCTAAAACGATGTGTAGTACTGGATAATGTTTGGATGTTTGAGCTTTTTAAGCACGTTTACTTCCTTTTTGGCATCGGATTTCTTGTTTCGGATGTGTTTTAAGTCGATTTGCTTAATAACGTAAATTTTTTAGTCCTTTTTGCACCTGACTTTAAAAACAACTCCATAGGCTCCTCTTCCAATCTCCTCCAGAAAATCAAAATCCTTCCGGCTTATCTTCCAGTCGTTTTTCCAATCGTAGTTTTGTGCTTCAACTGTCTGATTATTAATCAGCAGATTATGCAGCTTGTCTTTTGACTGGTACTTAGTTTGAATTTACATAACTTTTTTCAAATTAAAATTTCGAAATAATTAAAATTAAAAAATAAAGTTTTTAATTTCCTTCACGCAAATAGGGTATTTATGGAAGATTACTTTTAGCTGTGGGACAATAAACCAGCCGAGAGGAAGGAGCCAAACGTCGAGTATAAGTTCAACTTTTGTGGGCTAGGCTGTATCGAAAAAGGCACATTATTTGGAAACGAAACTCAAGAAAACCTGATGTTTAAGCTGCCTGAGTAGCAGCTAGTCATGGATTTGAAAACATAATAAACTGAAGTTCCGAAAAAGGAGGGAAATATTCCCGACGTGGGAAAGGAGGTGATAAACGTGTTCATTGAGGATGATTTTGAATCATAGTTCAAAGAATCGAATCAAAGTGATATAACGATAGAAAAACATCCTCGTAGGCTTTCGAGATCCAGAAAACGAAGGGGCAGTCTGTGGTCAGAAGCTGAGCTAAAAATGCTTGAAGACGCCTTTAATAAAACGGGAGGCAAAAACTGAAAGAAAATCTCCACCTACCTACCAGGCAGAACACCTTCACAATGTTCCTAGCGATACAGAAGACTTAAGCCAGATTAGAAGCGAAAGAAGTGAACCGAAGAGGAGGATCATCGGTTGTTGCAGCTGGTTGAGCTCTATGGGCAGTCGTGGTCTATGTTGGCACATTTTATCAATAACCGAACCGGGAAACAAATACGCGAAAGATACAAAAACAAGCTTGATCCAAATATAAACTGGCAACCATTTACCAAAGAGGAAGACAGACTGATAATTACACTTTACTACAAGATCGGCACCAAGTGGTCAATCATGGGAAAATCCTTGCCAAACCGACCTGACAACATGATAAAAAACCGTTTTTACTCTCACATTCGAAGGAACTATATCCTGGAAACTGAATCGAGTAGAGCAAGTAGCATGAGCAGCGAGTCCACAAGACCTATAAAGATTTTGTAAAGGAAGAGGAGCAAGTCAGAGGATTTGCTGTGCAAGAGAAAGGGGACTTAAAGCAGGTAGAAAAGTCCAAAAATGAAAAGAATAAACAAGAGACCAATGGAAAAGTTTTTCGTAATCGATGAGGAAATTGAGAAAAACTACTAACAGGCCCAAACTCAGCAGATCCATAACTCACTCCTGTTCGACCACCCATTTAACGATCCCTTCGACGAGCAAGATTTGGATCCATTTTCGTTGAGAAATATCTTTGAAGACGATTACACCAAAAATATCTCAAGTTTCTTTAACATCGAAGACGAAAAGTTTCCCTTGTTTATTAAAGAGGACTTTGACCTGAACCCATTTGAAACCATAGGTTATTGAATGGGAAGAAATAAATATCATTCTATATTTTTCCTAATAACTGTAAAGGGTTTAATTAATTTTATTATCTTTAAACTTTGATTGATACTCATGTGGAGATAATTTGAATTATCACTAAACTAAGGGGTGTTATTTATATTTTAATATTGAATTTAATATGAAGCCAAAATAATAATTCAAGTTCCCTTGAACGAGAAATCCTTATCAATCTTATTGCATGTATCCTCAAGAAGCTTCAGTAGAGCCTCATTAGTATTTTCTCTATCTTGCTACTCGTTATGAATTTCCTCATTAAGCTTTTGGTGGAAATCTTCAATCATACGGAAAAGTCTGTTTTGTGTTTCTTCCCTAATCTTGAATGTTTTAGAAGTGGTTAAAGGGTGATATACTTTTTACTCTATTGAGAGCTTTTCCTGGAATGAGCTAAGCTCTTCATCTAGTTTCTACATAAGTATTTGGGAGCTCTCTTCTCGTTACTTCTTCTCCTCATCGATGATCTCTTGGATGATATCAAGTTTTTCGATTATTTCCTTCGACTTTGATTCGGTCTGTTCCTCGAAGTTCTTACTTTGTTTGTCGATTTTGGTTTTCATCTCGCTCACTTAGTTCTCAGATTGAGTAATGATCTACTCTTCAATGAGATTTTTGTTTTAAACTTCCTCCTGCACCATCAAATACACCGCATCCTCGAGATTTTTCAGCTCTTTGCCTTTCCTCTCGTCAAACATCTCTCTGGCATTTCCTTCATTAACAATCTAATCCTAAATCTTCAAAATGATATCCTTGGTTTTCTTCAAATCTCTCAAAATGATTATAAATCCTTACTTATAATTTCTGCATATCGAGTGGCTATTCCTTGCGAATTTTTTCCTCCAGTTGAAGGACGCGCTCCTCAAGAGAAATCCTTCGTTCGTGCTTCTCGCGATCGATATCTGACTAAAGATTCTGCCATTTTTCCTGCAAAAGCTTAATCCTCATACTATTCGGAGAATCTACGCACATTAACTACATCATCTAAACTTTCAACCTTGTCTTGCATAGGTTTCCTTAGCCTTTTCCAATCTCAAAGGAGATTTATAAGGTGTCTTCTTTTGTTGTGAGTTCATTCAGATTTTAAAAAATAATAAAATTTTTAAATTTAGTTTAAAACAATTTATGTAATGGGATCAGGTTTGATTGAGGGCTTTTTTACCGTTTATTCCTTCGTCTTGTATTATCATGGTAAGAATCATGAAACCAAGCCACTCACGTTTCTTCTCGTCGATGAATGGGAGTAGTTTATTATGCCATTTTTATCCGAATTTCTTCTCAATTTCAGGCAGCGAATACTTCATCAACTAACAAAATTAACTCTGAATCCAAGGAAACTTACAAGTTCTGATATAACGGTGTATGCCTGGTTAAATAACTTTTATCCATATTAATCAACTAATAGCTTTTTAAGTGCATGTTAGCTATGACATTTCTACGCCTTTTTGATCAATGAATCGCCCGTTTCCACATTATTCTTCTGCTTGTTCTCTTAGTCTTGCTCCATTTCCTCTTCGAGATCTTCTCTATCGGTGTAGTTGGTTGTCGCAATGCTATCAATCGATCGAACTTAGGAGAAATCGTTCACCTACATTGAGTCTTGGAGCACTTTTTCCTCCTTTTCGTCGCAAAGAAGCTTAAGTTGCTGGGCGAGAACTTCGTTTTGCTGGATTTGAAAATGATTCACAGGCAGGAAAATTGATTTCATCATTTCTTTATCGACCCCATCCCCATCTTCATCTTCGTCATCATCTTCTAGATATTTCGTCTTCTCATTATTAAAGTGATTATTTGTTCCCTCCTACAGATTATCTAGCCAGTTATAAATTAACGGCTCCTTCTTGGGCAAACTATTTGTGGATTTATCCGATCGGTCATAAACAGGTTCAATGTTTCCCGATTTCTTCTTCTGTTTCTTGAAATTGAAGCAGTCGGGCAGCTCATTAGATTTTCGCTCCTCTTTTGGCAATTTTTTGTCTGAATCTTAAAATTTTGAATCGGATTCTGACTTGCACTTCTTGGGGAACTTTAATTTATCCATTTGTATCAGCTCATTTTTCTTTTTTTTCTATTTGGCTTCTTTTCGCCGATCTGATATTTTCGATCTCTTTTTTTATTGCTCTTCTAATTCCTTTAAATACCGTTTCTTCTCCCTTTCCTCCTCCTGCTTTCTTCTTTTTATGATCATGGCATAGATCTTCTTATTTTTATTCTGCTCCGAAATCTTTTTATTGCGAATTTACTCTGCCTTGCTGAGCTTTATTTCCTACTTGTTAATGGCACTTTCTTTTTTGGCATTGTAAGAGTGTTTTCGTTTTTTAGATCTGCTACTGCTACGTTTTCGGCGGCTTTTTTGACTCGAATTTGGTCTCTGCCCCCGCTTGGAAGGCATTTTGTTTTAACTGTAAGGATGATTTTTCGATGCAAACTGGCTTGGTTTGTGATTTGGCAACCCAGCAATTCCTCTCGGCGGCCGTTTTCCCTTATGATTGTCTATTCTATTCTTTTCTGAGAAGAGCTTTTCATTGTGGAGAATAGTATGTGCAAATTCCTGTATCCTTGTACTTTCATCCAAAAACTTCCTAATCTTCACCTTTACAAAGGGAATTTCTACCAAAGATCACTTCTTAAATGAAAAACTTACATAATATCTAATTTATATTAGGTCGCTTTTATGGATTAACGTTTAACAACAATCTTATTAGGTTTGCAAGATTTTTGCCATACTAAACTGGTATTGGATTGTACTTTCCTTGGACTATTCGCATTGCTAAGTAGGGCAGGGAATTGCCATCGAAAGGTGGCTTTAGTGCACACATTTCGTATAGAATTACACCGAGGGACCAAATATCAGTCTTGAATGAGTAGGGTTTGTTTTCGACTATTTCAGGGGAGATGTAGTATGGAGTTCCAACCATTGTCCTAGCAATTTCATTTGTTTACGAGAACACTCTTGCGATTCCAAAGTCTCCGAGCTTTACCAACCCGTTTTTCATTAGAAATATATTCTAACACTTCAGATCCCGATGTAAAACCTTTCGGTCATGACAATGCTTCAGTGCAAGGCAAATTTACGTAAATCAGTTAAGAACTTCGACTTCTCTAAAATATCGTTTTGACTCTTTTTGCTTTGCTATTTTTTGCTGCAGGTCCCCACCATCAGCGAATGCCATTACTATGCACATTCTGCCCTTCAGGGTTGTGTAAACCTCCCTGAAGCCGATAATGTTCGGGTGTTTAAGCCGCTCCATCACCTTAGCCTCTTTTAAGGTTTTTTGCCGCTCCTAACGTGACATGTCCTATAAGTCGATCTGTTTTACTACACAGAGCTATTTGGTCTCTACGCATTGGCAGAGGTATGCCATTCCGAAGGCACCCTCGCCAAGTTTTTTAACTTTTTTGTAATGGAAAATCCTCTTTTTCTGATGGAGCTTTCCCTTGGACTTTTTATTTTTCATAATTTTTGTTAAATTTAAATTTGTTAAATTTTTAAAGTTTTTCCCAAGATTTGCAAAATATAAAATGTTAAAATATTTAAAATAACATAGTTGACAATCAGTATTTATATCTGCCTCCAATTCCGCTTGTCTTTTTTTATCCAAAGTCATAAAGGTTGCTCCCTCCTCCCAATACAACATGTTTTTCCTGGTAAATTTTCTTAGTTTTGTATTTACCAATGAATTATCTCTTCTCTATCTTTGTGTTTTAAGAGAAATCATAAGGATTTTCTGCTAATCCTCCACCACCTTATGCAAATGAGCTCTTCTATCCAAATGGTCGATATTTATTTGGACTTGGATTTCTAAACTTGTTAGGTGAGTTCTTTCGATATCCACCAGTTGGAGAGTTCTAAAAATTATACTTGCTAGGAGAATAGCTCCCTTTTAATCTCTTTGAATTTTGTTGATCCATTTAAAATGGCCGGCCTCGATTTGAATTTTAGTTCAGCTATGACATCATCTAATTCTATTATTTCATTCTCCTGCTGTTTTGTACTTGCCTTCTTTGAGAAATCATAGGAACAATCGGTTTGGTAGGGATGGGTTTCTTACTAATATATTTATTCTATTTTGTGCTCTGATCTTTTCTACTTATCTCTCCAAAGAAATCATCTTTTAAGAAGCCTAGGTCAACCCCTAAATCATCTTAGAGTTCTTTTAGTTATTTGGACTCCTTTTTGACTCGTTTTGTCATCTTTTTGCTGGTACTGTCATCCATTGAGATGTCAAAAGAACTATCGTCATCAAGTTCAGCCCCAAGTTTACCAAACACATCTTCATCAAATTATAGGTCATCCTTCTTGTTGAAAATATTCTTCTTTTTGAGAGGTTAGAATTAGTTTTTTATTTTCTTAAGAGGCTTTTTTCTCTTTTGGAGGTGGTTGCTGTGAAGAGGTTGCTCTTTTTTGCCTTTAGAGCAGAAGCTTTCAAGACTACTGCCAAATATGTCACTTGACTCTAAATAATTTTCTTTCTAATCATATAATCCCATTGCTAAGTTCTTTTTCCTAATAGTTTAATTCCTTCTGTTATTTCTACCTCTATTTTCTTATCTCGAATTTGGCTTTATACTACAAAGAATTTTTTATGGATCATAGCTCTTGAAATATTAATGCTACAAAATCTTAGCAGCCGATGGTCTTTTCTAAGGATCCCACTTGAGCATCATACATAGCAAATTGATGGCTTCATGTGAAGCTGAAGGAAGTACTTTTGTCATGTCCATCTAAGAAAAGGTTGGGAAGTTGAATCCCATTTAACTTGCTAGTGCATATCCTTCAGACCATTCCGATTGTGTGGGTGTTCCTAATATTGAACAGATTTTATAAAGCTGATCTATTTCTGAATTTCCATTGAATAAGGGGGACTAGAGGTAAAGCTCAGCCATAATACAACCGATTGCAAATATATCGACAGGAGAATTGTATACAGTTGATTTTAAAAGTATCTCTGGTGCTCTATACCATCGAGTAGAAACATAATCAGTATAGGGTGGCCTTGATCTTATTTCTCTGGCTAATCCAAAATCACATAATCTAACATTGTTTCCCTTGCAAATCATTATATTTTCAGGCTTTAGATCTCTGTGAAAATAACCATGTTTATGCATATGAGCAAGAGCAGAAATTACAGAGTAAATCACATGTCTGATCACAGATTCGTCGATTTTTTTACCGTTTTCTTTTGTAATCTTGTACCAGTCAAAAAGGTTTTGATCCATGAATTCGAAGACTAGTGAGAGTTGACCTTTGATTAAAATAACTTCCAAAAGCTTTATGATGTTTTTGTGTTTTAACTTCATTAAAGATTTTACTTCTCGTAATTTCGTACACTCTTTGAAGGTTTTAAATTTATCGTTCATTTATTTAATAGCAACAATTTTATTTTTCTTCTTGTTAACTGCTTTGTTCACGATGGAAAAGGCCCCACGCCCAACCTCCTTAATGATATCGTAATTTTTCATCATCTTACCCTGATTTACTTAATATATAATTTTAAAAATTATGAAAATTTTCAAATATTTACTTAAAATTTTCAGAAATGTTTTAATAATTTTCAGAAAACTTCTGAAACCATCCTAAAAATT
>Ga0207984_1001618_pt1 | contig 10995 bp, 12 predicted proteins | sample ETNtaG_30_FD_185760 | JGI IMG/M metagenome (GOLD analysis project Ga0207984, IMG submission 185760) | Marine microbial and viral communities from oxygen minimum zone, Eastern Pacific Ocean - ETNP201306PF43B (SPAdes) (version 2) | ecosystem: Environmental > Aquatic > Marine > Oceanic ...
AATCCAGCAACAGGCACATACTGATCATCTACCGCAGAACTCAAGCCCGCTGCTAGACTATCCAATGGTGTATCCGCCACTGGTGATGCCACTAATTCAGAATGACTTGGCAGAATGGGAAAAGGAGAAATCGAGTGCACTGGAACCAAGAGGTTCAAGATAAATAAAACTGGCAGGCTGATTAAGGTCAGCATCCATAGATGATGGGAAATGGTGGGTGCATTTTTCAGTCTTCTGCTCACCAACCAAATGACGCCTATTAACAGCGTCCACTGCCAGGAGCAATTCAGTAGTGAAATCAAGATTTGTTTATTCATCATCTTCCCCTTGAGGTTGATAATCTTGAATTAGTTGCTGCAGGCGGTTGTGTTCCTCTGCGCTGGTTTGCTTGACTTCGAGTAAGGTATTGACCAATTTCTCAGCCGAGTTTTCAAACAATCGCTCCAAGATATCGCTTAACATAGAATGGGTAATTTCTTTTTCCTCGACCAGTGGTTTATAGCAGAAGGTTCGTTCTATCACCGTGTAGGACAAAAAGTTTTTCTTGGCTAGGTTTTTCATGGTGGTGGCCACGGTGGTATAAGCCAGCTTACGGTTGATATTGTCCAGCACATCGTTAACTGTAGCCTGTCCTAACTTCCAGACCTCTTTCATCACTTCCAGTTCTAAATGGTGTAATTTGTTATCTTTCATCTGATACTACTATCCTCATCTAATTTATCTGACATCATGACTGGTCGAAACCAGAATTGTAGGGGAGAGCTCATCTACCCGGTAATACTATTGAAGAGTACTATTGAATAGTACTATGTGTATAATTATACGCGATTGTAACTTAGGTTGTCAAACGAAAATGTGTTTTTTAGGAGAGAGATGGCATTACCCAAATCATCAAAACTGACTAATACCGATGAACTGGTTGCCAGACAGCATCCGACCGGTGGTAGATTTGAATACTATTGCTCTGGTTACCGATCCCCCTATCGCCATGGTCTCGTTCACCAGATGCGGTAAGCAAGCCATAAGGTACTCTTTCTTGATTCCGCCCGTTTCAATCGCAGTCTTGAGGGCCCAGATTTCCCCCCCAACATCTGCTGATATCGTTTTTCAAGATCGACTTCGCCGTTTTTAATCGCTTGTTTAACTCGTGGATTTTTCTTTAGGAACTTTTCGTATGATTCTTCCAAAGTTTCTTCACTGAATTCAACTTTACTTTTCTCTTTTTTCTTTCCCACCTTGAGTTCGTTCTCGATCGTGCTTAGTCCGGCTCGTGACAAGCGAAGCAGTTTTTTGACAGGTCTTGACGCTTGGTTTCTGCCTCCCCGAGGTCGTACACCTTCTGCATGTCTTTGTCGAAACGCTCGACCTGGCCCCTTTCGATCAACCCATTGAAATACAGACCGAACGTCATTATTCTTTGACGGGTACTCTTTTCAGGACAGAGGTTCTTGCCTTTGCTGCGTCCGAGTATCCCTTTCGATTGAGGCATCAATTCTGCTTTGGGAGTCCGGCCGAGAGTGGGTTCGTCTTTGAGCAGTATTTGATGGAGTGCTTCGAGTTGTTCTTCTTCCGTCAGCTCCTTCTCGCCTGTTAGCGACTTGAAGCCCTCGATCATATTTTCCTTGGAGATTTTGCCACTTCGGAGGGCTGCTCCTGTCTCTGATTCGGGTGTCGCTCGTCTCCTCGCTGCGCGAAGCTGACGGAGCCGACTAAGACGGAAAATGTGAGTGTTATGGCCAGTGCGATGGGGATTCGATTTCCGTTCTGCTCCTTGCTGTGAAAGGTAGCAGTCGAACGCCTTGTGCCGTTTCTAATCTAGGTTCGTGTTTTAATACGGACGACACACGAAGTGTACCAGCTACTTTATTTCTTCAAATGGCAGATTCAACTTTAATTCTTTTGCCCGATTTAAAATTTCCCGTTGGACTTTAGAGTCCAAAGCTCGAAACTTTTGACTTTGAATCGCCTGATGAGTCTGGGATTCAGAAGTTGTGCGTAAGTAGTTGATCCAGCCTTCGACTTGCTGTTGTGTTTTTGTTTCCCTCACTGCCACTACTTTTATTATTATATTTCAGACCAGCTTTATTGCCTTTGTTCTGTTTTCTACCTGTTGCCAAAAGATTTTTCCAATTAGGAGGATTATCGATGATCCTTTGGGTCTCAGACCGCCGGGCCTTCACAAAATTACGCACCAGGTTGAGCGATGTAGTGAAATCTGCTGGATTCCCTTTCCAATCCTTGGCCGTGGTATACCAGAGGTCGGCGGCAACCACAGGAGTAAGCTGTGTCTCTAATCGGTTTATCTCTGCTAAAATCGCGCCCTCGTTCCAGACATCGGTAAGAAGGGTACGTAAGGCATCGAAGTACATTTTCCTTCCCTGCGGTAGGCTGTAGAGTCGGCTGGGTAACGCTGTTTGTATATCCCCGGTAGCTTATAACTTGAAGGAATGAATGTCTTGTCTACGCCCCAGGGAATAGCGTACATCTTATCCGGACCTGGATCAAAATAGACGAAGTAGTTATTACCCTTGTTGGTGAAACCGTCGGCGTGGGTCAGCAGAACCTCCAGAGCCCAGTATGTACAGAAAGCTTCCAAATCCGCCAGTTTGGAGATTTCTTCCATGAACCGATCATCGGGTAGTGCTAGAGTTTTCGTGATGGCTTTGATCCGAGTTTTTTCCTTATCAGAGCTCTTGGTTTTATTCTCGAAGGTATTCATCCATTCCTGTCGAAAGTCGCTCATTGCACCTTCGTATAGGTCACCCTTGCTACTGGTAAAATGCTGGAGTAGGAAAGGCTTCTTGATTGGTTCCACGTTGATAGGCCCAGATCTTCGCCATTGACTCGAACTATGGCGAAGTTACAGAGGGGCGCGGGCATGCCAGCCTTGCGGAATAAGCCATAAGTCAGATATTGCTTAATGAATGACGGGTCTGAGACGTTGTTGTTGAGAATCATACGTTCCATGCCAAAGGCCAACTGCTCTTCTATGTATTTATCGAATTTTAACTTAAGGGCTGGCTTTTCGCTGTTGACGGACCCAACCAACCCTTTCGAATGCCTACATTTTCAAGCACAGTACCGTTCACAGTAACGCTGGCAGCCTTCTTCCAGCTGTAGTTGCGCCTGTCTGTGCGAACGAACTCCCAGTCGGCAGGCGCCATCTGGATCTCGATGGAAATAAGCTTGTTAGGGTTGAATAACCCTTGGCTGAAATCAGCCGACTTACTAGAGGTTAGGCCTTTTTCTATTACACTCTCGGCTAAAGCAATTTGGGAAAAGATTATCAATCCTGCTAAAGCCAATCCAGCCAAGCAAGACATCAATTTCGGGCTCATTGTATTTACTCCTTTATGGATATTACTTGGCTAATCCAATTATTTACATTATTCAAACCCAGCCTGATCCTTCCACAGTCCCATCAGTTATTGGCTGCAGGAGCACTATCTTGAAGATTTGGCTTTGTTTATATCCTCATCCTTTGTATTCATAAGCCATTTGTGTTGTTGGTATTGGACTCTATTTTTCTAAGACTTTCTTTATTTTTTCAACCACTAGATTCAATTTTAATTCCTCTGCCCGATTCAAAATTCCCTCTTTAATTTCCAAGGGCAGAGCTTGAAATTTCTGGCTTTGGATAGCTTGGTGGGTTTGCTGCTCAGAAGCAGTGCGAAAATAATTGATCCAACCTTCGTTCAGTCCTTCGATCTGCTGTTGGGTTATGTTTTTTTTCTCCTTTTTACTACTGCTGTTTCCCCCATCTTTTAAGTGAGTACGATCACTTGGGCTCTGTTTTTCTTTAGCAAAAAGAGACTTTGGAGGTACCGTCCAAATAGGCATGCCGTTAGCAATTTCATTGCTAATTTCTTCTCGTCTATAGTGGATAAAGTCACCGATACTCCTTCTGCTTCCCTTTCCCAGACCTTTACCTTTGGTTCTTTTCTTATTGTTGCTGAATGCTTTACCTTTGGCCATTATTTTCTGATCTGAAATCGTGTAGGGTTGGAACAAGGCCTCCAGCCGCTCGATTTCAGCCAGTAGATCATCTTCCTGCCAATGTTTGGTCAGAATTTCTCTTAAGGTTCTCTCATAACGTTGGCGACAGGTTTCGATTTGGTAGAGTCTATAGGCAATTAAACCTTGCGTTTTTACTGAAATAGGGGGAGGTTCATCATATTGACGTTTACCTTGGAATCGGCTAAATCCATGGTCAGCCCCCCAAGGGATAAAGTGGAATTTATCTGTCTCTGGGTTGAGATAAAAGAAGAAGTTATTTTCGTCACCTGAGTATCCGTCCCAAAGACCTAGCAGTCCCTCCATAACCCAAAAGGTATAAAAAGAGTCCAAGTCAACTAACTGGCCGATAGCCTCTTCTATATTTTTATCTTCCCCCTCTAAGACTTCGATCAGTTGCTGAATTTTCTGGCGACCAACTTCATCTGAGCCCAGTTTGTGTTCGAAACCGTTAACCCAGCCCGGTCGAAAATCAATCAATGTGCCTTCGTATAAGGTTCCATTATCGTTACCGAAGGCTCGCTTCAAAAATGGCTTGTGTATCCTTTCCACGTGAGAATAGATACCTAAATTTTGGCCGTTAACTGTCACCTGGGCGTAAGCACAGCGAGGTGCAGGTGAACCAACAGCGTTGAACAAGGTGTAACTCATAAATTGGCTCATCAAACTACCATCTTGTTTGTTATTATTGAAGGTCAAATTAGTCATCCCATCAATTTCACCCTTTTGACCCAGATAGTTGAGTTTGACTTTCAGTGAAGGCCTGGTGCGACTTAAGGAGCCCAGAAAACCTTTCTTGCGGATACCAACCCGAGGGAAAGTCAAACCATCAATTACGATCTCGGCCTCTACATAGGTAAAAGGATTTTCTGGCGGGCCGTCTTTTCGCTTTGGGTCCGAAATTGTATTGAAGTCTCGCCCTTGAGAGCAAATGGTGGCCCAATCCTCTGGATCGACCGTAATCTTCAAATCTAACACACGGTCAGTGGGGAAGATGCCATCCAATGTTAGCTTCTTGTCTTTTTCATTTTCAGCATAGACTGAAACTGTCAAAACAACCAATACCAATAACACAACAACTAATCTCTTAACCATAACATTCACTTTTGATTTTAGTTTTTAATTTAAATACAGATAATATGAAGTGGGATTAGCTGGAAACTATTTTTTTAGTTTGGCCCAGGCTGTTGTTAGTTTATTCGCAGACTTGACAACTAGGAACTCCGAATTTTCAGCCAGATAGACCAAGACGTTCTTCGTCAGCTTCCTCAGGTTATCACCCTCTTTTGATTTTTTGTCGGTGTAGACACCATTATGATGACCCAGTGTGAGAATCTTTCCTTTGTTAACCTCATATTCAATCATCGGACGTTCACCTGCGCCTGCCCCACCACCACGGGTTTTTGTTGCAAGGATAACACCTCCGGGTGGCTTACCTCCAAAATTGTGAAAATCTGAAGTGAAACCGGCTTGCTGTTTGCTAGTCAGGTTTATCGGACCTGAGGTATCAAACCCTTTAAAGACCGGATGTCTTTTGCCTTCAGCTGTTGGAGTAACCCCAATTTTAGGAGGGTCTTTTCCCAGAGGTTGGAAAACTCGCGGGTCACCATTCTCTTCAATTCCAAGATCAGCAACATAATGCAATCCCAGTGCAGACAGAAATAGGGTGCCGCCTGCCTCTAAGTAGCCAATAACCCTTTTCATTGTGGTGTCCGATAGAAAGGCATCGGGCAACTTATCTGTTTCTGAATAAAACAACCATAACACAGCAAATTGATCCAAATGTTGTTTTGTCCCATTAGTAGTGAAATTACCCGTTTTATCAACAATAAGCATCGTCGTCTTGAAATCTTGAGCAGCCCAATCATAAGCGGCGTTAGCAACTTCACCAAGCGCTTTGTCTGCCGACAATAACCCCACTGTGATGTCCGCCGCTTGTGCGGGTAGTAGAAACACTATGAGGAACAACGATATTACAAACAGATTAATCAAGTTGATTTTACACAGATACATGGTGTTTTCCTCCACACTTGTTTTGGTAGTATTGCAATTGTAAGGTATAATGCGATTTTATTGCGAGATTTAGGGTTGAGGGACTTAATACTTCCACATCTTGCTGAAAAGAGGTTTCTGCATCAGATGATGTGTTATAGTCATACTTCCTCCTAGTTTTGTCTGCTTGTACAGTAAGTTTTAACTTAAATACAGCTTAGCCCTTATCCGCCATATCAGTCATCTATTCCCTCTTTTATAGCTTTCTGTACTTCTGGTGATAGATTTCTGAATTTGTCACTATCCAACGCAGCTCGGCGTTCTTCATCGGAAGCATTTTCTGCCCAGTCAATCCAACCTTTTGCTTCTGCTTGAACGCTGCCTTTACTGTTACTATGTTTGCCGCGTTCCTTACCCTCTCCTTTCCCCTTTTCTTTCCCTTGCTTTTTGGAAACGACTTTGGCTTCATCTTTGGGAACAGTTCGCTCGAAACCATTAGCCAGGTGGTAAAGATGGGAGGTCGAGCGTAGAATTATGGCATTGCCCACTATTGCCGGTGAAGCGATAAAACTGGCATTCAAAACATTATCAGCCAACAGCTGAAACTCTCGATTGGCGGAAACCACCGCGATGTCTCCTTCTTGGTTAAAGAAATAAATTTTCTCATCGGCGTAAACAGGAGACGCCCAATGGTTGCCGCCAATCCGTCCTTTCCATATCTGATTCCCGGTTTTGGCTTCTAGGCAAGATACCACACCACCTCCATTGGTAAAGAATATCAAATCGTTTACAATTAGTGGAGACGGTATTTCAGGACTACCTCGTCGGTTACTCCAAACAACATGGCTATTGGTTACATCTCCGCTACCAGAAGGATCAACAGCCAATAAAATTTTGGCCACTCCGGTTGTCAAAAAGACCAGACCGTTATCATAAATCGGTCGGCAAGCCACGTTCCAACCCCAACCCTGATGACGCACCCGCCACAATTCTTTCCCTGTTTGGGGATCATAGGAGAAAGTGGCTTCAGCCGCCGGACTAATCAACTGCTTTTGGCCGTTGTGTTCAATAATGGTGGGAGTGGCATAGGATTTTCGGTTATCGTTCGGTTTCTCTTTTAAGGTCTTTTCAACATCTTTGACACCGCCAACCGTGAGAACTTTAGCCAAGTCGTTTTTCACCTTCCGATTCTCTAACCAACGGGTTTGGCCGCTCTCTTTTTCCAAGGCGACGATAAACTGAACATCAACCCCGTCGTAAACTAAGAACAGTAAATCATCATCAATAATTGGAGACGAAGCTGGGCCAACACGATGGTCGCATTTCAAATCACGACGCTCCCACAATTTCTTTCCCGTTTGGGTGTCCAGGCAAGCGGTACCGTAAGTGCCAAAGTGGACATAGATACGCCCCTCTTCTACAACTGGAGTGGGAGAGGCGTGGCTATTCAAACCCGGATATTCTGATTGTGGCTTTGCCTCGTCGAAAACCTTGATGTCATGAACAACTTTGCCGCTTTTTATGTCGATGCAAATGGCGAATAGTTCCGTTCCATCCTCGTGCGCCGTAGTGAGCCATATCTGGTTTCCCCATACTACAGGTGAAGACCAACCTTTGTCGTGGATTGGCGTTTTCCAACGCACATTCTTACTTTCGGAAAATTCGATGGGAAGGTTTTGGGCTTGAGATTTGCCATCTCCGTTTGGGCCACGAAACTGGTTCCAGTATTCAGCTCCAGTATTAGTTGCCAGAAAGTAACAACAAGTTACTAATATCAATACTGGCTTTTTCATTTCACTTTTTCCTTTACCTTATTAATTAAACTGACATGTAATAATCGGTCAACTTCTGTTGCAAACTGTGGGCAACGTTAAACCAGTGTGCCTTGATGGCTCCTTACTACTTATAATATTAGGTGTTTGGTCAGCTATTTCCGGTCATGCACGACATTTTCATGAACATCTGTCAGTCGACATGCCCTTGATATCTGTAGGCCAATTTCTAGAATTCCATGCCCATCAGATGAAGAATGATAGCGTTCGTGTGGATACGGCCTTTGCTTTCCCTGCTGTGTTTCGTAATACACAAAACCGAAAAATGAGGCATTTAGCCCCTTCTTTCATATCAGTCATCTATTCCCTCTTTTATAGCTTCCTGTACTTCTGGTGATAGATTTCTGAATTTGTCACTATCCAACGCTTCACGGCGTTCTTCATCGGAAGCATTTTCTGCCCAGTCAATCCAACCTTTTGCTTCTGCTTGAACGCTGCCTTTACTGCTACTATTTTTGCCGCGTTCCTTACCTCCTCCTTTTCCATTTTTGCTTCGGCTTCGTTTGCCCCGATCGCTTTTTCCTTGGCCACGGCCTCTAGAGCCTTCTTTAGCCTCTTCTCCTCTACCGCTTCTTCCTCGGTTACCTCGTTGCCCCTTACCTGAATTCAGAAACTGAAGTCCTCCGCCTAATAGCGAAATTGGTTTTCCTCCGCTATTCAAGCTGACCTGATTATTCCCGATATTCTCCACCTTGGCTCCTTGGATTTGATCACCAATACCAACATAATGGGTTTGGTTGGAACGAGTCTCTTTAATCAGGGCTTTTGAAGAGCCCTTAGGCAGAATCTTAGTGGCGATTAATTCATATTTTGGGCTAGTATCCGGCGGTCGCCAGCCAAGAGGGCGGAACAGGTTATAGTCGATAATGCTCTGGTAGTATGACCAATCTGCCACCTGCTTTTTTGGTTGTCCTTCACTTTTATGCGCGGTGATTAATCCAAAAAGGAGCAAAACCCCCATTATCTTTTTCATCCCAATCCTCCCATTTTTAATAACTGATATGCTAATTTTGAATGCCGATCTTCGCCGGTTTAGGCTTGAACATAATCGGCCAGTAGCTGTCGCAATTTTCGAATGCTGTTGAAAAGTTGTGCTTTTACTGTTCCAATTCGTAATCCCAGAATATCCCCGATTTCTCGCAGCGGCAAATCCTGATAATATCGAAGTACAAATACCTGCTGTTGTCGGAGTGGAAGTTTTTCAATGGCCTGTTTGATCTGGTCTTGTATTTCACTGGCTTCCGTTGTGCTGACGATTTGATCATCAGTCACTCGTGGGTGAAGTAACTGCTGATCGTTCGGGAACTCATCCGGAAACAAATGTTCTGGACGATTCTTTCGTCGTCTTGTGTAGTCAATACCAGCATTATAGGCGATTCGGTATAGCCAAGTATAAAACTTGGATGAGCTTTCGAAGTTTGGTAAGGCACGGTAGGCTTTGATGAAAACCTCCTGCGACAGATCGCTAGCTTCATCCACGTTTTGGGTAAAACGATAAGCGATCTCATAAACTTTGCGCTGATACTTTTTGGCCAATAAACCAAAAGCCTCTGAATACCCAGCTTGGCTCTGTTCCACTAAGATTTGATCCGGTTTATCGGGCATGGACAACTCCATTTTTACTGAATTTTAAATTTGTTCTTTCATCTAACTATTTTTAGTAATTTGAGATTTCTTAGTTGGCCCAGAAACCAGAGGATCACTATTTCTTAATCATCTACTAGATTGGTGGTTTTCTTGACTTGCCCCCAGGCATGGGTTCTGAGGTTATCAGCAGGTGAGACTGAGAGGGTTGAAGGAGTAAACCAACTGGGTTGATAGTCGGGTGCGGGATGATTGGTCAGGTTACGGAGGTTTTCCCCATTACTATCCATCATGTAGACTTCATAGTTTCCTGTGCGGCCGGAACTAAAGATAATTTGTCTGTCATTTGGTGACCAAACAGGTTTACTATTACCATCTAAATTATTGGTCAATTGACGTAGGTTTTTGCCATTGACATCTATCAGGTATATGTTTTCTCCCTTAATTTCTGCCTGTCCAGTGAAAACGAACTGTCTGCCATCAGGTGACCACTTAGGTGATTCTGTCCAAGTTAATTTAGGATTCTTAGCCACCTGACGTGGGTTTTTTCCGTCCACATTTATGACGTAGATTTCACTGCTTTTCCCCTTTGCATCCTTATCGATAACCATTGAAGTAAAGACAATTTGTTTCCCGTCAGGTGACCAGTCAGGTGAGTCGATCCCAGTGAATTTAACATCGTTGGTTAGTCGGCGTAAATTATTACCTACGGTATCCATGACATAAATTGCCGATGCTTTACCTCCATCTCGATTGGAGATAAAGGCAATCTGTTTGCCATCAGGTGACCATGTTGGATGGCGATCATCACTGGGATGATCAGTTAACTGACGTAGGTTCTTACCCTCTTTATCCATCACATATATGTCATTGTTTCCACCTTCTTTTTTATCCTTACCACCTCCTTTAGCATTCGAACTTCTTTGAAATACAATCTGTTGTTTATCGGGAGACCAAGATGGATTAATATCTGTTTTCGGATTGTTAGTTAGGTTACGAGGATTATTGCCATCGATATCCATGACATAGATCTCTGAGTTCCAATCTCTATCCGATACGAAGAGAATACGGGTATGGCCAATTATGTGGGAGGATAAGAATGTAATCAATATCAAACACTGGGGGGGAAATTTGTACTTCATTTCTTAATTTCCTATTGAGATAGATTATACATATTGACTTGTTAGGTTAGGGTAGTGGAGAGTAAAAAACTAAGACCTTACCTACTGTTTAGGATTTTAGCTTTGCCGTATTCAAGAATTCCAGTTTGGCGTCAGCCTGTTTTTTGGTAATCCTGCCGGCTTTGACCATTGCTTTGATCTTCATGATTTCAGCTTCTTTGCTTGTTTGTTTTGTCGACTTTGACTACCCCGACAGCATTCAACTTGAACCCACTTGCTTCTATGATAACTCGTTGTGCTTCGACCGGTAAATGCCTAAACTTTTCTGTGTTTATAGCTTTCTTACCTTCTTCTGCTGAAGCCTTTCGTAAATAGTCAAGCCAATCTCTGGCTTCCGCTTTGTTGTAGTATCCGTCTTTGTCGTCATCGCCCCAAAGTTTCTCCTTCAAGGC
>Ga0207984_1001623_pt1 | contig 10977 bp, 9 predicted proteins | sample ETNtaG_30_FD_185760 | JGI IMG/M metagenome (GOLD analysis project Ga0207984, IMG submission 185760) | Marine microbial and viral communities from oxygen minimum zone, Eastern Pacific Ocean - ETNP201306PF43B (SPAdes) (version 2) | ecosystem: Environmental > Aquatic > Marine > Oceanic ...
TCCTAAAAAATTATACATATTAAATGCAGCACCATTCTCACAAACTGTATGTGTTCCATTTGTTCCAGCATTTGGGAGTGGATGATTAGTAACCGTTACTGTAGAAAAAGCAGAAGGACATGGGCTAACAGTAACGGTATATGTAAATACACCAGAAGATGATGTAGCAGGGTTATAAAACGAACTCACTGGTGCTCCAGATGAATTTGTCCAAACACCAATTGGATTGGGAGTGCCACCTAGAATAGATAATAAATTAAAAAATGGATTTGTTTCACAAACGGTAATAGCCGCAGATGTTCCAGCATCTGGTATTTGATTAACAGTTACTGTAAGTGAAGGATTAACAACTGCAGCTGGGCAACCAGTGGCATCTAGTAATGTTACAACATCATAAGTTGTTGTAGTTGAAGGGTAAAAAGTTAAAGGTAGTCCAGTATTAATATCATTTCCACTGCCATCTAATGTGATAGGAGGAGAAGTTATTCCATTTATATTTAACGTAAGATCCCAATTAGCAAGTCCTACCATAGGGAGGAAACTAAGAACAACAGGATCTCCTACACAAATAGTAGAGGGTCCGCTTAAGGTAGCACTAATATTGCTATTGTTAGGTAAAACAGTAATCGTATCTTGTGCAGTACACCAAGGATGGAGAGGATCGTAGCCTGTAACTACATAATCTACAGTAGTACTTACTGTAACACTAGGATTATATATGTTTGGATTACTTAAACCGGTAACAGTTCCTGCAGTTGTTTGCCAACTATAACTATAATATAAAGTAGTAGGACAACTAACAATTACCTCTGGTAAACTATTTGAATTAACATTACATCCTACTGGAGGTGTTCCTCCAAGAACAGGAGGTAAACCATCAACCCTTATAAGAGCGCCCTGGCTATCAAATATTGCATATCCGCAATCAGAAAAGTTTGAACCCCAATTTTGTAAATAAGTTTCTAAAACATCACCATCCGTTACTGGAATATGAAATACATCAGGGCCTGACCCACTTAGCATTGTATAATTACTTTGTAGATTGCCATTAATCATTACATCCATATTATGATATTGAGGTGGATTTCCTCCAACTGCTACCCATCCATCACCTGCTGCGTCATAGAGATCTATTTTGTAAGTGCAATTTGCAGGAACTGATGCTAGAGCATCTAATTGAGTGGAACCAGTACAATTTGAAGGAAGCTGAGTTGCAGTAATAGTTGGCATTGCAACATAAATTGTTATGTCTGCTGTACAGGTATCATTAATCCAATTAGAATACATAAGTGTGTATGTAGTTGAATCTTGTGGTTCAACAGTAACAGTATCAAGTGCATAACCTACTGGTATTGCACCACCAGACCACAAACAGGAATAACCAGAGCAAGTAGCTATATTTACATTATCTATTCCCCACTGATCCCAAGTTGGACCACTTGTTTGGACTTGAGACCACCTAAATTGCGTAGTGGATGTTTGTGCAGCTGCTGGAATTGGATAACAATAATTATTCCATCCCGCAAAATTATATGAGCTAGGATTAAAATAATGAATCGTTTGCCAAGCTCCTATTGTTCTATATTGTAAATAAATTCCTTCACCAGGCAAATCAGGCCCATCACATGGCGGAGGAGATTGTGTTTCCATTTTAAAATCAAAACAAATATCACCTCCACATGAGGCATCTACAGGAACAGTAGTTGCTTGTCTAGGTGTAGCAGAACCAGTAGCAAACCAAAGATGTTGAGCCCCAAGAGGATTCGTTCCACAAGGACTAGTTAATGTCCATCCTGCAGTTACTGATGACCATAAGCCGCTTAGTGTATTGCCTGTAAAGTCATCAGATGAAGCTCCACCTACTCCAGTCTGCTGAAGTAAAATACTTTCTCCACATGCAATAGTATCACGAACAGCATAAATAGAAGTGTTGCACTGCGCATGCAAGACATTAGATTTAGTGTAAAAAAGCAGGGCGCAAGCAAATAATAGTTTAGTAAATAATTTATTCATCTATTTTTATATTTTTTAATTCAAATTTAGTGAGTTTTATAATCTTATCCACTCCTGGCATATCTTCTAACTTCTCGGTAAATTTTGAGAAAATTCTTAATGCATTATGTTCCTTGCAATTCCCTTCTAAAATTCCACCACTTTCTATACTAATTACTTTACGAAATTCAGGACTATCTTGTTCGCAATTTATACAAGATTCTTCATACCATATTTTTTCATCCCATTTTAATATAACAGCTTGAGAAGATAAGTTTTCAATCTTTAAAAAAACAAATTCCTGGTCAAATTGATTATTAAGATTGCATTCTTGTTTCTGGTATGAAATTTTTATTTTAGCATCTTCATAATAAACTTCCCAATTATTATTTTTCATTCCTGAAGCAAAAATACTGGAAAGGGAAAAAGAAACGATTAGTAAGATTTTTGTCAATTCATTCATCTGATTAATTTAGTAAAGTTTATATTTAGGAGACAAATATACAAAAAACAAGTAATAGTATCAGAGATGAAAGAAAGTTTAATAACAGAAACTTGAACAAAATGTTAAATTTCTATACAATTCTCCTTTAGCATCCATCCCTTATTCCCATTTAAAACTGAGATATGAATCCAATCTCCAATTTGGTCCAGAATATGGACTTTACTACCAGCATGCAAAGAGAACAAATCATTCGAGTTGTAGGAAGGTGCACTTTTCACAACTACTGAAGATGAGAAAATAATGGCATTTTTTTGTTGTATTATTTGTTTAAAATTACTGTTAGCAAAAACGAAAGATAATATAGTTAAAACAAAAAGAATTGTGAAAAGGTTCTTTGGAAATTTATAAAAAGGAAGTTTCTTGATTGTAAAAACAAGAAAACTTAACCAAAGTAACACAATGCACAGAATTGCCCAGGTGTCCATTATAAATATATGTATAAATGAGTTATACCATTTTTTAATAAAAAGAGAAGGTATAGCTACAATCTTGTCTACAATTTTAAGTTGAGCTAAATCCAAATTAAATCGTGCATCTTCATGATTTATATTTAATTTTACTGCTCTCTCAAAATACAAAATACTTTGAGGCCAATCTTGTAATTTGTAATAAGTATTCCCCATATTGTAATAAAGGTCGGCGCTTTCGAAACCACTTTTTTGAATACTATCATAAAGTAAAATTGCATTTTCATATTTTTCTTGCAAATATAAATCATTAGCTTGCTTAAAAAGCGTATTAGAGGCAAGCGATATACTTGCGAAATAGAATGAAATTAGTATTAAGAATATCTTTCTCATTTTTTTTGCGATTCTACTTCAATAATTATTTCTTGGGCTGATTTTAATAACTCATTCATCTTGTTATTTTTCATAGAAGATGATGTATAGCGTGCAATCTCACAATCGCTAAGAAGTCCAATAAATTGTTTTTCTGTTTTTTCATTGATTGCATTTTTTTTAAAATAATGCTGTATGCTTTCTTTTGAAAGCCGTGCTACTTCCACAGCAAATTTATCGGCAAAATAGCCCCAAAGCGATTTTTCAATATCTTCAAAAAACAATTCTTTTTCATTCGAAAGTAAGTGTTTTTGTGCATTTTTAAGTCGTTTCTGCGCAATTTTAGTCGCTTTTCTGCTTTTGTTGAAGATACTATCTTTATCATTTTTTGATACAATTTTTAAATAAATTAGTAGCGTAACAAAAAGCAGTATTGGACTTAAAAATAAAATCCAGAAAAAAGTTGATCGAAAAAAGATAGCAGTTTCTTTCTCTAATTTTGTTTTCGTTTTTATGTATCTAATATCTGAATTTAGAAGTTTGACATCTTCTTTATTGATAATAGTTGTTATACCACTTTCTTCTGCATCCCCTTTTAATACAGTTATAGGTATTTTATTAGAACGGATGGTTTTATAGCTTTTGGTTTGAGGATGAAAATAAGCATACGAAATTGCAGGAATTTCATAATTTCCTTCAAAGCGTGGAATTAACAAATATTCAAAAGTCTTTTTTCCAGCGGTATGGGTTTTTGCACTAAAAGTTTTGTCGATTACTTTAGGATCGTATACCTCAAAGTCAGGAGAGAAAACAATATCAAAAGGTTCTAATAATGCTAGATTTCCATTACCAGAAATAGTAATTTTAAAATTAATTGCTTCATTAGCTTTTATAGTTTTATTATTCACTTCTACTTCCATTTTTAAATTTCCAACTCCACCAAAAAAATGGGCAGGCTTTGGAGTAGGCAGTGGCTCTACGGTTATTGTAATTGACTTGGAACTTACTATCTTTTCAATCGCAGAATATTGATTAAACATACCAAAAGGATCGAATGGATCTCTTCTGTTTTTTTTGTTTTGCACTCTAACTTGCGTTCGGATCTCCATAGGATCAATTTGCAATTTCCCAGACTTTTGAGCTGTAAGTAAGGCTTTCTTTATGGTCGCTACATTGTAAGGGACACCATCAATAACTTCTCTTCTGAATTTACTATTTACTTTTATATCTTCTGTCCAAAAACCATTAAGTGCCGGATTATTCTTTAAATCAGTACTTGCTAGATCTACTCTGGTAGATAATTTATAAGTAACTACAATTTGTTCTCCTTGATATATCTTTCTTTTGTTGACAGTAGCGCTCAAAAACAACTGTTCTTTACTTATAGAATTTTTTGAATTGGTTTTCTTATTTTGATTGTTTTGTTGGGCATTATTTTTTACAACCTTAATAGCTATAGGATTACTTTTATATTGTTTTCCTTTTGCATTAATTGTAGCAGAACCGATAGTTAGGTTGCCTACTTTCAGCGCAATTATCATATAAGTATAAGTTGTAGTGGTTTGGCTTTGGCTTTGCCCGTTTACAAATGAATAACTACTTGAAGTAGATGGGTTTGGTCCACTGATAATTCTGAAGTTCTTGAAATTTGGTGCTCTAAAATCTTTTCCTTTAGCATTGATAGAAAACTCGATTCGTATTCTTTCTCCTTGCAAAGCAGGATTTTTATTAATGGATGCAGTAAATGCTAGATCTTGTCCATTTGTAAAAAATGGAATTCCTATAAATAATATGAATAGAATCTTTCTCAATTTACCAGTCTTTTAACACTTTTACTTTTTTCCCTTTGACTTTTTTCTTTTGCATCTTTTCTTGTAATTCTTTCTCTTGTTGTTGCAAAGCTTCTAACATTTTCTCTGCATCTTCCTTGCTCATATCTTCTTTTTCTTGTGACTGTTCTTCTTCCTTTTTTTGTTCTTGTTGCTGCTTTTCCTCTTGATTATCTTCTTTTCCTTCCTGATTTTCTTCTTCTTGATTCTTCTCTTGCTCTTGTTTCTTCTCCTGTTGTTGTTGCAACATTTTTTGTGCAAGCGCTAAATTATGTCTTGTTTCTTCATCCTTAGGATTGTTCTTCAATGCATTTTTATAGGACTGAATACTCTCTTTTAATTTTTGTTGTTTGAATAAAGAATTTCCTAAATTATGGTACAATTTTGCCTTCTCATCTTTTGTTTTTGCATTATCAATCAAACCATCAAAAAGTGAGGATGATTCCTCAAATCTTTCTTGTTTATAAATTGCATCAGCTAAATTATAGGAAGCAGTAAAATAATCTTGGTCCTTTTCCAAGGACTTTCTATATTTCATTTCTGCATCATTAAATAAACTATCCTCATACAAATTATTCCCATCTCGTAAATGTGTTTTTTTGTTTTGTGCACTTGTAAAAAATGGCAAAAGAAGTATAAAAATATAAAGAGTATTTTTCATATTAATAATTCCATTTATTTTTTCTGCTAAGCAAAATTAAATCAAAAAACAATAATAAGAGAGCAATGGATAAAAAGAGTTGGAATCTATCTTTATAATCAGTAAAAACCATGGTGCCAATTTCCTTTTTCTCCATTTTGTTTATTTCAGAAAATAGAGTGGAAAGGCCTGCCTGAGTGTTGTTTGCTCTTACATAAGTGCCATTTCCGGCAGATGCAATCTCTTGTAACATTTGTTCGTTTAATTTACTTATTATGGTATTACCTTCTTTGTCTTTTCTGTAACCTGCATTATTCCCATATTTGTTATATATAGGAATTGGACCACCTTTGCTTAATCCCATCCCCAAAGTGTGTACAAATACATCTTTCTCATTTGCTAGTTTTGCTTGCTCTAATGCATCATCCTCATGATTCTCACCATCTGTAATTATAATGATGGCTTTGTTTTGACCATTTTCCATATCAACCGAACGGATACTTAGATCTATTGCTTTTCCAATAGCAGTCCCTTGACTTGGCACAATATTGGTGTTTACTGTAGATAAGAATAATTTGGCTGCCGAATAATCAGTAGTAATTGGAAGTTGTACATAAGCATCTCCTGCAAAAACAATCAGACCAATTCTATCGCCTTCTAATTTATCAATTAATCTAGAAATAGCTTGTCTTGCTCTTTCCAGACGGTTAGGTTTAATGTCTTCTGCCAACATACTATTAGATAGATCCAATGCAATCATCAAATCAACACCTTCTCTTTTTACTTCTTCCATTTTTGTGCCAATTTGAGGGTTGCTTATGCCAATAATCATGCTTGTTATACACAGGAAGATAAGCAAGAATTTTAGATTCTCACGACTTTTTGAATAGAAAGGGATTAATCCTTTCTTTACAAGTCCCTCACCAAAACTTTTGAATGCTTTACTTTTCCATTTACTGTAATAAACCATTAGTAAAAACAGAGGAATTAGTCCGTAAAGCAGATTCAAATATTCTATGTTTTCGTATCTGAGCATTCTAAGGAATGGATTTTAGATAAGTACTTTTCAGCAGAAAAGAAAGTGTTAAAAACAATAGTGCTAAAAGAGCAAAAGGCAAAAATTCTTCTTTTCTTTTGTGGTATTCAGTAGTTTCAATCTTTGATTTTTCTAACTTATTAATGTCCTCATAAATTTCTTTTAAGGATCTGTTATTGGTAGCACGGAAATATTTTCCGTCTGTGATGGTAGCAATATCTTGTAAGGTTTTCTCATCTATTTGTACTTCAACATCTTGGTATTGTATACCAAAAGCAGTTTGAAAAGGGTAGGGTGCATAACCTTCCGTTCCCACACCAATTGTGTAAACACGGATGCCGAATTTTTGTGCAATTTCAGCAGCAGTAAGTGGTGCCACCAAACCTTGATTATTCACACCGTCTGTAAGTAAAATAATTACTCTGCTAATGGCTTTGCTATCTTTTAACCGATTCACAGCTGTTGCTAATCCCATTCCAATAGCAGTTCCGTCTGCTATCATGCCACTTTTTATGTCTTTAAACAAATTGATAAGTACATTATGATCTGTAGTAAGAGGACATTGGGTAAAACTTTCTCCACTAAAAACAACTAAACCAATTCTATCATTTACTCTTTTTGATATAAAATCAAGCGCTACATTTTTAGATGCCTCCAATCTATTTGGTTTCAAATCTTCTGCTAACATACTCCCAGAAATATCCATGGAAAGTACAATGTCAATTCCTTCTGTGGTGGTATCTTCCCAGCTTGAAGTAGATTGTGGTCTAGCTAAAGCAAAAACAAGTAGAGAAATAGAAAATAATTTCAAAATAAAAGGAAGATGAATTAATCTGTTTTTAAGAGTTTTTTCTTGCTCAAAACCTGTTGTGTCCGAAAATAAAAGATCGGATTGTATTGTTTGTTTTCTAAAGAAATACCAAATTATAAATAAAGGAACAAGAAGCATAAGGTAAAAATATTCAGGATTTACAAATGCAATATTAGCCATTTACAACCTCCTTCTCTTTAGTGTTTTTTACAAAATCAACTGATAAATCCATACTTTCATTATTCTCTGAATCTGTGGGTTTACTTTTAGCATATTTTGCTAAATCAGCCCTTTGCAAGATGGTAGTTAACATAATCAAATCTTCTTTTTGCAAATTTCTGTTTTTCAAATTTTGCAAAATATCGTATGTAGGTAATTCTAATGCTAAGATTTGAAACCTCTCTTCTAAATAAGCTCTTAGAATTTCTGAAATTTCAGAATGATACTGCTTTAATTTTCCGCTTTCCCACAATTTTTTATCTTTTAGAATGGCTAATTCGTTTAAAGCAATTATATCAGATGGAATGACAACTTTCGGTTTAATTTTCACTTCTTTTTTCTTTTTTGTAAATACATACTTTTTAAGAAGGTAGATAATTAAAGTAATTATTAAGATTACTAGAAGCCATGGCCATATATCACTCCATCCGTATGGTGCTTCCATTGGTGGTTTGATATCCATTAATTGCGAATCTTCTGCTAATTCTACGGTTTGAACATTCAGTATTAATCCTTCTGTTTTTTTATTTTCATTAAAAATAATTGGAGGAATAAAATACGTTCCACTATCGAAAGCAGTAATAATAAAATTTTGTGAAATAGTAAGTAATCTTTCATTCTCCAAGCTGTCAATTTCTCCTTTCTCAATAATTTCAATCCCAGTAATTAAAGTATCATTAAAGCTAGGCCAAACAAAAGATTCCTTTTTTTCAAAGTCGCAATTAATACTGATTTTTGTTTGCTCACCAATTCTAATTAATGAAGTGTCCAAACTTTGATTCTGTGCAAAAAGTAAAGCGCTTGATATTAATAAGATGATAAAAAGAATTCGCTTCATTATCTTCTATTTTCTCTTTGCTTAAAAAAGTTTATAAGTGGTTTGATGTAAGATTCAGCTGTGTTGATATTAATATGATCTACTCCACAAAGCAAAAAATCTTGTTTTAATCTTTCTGCTCTTTTTTTATATTTATCACTAAAATCCATACGAATTCTTTTGGAAGAAGTATCTACCCAACTGCTTTTCCCTCTTTCAGCATCCAACATTTTTATCATGCCAACATTTGGCAAGTATTCTTCCCTTTTGTCGTGGATTCTTACAACTACAATATCATGTTTTTTATTGGCAATTTGTAGTGGTTTTGTAAAATCATTATCCAAAAAATCAGATAGGATGAAACATACACTTCTTTTTTTAATTACAGAAGAAAAATACTCCAAAGCAGCAGAAATATTGGTTCCACTATTTTTAGGTTCAAAAGCCAAAAGTTCTCTAATAATTCTTAGAATGTGTGATTTCCCTTTTTTTGGAGGAATAAATTTCTCAATAATATCAGTAAAGAAAATCACTCCAACTTTATCGTTATTCTGAATGGCAGAAAAGGCCAAAACAGCAGATAATTCAGTAGCAATTTCTTTTTTTGTTTTTTGCTTAGTTCCAAACTTTCCGGATTTGCTAATATCTACAAGTAGCATAACGGTCATTTCTCTTTCTTCTTCAAAAATCTTTACAAAAGGACTGTTGTATCGAGCCGTTACATTCCAGTCAATAGTTCTTATATCATCACCTAACTGATACTCTCTTACCTCAGAAAAAGCCATACCTCTTCCTTTAAAAGCAGTATGGTATTCGCCCGCAAAGATATGGTTAGAAAGTCCTTTTGTTTTTATTTCAATCTTTCGGACTTTCTTTAATAATTCAGTTGTGTTCATTACGGAATCTCTACTGCATTCAGAATATCATTAATAATATCTTCTGTTGTAATATTCTCAGCTTCTGCTTCATAAGAGAGGCCGATTCTGTGTCGTAATACATCATTGCAAAGTGCACGTACATCTTCTGGAATAACATAACCTCTTCTTTTGATAAATGCATAGGCCTTGCTCGCTATTGCCAAATTGATACTTGCTCTTGGTGAGGCCCCAAAACTTATTAAGTCTTTTAGTTTCTCTAAACCGTATTTCTCAGGATTTCTTGTCGCAAAAACAATATCGATAATGTACTGTTCAATTTTCTCATCCATATAGACCTGTTTTACAATATTTCGAGCTTTGGTAATAGCATCTTTACTTACTACTTGATTAGCAGTTGGGAAAGTTTCTGCTAAATTGTTTCGGATAATTAATTTTTCCTCTTCCTTCTGAGGATAATCAATTATCACTTTTAGCATGAAACGATCTACTTGTGCTTCAGGTAGAGGGTAAGTTCCTTCTTGTTCTACTGGATTTTGAGTTGCCATTACTAAAAAAGGTTCTTCCAATTTGAAAGTCTCACCGCCAATAGTCACTTGTCTTTCTTGCATTGCTTCTAATAATGCAGATTGTACTTTTGCTGGTGCACGGTTAATTTCATCTGCTAAAATAAAGTTAGCAAATATAGGGCCTCTCTTTACCGAGAACTTTTCATTCTTAGGACTATAAATCTGTGTACCTATCAAATCGGCAGGAAGCAAATCAGGAGTGAATTGTAATCGACTGAATTTTGCATCAATAGTTTTGGCAAGCGTACTAATTGCAAGGGTTTTAGCAAGTCCAGGAACACCTTCTAGTAATATGTGTCCATTTGATAATAGGGCAACCAAAAGGCGTTCGCTCATTTCCTTTTGCCCTACAATTACTTTCCCTATTTCCAAAGTAAGCATATCAATGATAGCGCTTTCTTGGTTTATTTTTTCGTTTAACAGCTTAATGTCGGTTGTTAGTGTTTCTTCCATTTTGTATTTTTAATTTAAGGGAGGCAAATTTACTTTTTGTTTAATTAATTTCAAGGTTGAACGATATTTTTTTTTAAATAGTGTTTTCTTTACATAATAAAATAAAAAAAGCCCCGACTAGCGGGGCTTTTTTAGGTTTATAGTTTACTAACTTCTTATTGAAGAATCAACTTCTTGTTAATTACACCTTTATCAGTTGTAATCTCTAAGAAATATACTCCTTTCGGATAAGTAGCTAAGCTTACTTCTTTAGTATACTGACCAACAAACTGCTCAAGATCAGCAGTATAAATTGCCTCTCCCACAACATTGATAATACTAATTTTAAGGTTTTGAACCTCATCAGAAACAAGACTTACATTGAAGATGTCTCTTGATGGGTTTGGATAAACCTCAAGATCAGTAATTGCAGCACCTTCTCCTTCAAGACGGATTAGATGTGGCTGAGACCA
>Ga0207984_1001625_pt1 | contig 10969 bp, 11 predicted proteins | sample ETNtaG_30_FD_185760 | JGI IMG/M metagenome (GOLD analysis project Ga0207984, IMG submission 185760) | Marine microbial and viral communities from oxygen minimum zone, Eastern Pacific Ocean - ETNP201306PF43B (SPAdes) (version 2) | ecosystem: Environmental > Aquatic > Marine > Oceanic ...
TTTCGAGCATGAATCGGTCACGCTAGCATTGTCAGGCATGAGTGTCTTCGGTCACGCTAGCATTGTCAGGCATGAGTGTCTGTGTCGTTCTTCACAGTGGCATGAGTGTCTTGAAGATGAGCAGGATGCAACTCCTGAAGTGTGTCACCGGTGCGACCGCGACATCACAAATCTGCACCAAATTCAATGCGGAAGATGCGCTTTCAGATTTTGCGGAGTATGCGTTTGGTTCTGTCAGTATTGCCAGTGGACAATTTGTGTTGGATGTGCATGCGGTTGTGAATTTTCGGACAATTACGACCGCATGTGAATAAGTCAACTAATAACATGGTGACCGCTAGGGGTCACGTTGTTTGGCAATCAACGTGACCCCTATATATATATATATATATATATATGAAATCGGTGAACACATTTAGGAACTATTTAGTAAGTCAAACGACATCATTGTTCTCTCAGCATTTACCTAATAAGCCGAAGAATGATACATAGGGGTCACGTTGTTTGGCAATCAACGTGACCCCTTGAATTGGTCTGGTCATTCTTAATCATTCTTAATTATTCTTAATTATTCTTAATTATTCTTAACTATTCTTAATTATTATTAATTATTCTTAATTATTCTTAATGATTCTTCATTATTCTGAATTGATGTGGTCATTCTAAACGAGCACCTGAAATAGGAAAACACAGGACCAATAGAAATGAGTTGAACTACACAGGACAAATATAAATCGGTCGACGTTGAAAGTTTCCACGTTCGATGTGTCGCATGTCGCATATTGCATGAATTCATGTGTCGCATGTCGCATATTGCATGAATTCGTTGTCAAGCTTCCACGTTCGGTTGTTGCAACCGTTGATCGCCCTCCCTCATCTGTCTTGCCAGGTCATTCCCTTCCATGGTGGCTGGCCCATATTCGTTCGCAGCTTGGTCTGAAGCTGATATGTCCAAGTTCCAGGAGTTGTACGACATGGCTCTCGCGAAAGTCGATGCTGCGAACTCCGATGTGAAAATCGTTGGGGACTTCGATGAGATGAAAGCATTAATGGTCCAACACGGGGCAGCAGAGAAACGCACTCTGCCACCACATGTGGTTGGTATTTGCAGCGACAACCGTGACGCGAAGATTATGAGCGCCATGGAAATGTGCACAAAAGGATGCAAAATAGTGTCTGTTGGCGCGTCGCGGGACCTTTGTGGCCCCCTTCGCGCCTGGTGTGTTGAGGACACCGAAGGCCGTCGTTATTACCTGTGGACCCTGAAGACTGCCAACACATCGGAGCAATTCGCGCGTCCTTCCGAGTGGATTGAGTACGGCAGCATCGGTTGCAGCCACTGGAATCAATTCCTGCAGGCTGTCAACCAATGTCGGCCAACGAGGTTGGAATCGTTGGCCGATGACAAGGGGAATATCGATAAGGACCGTATCTTCAAAAGGGACCCTGTCTTCAGGTCATTGGCTACCATTGGTATGGATTGGTACGTCATCCGAAGAGGCTTCGTCGTTCGATTCCCGCAGGTGCCCAGGATCTTCAGCAAGGCTCTAAACGCCGAACATAATATAGCGGTGGGCGAAACATGGGATCAACAATTGGCTTCAGTCTATGCCACAGCACAGAACATTTCCGGGGACACGGTGGATTGGACTTCTGTACGGTCTCAGATCGCCGTTTCGCAGGGTCCATGCGTTCCAGACCTAGCAACGCACATCAATTTCGTGCGCCGCTACGGAGGCTTCCCCACCATGTCGCAGTTGCGCGAGTTGCTGGACTTCTTCAATCTCCGACTTCCTGCTGGCCGACAGGTGTCGGGATCTTGGATCGATAAGTTGCAACAGGTTCCAATGACAACAGAATTTTCCATCCCAAATCTTGTCGTGGCTGTCTTCAAGGCACACGCATGTTGTGAAAACATTTATTGCGAGAACGGCCTGGCTCGCTATGTGACGGTGGCAGATATCAAGGCCCTGTCGACGAAGAACAAAGATTTGGCTCTGGAGGCCGAGGGGATTTTGTCGAACCTCAAGAAAGTCTTCGCAGAATCCGCGGGCTCGAAGACTTTAGAATACGGTCGCGTCAGCATTGAAATAGCGGAGGTTCTACTTGGGAAACAGAAGAAGAAAACCTGCAAGGACTGCTCTCTTACATATAGGCATAATTATGTCTGCTCTCTTACAAGGTATAATTAAGTCTGCACTGACTAGCGGGCAACTTGGCCAGGACATCGCGACCACGGCTTTGAAGGAGATCTTCGGTGTTGATTCCAGTGCTTCGGCGGGTGGACCAGCGGAGGCGGCCCCAGCAGCCTTACCAGCTGGAGGGGCGAGTTCCGCTTCAGACAATATTCAATTCAATGAGACAGGAGAAGCGATCGACTTGGGCAAACGGTCGGTCTTACAGGAAGGCTTTTCTGAGGGGCTGGCGGTCCGGAAGATCTTGGAAACAGGGGCAGACCTGGCCACCCAGGCAGCCAACGCTCGGGTACAATGGCAAATTACGAAGATCAACATGGACGGGTCTGTGCTGCTCACGGAGATTCTTGCCGACGGGGCGATCGACAAGGGCAATACGACTTCAGTCGCTGTCGACGACTTCCTGGGGAAGTTCAAGGAAGTGGTTCCCCTGGAGATCGACCCTCGGCTTCCCTTCACGATTGATTCCGAGGAGTCTATTTATCAGGGTGCAGTGTTTCAGGCCATGTACAAAAAACAGGGTATTGCTCCTGTGGATGGGGTCTTCCGGTTGGTCCTTAAGCCAAGCAAGGCGGTTATCTCCCTCCGGTCTTGGTCCACCGGTACTCTTGTCTCTCTTCCCTTGACGACCTATTCGAATTTGAAGGCACTGGACTTGTCGGAGGAAGACCCTTCCTTGTTCACCGCGACATTCCAGGACATCAACGGCGTCCCTCAGAGTTATGCGGTGCATGCCCCTGGCGCGAACAAAGACTTTGTCTGCATGGCTTTCCAGTTCAGGACGGTCGAGGATGAGAGCAAGGCCAACCTCAAGGTTACTTTCAATTCAGTCTCCGTGCCTATGTGGTCATTTTCCGGGTGCCCGAAGGTGGATATCAAGCTCCCAACTATTGTGGCCACCAAGCAGATCGAGACAGAGGACGAATTGATTTTGTACAAGCCGATCACAAAGGTCAAGGACACGAAACGCAAGGCCAAGGACGCCGCCTTGGATATGCCCGCGGCCAAAGCCAAGAAGGACAAGAAGGACTCGTCGACCGGCAAGACTTCCAAGAAGAGGTAATGTCCGTTGTCGCGGAGCAAGCCCCTTGTGCTAATCATCTACATCTTGCAGCAGTTCTACTGCGGTGAGTATATGGCCGTAATCGTCTACATCTTGTATAGCAGCTCTAGTGCGGTGAGTATATGACCAAGAGAAAAGATGCACCGCTACTCGTCTCTTGTCTAAAACGGTCACTCGTTTGCATATTGGCAGTCAGGTCGATCGTGTTGCATTTGAATGTCAAGGTCCTATATGTCGTTCGTAACATGCGTCTACATGATGTCGTTCTTCATGATCATTAAGGTAGCTCTACTTGACATGCAAAACGCAGACATTGCAGTGTCTACATGCAGTGTCTACATTATCGGGATCATTGCAGTGAGACAGAGACAGACAGCGACAGAGACAGAGACAGAGACAGAGACAGGCAGACACAGAGACAGACAGAGACAGACAGAGACAGAGACAGACAGAGACAGAGACAGAGACAGCGACAGAGACAGACAGAGACAGAGACAGAGACATCATCGGGACCATTGCAGTGTCTACATGCAAGCGATCGTTGTTCATTATAGTTGTCGGGATCAGTGCGGTGGCTATTCCAGTTGCTCAACAGGACGCACCGTCGGCAAAGCGCTAGAAGGCTCCAGCATGGTACAGGCTTTGACCTTGACTTGTCAGAGTGTGACCTTGGTCCTTCGAGTGGCCGGTTCGTCGTTTTGCAAGTGCGAGGGCGAATATTGCGAGGGCGAGAAGTGCAGTTGCTCGAAGTCCTTCACGGTCCCGAATGAGTGCATTAAACAAATTGGACCTGATTACTATGTGGAACTAAGTCGCAAGAATAATTCCATTCGGGCCCTCCTATCGTGTTTGATCAGCACACACGACGATGCCGAGGCGGACGACCCCCACCACAGCGGTGTATTCGGCAAGATAGCCGTTATTGACCAGCTTGCCGTAGAACAAGAGTTGGCGATTCGGATGTTGGTCGCCGAATGCACTCGCCAGCAAGCTGAGGGGTTGAGTAAAAGGTGGCGGAAATACAAAAGATTCGCCGCTGCGTTGCTCATGCTCCCCGAGGTCATAGAGGTCGCCTCCCCGTTGGTGGCCGATATCCCTCAGTGCCAGCTTCGGATGCTGAGTGAGAGGAACAGGGCCAAAGGCCCGAAGACTGTCTTCGTTCAGTTGACGTCCGAGAGTATCACATGGTTGTGCAACGCCATTTCGCAGCAGGTCCAAGAAGGTTGTCACGCTAGCTCGCATGTCAAAGCCCGAGAGAAGCGACGCAAGCTCGCAACCGATGCCTTGGAAGCGCAGAATTCGGACATCGAAAGTGAGTCCGACAGTCCTGATGGCGAGGGAGGAAGAAACAGTTCTGCTGGCGATGAACATGCAAACAATTTGGGTGACGAGCAACAGTCAGACAGTTCTGGTGGTGAGGAGCCAGAAGAGACCGCGAAGGAGCAGCCCGCCAATGAGGAGCCAAAGCACGAGCACCGCGAGCTGCTGTCTCCAGAGCCACCAGCCAGGCCAGCAAGCTCCTGGCTTTCTTCGCTTCCTCAGCGTGCTGCCCCTCAGCAAGCAGAGACAAAGAAGACGCAAGGTCCAGAAAAGAAGCAGTTGACACTCAGCGCTATGTTCGGAGGCGGCAAGGTGTGAGGGGCAGGGGCCACAGCTTGTCTCGTGATTGGCTTCGAACATGCTTCGAACATTCACTGGGGTACAAAGGTATGTCAGGTCGACGAAATAGTTACTTGCACAGTTACTTGCATGTACATGTTGATAAGTGGCATAGGTCAGCACGCATTGGCAGGTACGGAGAGCTGGACAGAGATCACGTTTTCGCCCAAACAACGTGACCCCTAGGGGTCACGTTGTTTGCCCAACAACGTGACCCCTAGGGGTCACGTTGTTTGCCCAACAACGTGACCCCTAGGGGTCACGTTGTTTGCCCAACAACGTGACCCCTAGGGGCCCCTAGGGGTCACGTTGTTTGGCAAACAACGTGACCCCTAAGCTGTTTGGGCAAACGCGCGACCCTGCTGGAGGTCGAATACGTAACCAAACAATCGTGCATGGATGTCGGGGTACCGCTTCACACCACTGGACATCCAGTCGAAACCGTGCAACATATTGCCCGAAAATCGGCTGAAAATCGGCAGGAAATCGGCTGAAACTCAGCTGAAATCGGCTGAAAATCTGCTGAAATCGGCTGAAAATCGGCTGAAATTTGTTTCAGGATGGGCAATTCACTACCTGCTCTAAGGTGCTCTGAGAGCACCTTAGAGCAGGTAGTGCATTTTTGAGATTTCATTAAAAACTGGTCAGATTCTTGAGAAACTCGACCGAAATTTGAAGAATATTGGATTCCAAAATCCATTCTCGGTACCTGCCAATTTCACTACAATGCGCGAATCAGATCGTGATTCCAATGGTTCATTCGTGTTGGTTCGACAATCATCTCGCGGTTTATTAGTGCTGGTTCGACAAGCATTTCGCTGTTTCAGTCCCCCGATCGCCTTTCGTGGTGATGGCTAAGGTGATTTCAATGCAAGCCGCATTGAAGAACATCATCGGCTACGTGTCTAATATGAGCAAGCTATTGCCAGACGACGAAGCTGAGACCTTGCAGAACGAACAGGCGGAAAAGGCGGTTGCTCTCATTGGCAATTGCAAAGTGGATCCAAACAGCATGCACGGGGATGGAGAGGAGGCCCTCGCCTTGTTGTCGGCATCGGACTGTCCATGGTCCAGCGACGAAAAAGCTCCGATCATTGCGGCCATCCGGACCAAGGTAGAGGGCATGCGAAAACGTGGCTCGAGCGATCAACAGGAGATTAACAACGTCGAGCACTGGTATCCTGAATGGATTTGGAATTTGGTGAACTCGCACTGTCATATCGACCATGTGTTTGAACACTGTGCAGCTTTCACCGTGAACACTTTGAAATGTCGAAATCCGTCGGAAGGCACCCGCCGGGACATCGTGGTGCTTGTTCTCTGCGCGCGGAACATCACCCCGACTCGTGAAGACTGTGTCGATTACGTCGACAGGGTCAGGAGGCAATTCGAAGCTGCGAGGACGGTGCACCGAAATGCCAAAGGCCCAGCGGTGTACCCTTCCGACCCATCGGTGTTCGCCACAGCCAATAATTTGTCTCCGAAGGACCAGCCAGTTACGAGCAAAGTGACGAAGCAAGCATTGGCGGCTCTCAAATTGGTTGTGAAATGCAGGAAGGAGAGGATCTCATCTGTGACGGTGGCACCCACTCATCGGGTGAGGGTCAAGAGTCTTTCGGCGAACCTCGAGGAGCAGAACCCTGTGGACACACTCACGAACTTTGTAATCGGGAAGATCAAGGCCGAGAACCTCAGCGACTTGCCTGGGGTGGCGAAGCTTCTGCAACATGAGAGCTCGAGCTCGGGGAGCGGGCAACCGGCAACCCCGTTGAACGGTGATCCAGCTTGTGGCAGCATAGTGGTGAAGACTGAGAGGTCCTTGCCTGATGCTTCGGTCCATGCCCCAAGTGCTCCTCGCCCTTCTTCCGCTCCTCGTCCTGGGTCATTGGAAGCGCTTCGTGAACTTACTCGCCTCAAGTTCCACAAGATGGGCATCGACTTGGACGCAGAAGGTCATGCCCCTGCGACAAGGGCCCGTGCCCGGTCGGTGAAGAGGCGACCCGCGGCCGGCATGAAGCGTCCTGCAGCCTGTGCTAGTTCTTCGCGCGAGGCGGAGACTAGTTCTTCGAGCGAGGAGGAGACTGGGAGCGATGAAGGCTCGGCTCGTACTCCGAAGCGCTCGATGAAGACGAAGCGTACTCCGAAGCGTTCGGTGAAGATGAAGCGCTCGGAGTCGTCGGCTCGGCCTGGTGGGTCGTTGCCCAAGGGTTGGAGATTCGAGACGAAGTGGTGCGAGGGAGGCAAGAGGTCCTATCCGACCTGGACGTCGCCCAAAGGAAAGCGTGTGCGCTCTTGGACAGGCGTTCTTGGCATGATCAAGCGAAATGCATGATCAAGACAAAGGAGTGATGCGGGCGGTCGTCGCATCTATAATCATCTATTGTCGTGGGAAGTATGAGAACAATCGCAGTCACCAGCAGTGATGTCATACAACGATAGCCAAAACACACCTTCTCGGTATCGCCCGGTGCAACACGATGGCTTTTCTGTTTGGCTCGGTTCGTTATGTTGAGTGTCGCAACAATATGTCTTTGTGCTTGGAGTCATGATTTGAGAAGCATTCGTATGCCCAGCTATCGTTATGATTTGAGAATCAATCGTATGTCCGTGTGCTCACCATGTTCGTGTGCTCGCCTACACAAGCCCTCGTATGTTCGTGTGGTCACCTACACATGTCACAACTATCCTACTCTGTCCAGGTGTGTTGCAGATCAAGCGTCCAGCGTTCGTCGTGGCCTCGAATCGATGCCGCCGAAGAAAAAAGCCAAACAGGTGCCGAAGACCATGGACACAGGGGACTTGTTGCAATCTGGTGTTACTAAAACTGGCTTGAAGAAGATCATCGACTCGCTGCACCGGACTGGCCATTTGAATGTCAAATTGTCGAGAAACGAAATCAAAAGAAGAGTCGCGCACCATTCCACAGTTGACACGCCACACGGTAAGGTGCTTCAATCCATGGATGTCGGTGGGCAGAAAATCGAGTTCCTTCATCCGGCCGCCCTTCTGTTCTACTTATGCACCATCAGCGAGGCGTTCCGCTCTGCTATGTTGTCTGCCAAGGCGGAAGCTTCCAACGGTCGTTGTCACTTCGTTCTTTACAGCGATGCAGCGACGCCCGGGAATGTCTTTCGGCCAGACCAAGGACGGAAATACGAAGCATTTTATTGGTGTGCGTAGTTTGTGTAAGTCAAGCATATGCTTTTGGAGTTTGTGCTTAGTTTGTTTGTGTCAGTTTGTGATTTCTTGATACCAGGTGCGTGCCGGAATGGCCAGATCATATTTTGACACGGTCCATGTGTTGGGCAACGCTTTGCTTGGTCCGATGCGTGCTCGTCGCGAAGATCGTCGGTGGGTTGTCCTACGTCTTCACAAAATTGCTGCAATTGTTCGATGTCTTCGCTGGAGGGATCCTGCTGCCCGGTGACGACGAGCCGTTCATGTTCAATGCTGTCTTGGGGGGTGTCCTGGCAGACTTGGTTGGCCACCAAGCTCTAACCGCGTGGAAGGGCCCCAATGCAATTCGCGCTTGCACGCGGTGTGCGAACTTGAACACTCGGCGGGCTGGCAAATCGGACACTGAGGTCGATCTCACGGACCACGACGATCGGTTGTTCCTCGCAGCCACGGACGAGGAGATTTACCTCCTCATCGACAATTTGCAGACTCTTGTGGAAAGTGGTGCATTGGGTTCGACAGCACAGGACAAACTGGAGACGGAGCTCGGTTTTAACCACGAGCCACACGGAATTCTTCTTGACAGAGCCATGCGCGGCACTTATAGTCCCACACAGCATCCCCTCACCGATTGGATGCACACCTTCTGTCAAGATGGTGTGGCCAGTGTGGAGATGGCTCTGCTTCTGAAGCGCTTGGCGAGCCATCACCAGCCACCGGTCACTAATCCTATGGTGCAAACCTTCATCAATGAGTGCACCGGTCCTCTGGGTTTCGACAAGGTCGAGGGCATCTGGGTTGAGTCGAAACGCCTGAAGGGTAAGGCGCTCAAAGCATTTTCGTCCATGGTCATCGGTTTGGTTCCGTGCCTTGCGTTGCTGCTAACGGTTTATGATGTGGCTTCGCAATTGCCCGAAGAAGTGGAGTGCTTCATGTTATTGGCTGACATCTTTGGCATCCTCACATTAGGGCCTCGTGAAAGTATGCGGTACATTGGCCGCTTGCGAGACTTGGTCATTGCACACCACCGATTGTTTGTCAAGTTATACCCAGATCAAGTGAGACCCAAGCTTCATCACGCACACCATGTGGTATCTTCCATGAAACAGCTTGGGTATCTGTTGGCGTGCTTTGTCACTGAGCGCAAGCATAAATTGGTGAATCAGGTTGCTGTGCATACCTTTCGGAATTTTGAACACACGACGCTGGTTGATGTCTTACATCAGCAATGCTCGCACTTGGCTTCCGGGCACGACCTTTTCCAGCACGAATTGTTAGTTGCTCCAAAGCATGTCCACGACCACGAGGGGCTTGCCACTTCCTCGAATGTCGTTTGTCATGTAGGCGAGGTCCACAACAAAGATATCATGTGCACCAAGTCCGGCGTTATTGCGAAGGCCGAGAGCTTCTGGCGCTTGTCCGATGGTCCTGTGCACGTCCGAGGCCAAAGTCTCGCTCGCGAGGGTGCTGAGTTCGCTCTTCGTAACACCCGTGTGACCACGCCAGTGTGCTTTGAAGTTGCCGATATTTTGAGCATCTGCACATGGTGTTTCACCGACACCGACCGAGGCATCATCAGGGTCCGGCTGCCGCCCTCGTTGCTGTTGGAGGCAGCCTAGAGGACTACGAGCTTTACAGGAGATCCGTTTAGGTTTCCTCCATTCCGATCTGCATTTGCCGATGCCATGTTTTTTGGTAGCGTGTCTGTTGTCCCTTTTCTGTGCTGGTCGCGGGTGGTTGGCATCGAAGAAAAGATGTTGTCTATATTCGTCAGGCATATTCATGCATGCAAATTCATGCAGTCCGTTCTAATTGTTGAGACCTCATCGTGTCGAGAAGATATCCTTTTCGTGCTGTCCTATATCGTCATGTATGGTTTGGATCTGCGTCTGCGAGAGTGTATCGTATACAGCATGTCGCAGTCAGAGAGTGGCATCATCCTGCCAATAAGTTTCGCCAATGTTGGTATGAGTTTGCACATGCAGTCAGAGAGTGGTCTCATCCTGCCAATAAGTTTCGCCAATGTTGGTATGAGTTTGCACATGCAGTGTTGGTATGAGTTTGCACACGCAGTGTTGGAATAGTTTGCAAGTGCGCCGTAGCCTTGATGCACGCACCTCCAAAGCTTCGCTCTAAAGGAATCTTTGTCATGTCGTCGGATGCTCGATTGCTTTAAGAGGCCCTTCCCGCTTCCTCCATAGCGCTTGCTTGTTGTGCTGTTCGCGATGGTGCAATTTACGCAGGCCTTTCGTGGCGTCTTGGAGTTCCTCGGCGAGACGGGTAGTCGTTCCTGGCTGACCCCGCATGTCCACTGGGGAAGGACGAGCCGAGCCGGGGCTGCTGTCTTTCCTCCCGATGAGGCCTCGGTTTTGAATGAAGTGTTGATGGATCTTCAGGATGAGGTCCGCGGCGAGCTCGATCGCGTGGAAAGGCGGGATGACGAGCTGATCAGGGAGGGCCACCAGTGGCTGCACAACAACGCCGACCTCTTTCCCGAGTACTTCGAGGATTGAGGGCTGTCTTGGCGAAATTCGGTGGTGCAGTGATGTGACTCTTCCAGCCAAGGAGTCAAACACTTCTGTCTAAATCGTATCGAGGTTGTGCGTGTAAGCTTGACTGCATATCATCGTCTGGTTCAATCATGTCGTTATAGTTTCGGATCGGATATAGGTTGGTGTGTCTTGAGCTTTATCTTGCCTTATGTCTCGAATCGGGCAGTTTGGTATATGTCTTGGGTCTTGGGGTCCAGTAGATACTCACCGCTGGTCCGACGATGCGATTCCTATAGAGACGCCGTGACTTCGTTTCCGAGTGTCCTGTGTGTTCATTTGAATGATTATTGCGATGTGTGTATGTAAGCTCTTGTTGCGATGTG
>Ga0207984_1001629_pt1 | contig 10963 bp, 10 predicted proteins | sample ETNtaG_30_FD_185760 | JGI IMG/M metagenome (GOLD analysis project Ga0207984, IMG submission 185760) | Marine microbial and viral communities from oxygen minimum zone, Eastern Pacific Ocean - ETNP201306PF43B (SPAdes) (version 2) | ecosystem: Environmental > Aquatic > Marine > Oceanic ...
CTTTAGATCTTGGTCGACAACTTCAGCTACTCTGAGATCATTCAAACTTTTGCATGCTCTGTCGACTGCATTGCGAGCAGCTTCTTCCCAAGACTCTGTGCTGGTTCCCACTAATTCGATTACTTTATAAACTCCATCAGACATATAAAACTCCTTTTTAGATCTATGGTTGAGAGGAAATTCTACCACAAAAGTTTAGATGATTTACACCGTCACGAAAGAAAAACTAAAGAGATACTGTTTAATGCTTTCATATGATGCTTCTTTGACACCTTCATATTCATACGGTGATGGTTGTCGACTACCAGACCATCTGACATTGTAATCTCTTGTCTTGACTGATTTGGGTTTCACCCCAATGATCTTTGCATCCCGCGAGATCTTCTCTCTAATTTACTTTATGAAATTCTTTACTGTTGTTATTGTCTCTGAGCATAATAAAATTTCATAATGATTTAAATCAGAATATATAAATTCAGTTGGACCTTTAATGTTTTGCTGTGAATCTATTGGTACCACGCCATCATTGGCAGTACTCTGTAATGGACTGCTTCCACCCGTTGTTACAACAGACATCATTGGCACGGTCACATCTTGTTCTCTTAATGTCTTTAAATAAATATTTTGAGCACAGGTATCATGAAATAATACATGATCAGGATACAACCATTTTAAATGACTAGACGCAATTGTGCCGCCAAAGGGAGTAGATAGTGTAACTATTTTTCTAATAGGTAAACCATGTTCTAACAGCCCTAATGCTATTAATCCGCCCATTGAATGAGCAATGATGTTAACTGGCCTTTTAACTTGATCTTTTAGTTCATCGCAAATGGCATCTACATTATTAGTTAATCCGTTATCAATATTATAATGTGGGCTCACTTCTTTATGTTTTATTTTGGTTCGATAAAAGTTAAATGCTCCGGGTGTCATGGTTGCACCATGGAGATATAGTATGGTCATAACGCATTCCTCCAATTAAGATTAAATAAAGAACCATTTTTAATGCCCCATACGAGCATGTTGTAAGGTTGACTGATTTTGGATCATATGTCACCCCCACTGTCCCAATGATGGATGAATATAGAACCTTGTCAGACAATCAGACAGATACCGTGATTGCTCCCCAATTACACACCAACCTTCACTGTGGTGGCCATATGCGTTTCCAGGCGGTTATCGAGGCCGCTCCGGTGATCGAGTGGATCCGGGGTCAGATAGGGGCCACTCTCCCACCCTCTCACAGCTTTAGACCGGTTGAGTGGAAATCAACAATCAACAGGGGAGATGCTCACGAAAGCCGGATAAAGATTCCGGAACGGGCTTTGGGGTCAAAGCAGGTTGATTTTGGGGGCATCACAAGGCTTGCATCGGCGATAGCAAAAAGCTCTTCCATCGAAGTGGCCCTGCAGGCAAAGCCGAGTCGATGACTACTCCTGCAGCGCTGGCGCAGTGTCTGGTTTCCAAGTTCTCCAGTGACATAATCCAGGCGGGTCTCACTTCGTGGATCATTGATGCCAAGAAGTGGTTTCAGGATCAGATTTTGAAGAATTGAGACATCAAGGTTTTCAACGGGGTTGGTGGATTCAGGAGGGTTGAGGGTGGTAAGCCGATAGATGACACTGTCCAGGAACATCAGAAACTGCCCTTTGTCGAGCTCCTCTTGTTCAAATCCCTCTTGAGCCAGGGACTCTACACGGAATTCGGAGTTAAGTGCCTGCAGGAAGTCATCAGGTTCAAGCTGATTGAGATCCTGAACACAGCGGTTGAAGGGCAGTACTCTCAGCTGTGTCGCAGGAAAGAGCGCAACCAGGAGATTATCCCAGGGCCCGCTCTGGAGCGGGTTTTTTTCTTGCAGTCTTCTTCTGTGACGAACCATTGCAGCCGTGCGATGGTGTCCATCAGTCAGATAAGTCACAGGAATATCATTAAACGCCTCCTGGAGACTGGATATGAGGCGGGGATCGGTGATTCGCCAAAGCTCCTGTCTCACCCCATCTTCAAGGGTAAAATCAAGTTCAGGGCTGGACTCAACCAATGTGTTGATCGTCCTGTCGATCTCACTGCTGTCCAAATAGGCCAGGCAGATCGGGCTTGAGCTGACCCCTACTACGTCAAAGTAATGGCAGAGGCGCTCTTCGTGTTCATATTGTGTGGATTCATGTTTTCGGATGGCGTTATCCTCATACTCATCAACAGGAACTTCACCAATCACAGCGGTCTGCTGATGTCCATCAATAGATATGCGATAGATAAACAGAGATGGATTCATCTCCTGTTGATAGGCACCGCTTGTAATGAACTGCTCTATCCGGTCTGCATTGGCCTGCTGGATGGCTTCTAGTGTAGGGCAATCCGCTGTTGAAAATTCATCGGGGGAGCGCATTGCATTGATGTAGTTATCCGGGTGGCTTTGTGCATACTCACCTCTTTCAAGTGATCCCATAGAGTCATAAGCAGGGCTGACAATCCGGGGGGCCCACTCCGGGGTGATCACATATGGTGAAAAAGGGATGAGTTGGGTCACGCTAAGGGCTCTTCTTGTTTTGAATTGGGGGCGATCTAAGAAAGGGGGCAGTTAATGCAGTTGAGTGTTTCGCCCCTTTCAAAGGCATCAATAACCTCGATGACTCCTTCAGCAACCGCAGTTTGAGCCTGCCATGTTGAGGCACCAATATGGTGGGTTCCATAGGTGTTGGGGTGTTGGGCCTCTTTGTCAGGTCAGATGGTTGAGAGGGAGTTGGGTGGTGCCTTTTAGTTCCTGGAGCAGAATATTGGACTTCACTCCAGCCACCATCGGAAGGGCGAGAAGTCGCTTCATCAGCAGTTCGGAAAAATCATTCAGCCCGGGAAGAGTTACCCTCAAAAGATAGTCAGACCCCCCCGTCACAGCCCAGCACTCGAGAATTTCATCCCAGTCCTCGATGGCGGATGCGAATGCCTGGGCAGGGTCCCTCCCATGTTTTTCCAGGGTGACATTGACGAAGGCCTGCACACCAAGCCCTATTGATGCGTGATCAAGGAGGGCAACATACCCTCGGATAACTCCTTTGTTCTCTAGCCGGCGCAATCGCCGTAAACATTGAGAGGGAGAGAGGCAGACCAACAGTGCCAACTCACTGTTTGGGATTCTGCCATTGGCCTGCAGAACCTTTAGGATCTTCAGATCTATTTCATCCATATTATGTGGCATATTTCTACATTAACAATAACTAATACGCAATATTATTGTATATATTAGTCTTATTGCACCAAATTACACAATACTTGATTTCTCATTTTCTGTTCTTATAAGAGGGTCTAAGGGGGGTATGAGGAGTGTTCTCTGGCCAGAGACCGTTGTGAGAATAATGTTTCCCCGCTGTTAACGAACACCATAGGGAAGAGAGATGATACTTGATGGAAAAAACTTAAAAGTCGAAGAGGTCGTCAAAATGGCGCGTAATCCACAGCTAAAAGTGGAAATAAACAGCGTCATTGAGGATAGGGTAAAAGCGTCAAGAGCGCTGCTTGATGGTTTTGTTGAATCAGGAAGAGTGATCTACGGTGTGACCACGGGCGTTGGTGGGTTTGTCAACTGGTTGATACCGGCAGAACTTGCCGAGACCCTGCAAAACAACATCCTGCGGGGTGTCACTTCCAATGTTGGAGACTACCTTGATGATGACTATGCCCGGGCCGCGATGCTCGCCCGGATCAACTCACTGGGGCGCGGGGTCTCTGCCATCTCGTGGGAGAACTATCAGAAGTATGTTGCCCTCTACAATGCCGGGGTCATCCCCCTGATTCCTGAGAAGGGTTCTCTGGGGGCAAGCGGGGATCTTGGGCCGTTGGGCTATATTGCGCTGGTTGCAACAGGCCACTGGTGGGCAAAATACAATGGTGAGAAGATGACAGGTGGTGAGGCGCTGTCACAGGCCGGACTTGAACCCATGGTTCTTGACTATAAAGAGGGCCTTGCCATGATCAACGGGACCTCGGCAATGACAGGAGTGGCCGCTTGCATCATCAACGATGCCAAGAGCCTGATAAAGAAATACCTTCTGATTTCAAGCATGAGCTTGGAAGCCCTGAAGGGAAAGATCATGCCCTTCCATGTCGCTGCTCATGAAAATAAGCCCCATCCAGGCCAGCTGAAGGCCGCCGCCGCCATTTTCGATTCATTGACTGATAGCAAGATGGTGGTTCAGGATGAAGAGGTTGAGGGTTGGCTCAGGGAGCTGCGAAGCGGAGAGCCCCAGGGGATGGATCAACAGATCGAAGATGCCTACTCCATCAGGGCAACACCACAAATTCTCGGGCCGGTTATCGACACTACTCTGGCGGCAGAGAAGACACTGGAGATTGAGCTCAACTCAACCAATGACAACCCCCTGGTTGTTGTTGAACGGGGGGATGCCTTCCATAATGCCAACTTCCATGGGCAGTATGTCTCTAATGCCATGGACCAGCTCTCAATTGTGATGACAACAATGTGTAACCTTGCTGACCGTCGGACAGACCGATACCTCGACCCCTTCCATGGCAACGGTCTCCCTCCTTTTTTGTGTAAAGAGAATCCTGGCCTGCGTCATGGGTTGATGGGCGGGCAGTATTGCGCCACCTCTTTGACGGCTGAGAATCGTTCGCTCTGTACCCCCGTTTCAATTCAAACTCTCACCTCAACCGGCGACTTCCAGGATCATGTCTCTTTTGGCTTGGTGGCGGCTCGCCGTGCCCGAGAGATTCTTGCCAATACCTATTACATTCTCGCCTTTGAGTTGATCTGCGCATGTCAGGCTGCAGATTTTCGTGGTATTGATCAGTTGAGCAAAGTCACTAGCAAAGTCTACAGCCAAGTCAGAGAGCGAGTTCCCTATCTCGACCACGATGAGTCACTGACCCCCTATATCGAAGCAGTGGCAGAACTTCTGCGCTCTGATGAGATGCTGGAGGCGATGCCGGATGGGGCGGGTTTTCAGTGGTAGGGTGATGACCAGGCACAAGAGAAGCTTGTCGTTGCCAAATGGGTTGAAATACAGAAAACCCGCTCCCGGATTTGGGAGCGGGTCTGTATAGACAACAATCAGGGAGTAGTTACTGCGGTAACTTGTCGTCGACACCTTTGACGTAGAAGTTCATTCCAGCCAGCATGCCGTCGTCGGCCGTTTCACCTGCCGCTACCACTTCCTCACCCGCCTGGTTGTTGATCGGGCCTGTAAATGGATGAAATGCACCAGTTCGAATCGACTCTGCGGTTTCGCGCGCCATCATGGCGATGTCACTTGGCATGTTGGTAAACGGAGCCATACCGACCATCCCTGGGCCCATTCCGTCCCAGGTGTCCCCTGAACTCCAGGTACCCATCAATACATCAACCGTTCGTTTGACATAATACGGCCCCCAGTTATCGAGAATTGCGGTCAACTGCGTATCTTGGGCAAACTGAATCATGTCGGATGCCTGTCCAAAGGCGTAAATGCCACGCTCGGCTGCTGCCTGCAGCGCTGCGGTGCTGTCGGTGTGCTGGGTGATGATGTCAGCACCCTGATCCATCAGCACCTTGGCGGCGTCAGCTTCCTTGGGCGGATCAAACCAGGAGTAGACCCAGACAACCTTGACCTTCATGTCTGGGTTGATCGACTGCGCCCCCAGCATGAATGCATTGATGCCACGAACCACTTCTGGAATTGGGAACGAAGCGATATAACCGATCACACCACTTTTTGAAATCTTGGCGGCGATCTGTCCCTGTACATAGCGGCCCTCGTAGAAGCGCGCAGAATAAGTTGAGACGTTGTCGGCTTGCTTATAACCCGTGGCATGTTCAAATTTAACATCCGGGAATCGTTTGGCGACTTTCAGTGTCGGTTCCATATAACCAAACGAGGTTGTAAAGATCAGTTTGTGACCGGTTTCAGCCAGCTTGGCAATGGCGCGATCGGCGTCAGGACCCTCTGGCACACCTTCGACAAAGGTGGTTTCCACGTGGTCGCCCAGCATGTTGTCGATCATGAGACGGCCCTGATCGTGGGCGTAGGTCCAGCCATGATCACCCGGTGGGCCGATGTAGATAAAGCCGACTTTCAGTTTGTCTGCTGAGGCTTGCGTAACAGCGCCGAGGCTCAGCAGCACAGTGAGCATTACTGTGGTTAGTTTGAGGAGTTTCTTCATGTCCGTATTTCCTCCGGTGTTGGTTAACGTGAAGTCTTTAGATCTGTTATCGTTCTGCCCGGAACGGGCGGCCCAGACACGCTGGTGCATTGAGCCGGATACGCACAACGTCCCGAGATATCAAGACTAATACAACTATGGTCGCAATGTAAGGGAGCATGGACATAAAAGCAGCGGGAATGCCGAGTCCGGCTGCCTGGGCATTGAGTTGAAGAATTGTGATGCCACCAAAAAGAATTGCGCCAAACAACACTCTTTCAGGCCGCCAGCTGGCGAAAACCACCAGGGCAAGGGCAATCCAGCCGCGCCCGGCCGTCATATTTTCGGCCCATAAAGGGGTATACACCAGCGACAGGTAGCCGCCTCCCAGGCCCGCCATTAATCCGCCAAAGGCCACGGCGGCGTAGCGGATCAACACCACGGGATAACCTATGGCGTGGGCGGATACGTCGGAGTCGCCCACGGCTTTCAAAATCATCCCCCAGCGTGATCGGTTGAGGAACAAAGCCACACCGATCAGAAGAATAAAACTGAGATATACCAGCGGATCGTGCCCGAACAGCAGCGGCCCCACAACCGGCAGATCAGAGAGCACAGGGAGGTGGATGGCGGCTATTCGGTCGATGGTTTCTCCGACATAGTCGAACCCCACCAGCGCCGACAGGCCTGTGCCGAAAATCGTCAGCGCGAGACCGGTGGCGACTTGATTTGACAGCATCGTGAGGGTGAGGAATGCGAAGATCAACGATGCCAGTATGCCAGAGGCCCCAGCTGCCAGAAGACCGAGCGATGCGTTTCCAGTAACGGCTGCTGTGGCAAATCCAAATACCGCACCGATCAGCATCATGCCTTCTACGCCGAGGTTAAGCACCCCGGAGCGCTCGCAGATAAGTTCACCGGTGGCGGCAAACATCAGCGGTGTCGCCGCAGTCATCATCGTCATCATGGAAGCAATGATAAGTTCAGTCATTGCGCTGCCGTACGTCTGGAGGGTAGGATGATCTTGTAGCGGGTGAAAAGATCGAACGCCAGCAAATAAAATAATATGATGCCCTGGAAAAGGCCAGTCACGGCTTTGGGCAGTCCTGCCGATATCTGAGCCCCTTCTCCGCCAATGTAGGTGACGGCAATTGCAATGCCGGCAAGCAGCACTCCCACCGGGTGGAGGCGGCCCAGGAAGGCAACAATGATGGCCGTGAATCCATAACCAGGAGAGATATTCGGCATCAGTTGTCCAATAGTGCTGGTTGCCTCGATCACACCCGCCAGGCCGGCAAGCCCGCCACCAATCAAAAGAGAGTGCCAGATTATTCGGTGACCATGAACGCCCGCGTGACGGGCGGCCAGTGGGGCTGATCCAAAGACCCGTACTGTGAAGCCAAAACGGGTCTGGGCGAGGATGAACCAGGCGATAAAAGGAACAGCCAAAGTAATCAGCGTGCCTAAATGTGCGCGCTTGCCCGAAAACAGCAGCGGCATGATGGCGACGTCCGGAAACATCCGGGTGCCCGGAAATCCCCAGCCCTGGGGATTGCGCCAAGGACCCTGCACCAGATGAACGAGCAGCAGCTCTGCAACGTAGACCAGCATCAGCGAGACCAGTATCTCGTTGGCATTAAATCGGGTTTTCAGCAGTGCTGGCACTGCAGCCCAGGCCATCCCGCCAAGCATACCGAACACCAGCATCGCCGGGAGCAGCAGGGTGCTTTCACTTTCGTAGAAGTAGACCGCCAGACCGCCGCCGACAATAGCTCCGGCAATGTATTGGCCCTCGGCCCCGATGTTCCAGACCCCGGCGCGGAAACCGAACGACAGTCCGACGCCGATCAGAATGAGCGGGCCGGCTTTGACTGCAACCTCAGAAAGACCCGAGGTAGTGGTCAGGGGCTCTATAAAGTAGATGTAGAGTGCTGTCGAAGGGTCCTTGCCCATGGCGAGGAAGATCACACCGCCCGTAATCGCCGTCAGCACAAGGGCCATCACTGGCGACAGCCAAGCGGCGGCAAACGATTGTGTGCTTCTGGGCTCAAGCCGTAGCATGATCTGCCTCGGGCAGGGCTTCGTGTCGGACTCCCATCAATAGACCGATATCTTCAGGCGTGATCTCATCAATAGGCTTCGCCGTCGAGAGCGTACCCTGGGAGATGACAGCAATCCGGTGAGATAGCAGGAAAACCTCATCGAGGTCCTGAGAGATCATCAGTACAGCGACCCCAGTACTGACCAGGCGCTGGATCTTCTCATGTATTGCAGCCGCAGCGCCGGCGTCTACACCCCAGGTGGGTTGTGACACCACCAACAGACTGGGTTCCTGTAGGATCTCCCGGCCGACAATGAATTTCTGCAGGTTTCCGCCTGACAGACTGCTGGCCAGGGCATCGACACCGGTGGTGCGCACATCGAAGTTCTGGACCACATTCTGGGTATAACGGGCGACCGCCGGCCAATCTATCAGTCCCCGGCGGGAGAAGTTCAGGCGCGTATCACCGGTGAGGTAACTGTTGTCTACCAGGGTCATGTCGGCGACGGCGGCGTGACCGATTCGTTCTTCAGGGACGAATACCGCACCCAGGGACCGCCGTACTGTTGGGTTTAGTTGGTTCGCGTTGGTGCCGAGAATACTGATCGATCCGGCCAGCGGTGAGCCGGTTTCCCCTGATAGGGCACCCATCAGTTCGATCTGTCCGTTGCCGGCAATGCCGGCGATTCCGAGGACCTCTCCGGCCCGGACTTCCAGACTGATATCGGTAAGGTCTATGCCATGAGCCAGATCGGAATGGATATTGAGGCCTGACACGGCCAGATGAACTGACGAACCGCTGTCGATGGGCGACAGACGTGAGACCTGTTGGACTTTTTTCCCAATCATTTTCTCAGCCAGTGATCGTGCCGTCTCCTGGGCCGGGAGGCAGTCATCGACCCGGCGTCCACCACGCAGTATCGTTGCCCGATCACACAGTGACCGGACCTCTTCCAGCTTGTGGCTGATATACAGAATCGCCCGGTCCTCTTGAGCCAATGTATGCAGGGTTTCAAACAGGATCTCGGTTTCCTGCGGTGTGAGTACTGAAGTGGGTTCATCCAGTATCAGTAGTTGGGGGTCTTGGAGCAGACAACGAACAATCTCAATGCGCTGCCGTTCACCCATAGAGAGATCATAGACGTGGCGGTCAGGTTGCAATGCCAGGCCGTAGGCACTGGCAGTTTCCTGCAGCCGCACTCTTAAGGCTTCCGGATCTTCGGGCGGCAGCGCCAGCGCGATATTCTCCAGTGTGGTCATCGCTTCGAACAGCGAGAAATGCTGGAAGACCATGCCGATGCCCAGTGTCCTTGCCTGGGCCGGATTTTCGATCCGCGTCACTTCGCCTTGCCACCGAATATCTCCCCGGTCTGGACGCAGGACGCCATAGATGATTTTGACCAGGGTGCTTTTGCCGGCGCCATTTTCACCAAGCAGGGCGTGAATCTCGCCGGCCGCAACATCCAGATCGATATTGTCGTTGGCGAGGCAGCCCGGGAATGATTTGCAGATGCCCGTCAGTGACAGTAACCCTTGCTCAGTCACGCCAACGATCCCTGGTTTTCTTTGGAATCATTGCCTGGAATTTGGGCGATACTTTAACGCTTAACATTGCTTCAACCCTCAAAGCGTTTAACCCCTCTTGTCAGCTTGAGTGGTTCAACCTCACAGCCCCAACGAAGGTATCGATAGAGGCAATTTCTGGGTTCGACATGCGTTTATCTCTGGCCGCGTCAGCCCTCTCCATTGCTTCCTGATTCTCGTATAGCGATACAGCCAAAAGCGTATTGTCATCACTTTGCAAACCGATCAGCTGCTCAGCTTCAGGAAATTCACTTGGTGCGTTGGTAGTATATGACTCCGCGGCCTTATCAGCGGCTTCTTGAGACTTAAACTTCACTATTGTTATTCTTGCTACAGACATAATACGCTCCTAATTAATCTAGCCGACTTCATTGCCATTTTGGCTGGTAAACACCTTACCACATTTGCAGCAACCGCAGCTGGGGGATCGCAAAGGATCAGGGGTACCGTAGATAAACTTAGTAGTACTGTTGGAAGGTGCCGCCTATTCAGGTATCGTCACGACAGAGGGCTTGTCAGGGGGGCCGCCATCTGCTGATCTTACATATGTTCATTAACAGCCCATGTGCAGCCAAATCCCGCTTAGCTACCATCTTGTCTCTGATATCGCCCACTGATTGCGGTTGCTGGTAATGCGCGGCCTGAGACATACAAACGCTTCTGGTTTTATGATGCTGACGATAGGCTAGAGATTCTTCGGCGTCATCTTTTTCCGTGAGGCAGAAAAAAGTTATCGAGAAAGTGATCCAGCCACTGGCGGGCATTAGGAGCATGGGAGGTGTGCTTTTCCAATTGATCATGATGTGACTGCGCACCATCAAGACGAAGTTTGGGCCGCCCTCGTTCAGAGGTGCACCAGCGGTTGATCATGGCCCGGGTAATCTCGGGGTGAAATTCAATCCCAAAAGCATGATCGCCATAAGAGAAAGCCTGCCCGCTAAAGCTTTCGCTTTGCGCTAGATGAATGGCCCCGGGAGGAATATCAAAGGTCTCCGAGTGCCATTGATAAAAAAACGTAGGTGCAGGTAGAAATTCACGGCCCGCTGGCGTGGGGGAAACCTGACAGTATCCAATCTCGACTACACTGTCACCACGAAGTCCTATTTTTGCCCCCAGCACTCGTGCGAGTTCCTGGGCCCCCAGGCAGATACCCAGCATCGGAATCCCCATCGGGACTACGGTAGTCTCAAGCCAGTCCAGTTC
>Ga0207984_1001631_pt1 | contig 10958 bp, 7 predicted proteins | sample ETNtaG_30_FD_185760 | JGI IMG/M metagenome (GOLD analysis project Ga0207984, IMG submission 185760) | Marine microbial and viral communities from oxygen minimum zone, Eastern Pacific Ocean - ETNP201306PF43B (SPAdes) (version 2) | ecosystem: Environmental > Aquatic > Marine > Oceanic ...
GCCGGGGCTGCACTCATGGTCGGTGTGCTGTGTGTGAAACGGAAACGTCGGCGTGCCACCGCCAACCACACCCGGTACCGACAAACCGGCGGTCTCGAGTTCGGTGCGGAACGAGCGCACTTCGTCCATCATCGTCTGCCACTTGGCCAGGCGCTCGGCCGGGTCGCTGTCGTGCAGGTGGCCGTCGTAGAGATGCAGTCCCGCCGGCTCGATGCCGGGCAGTTGATCGATGAGTTTGTACAGTGTGATGGCCGCTTGGCCGGGTGCGATGCCGGTGCGGCCCATCCCCACATCGAGATCGAGCCAGATCGGCAGGGTGATGCCGGCCGCCAGGGCGGCCTCGGCCAGGGCGCCCACGGCCCCGGCGTCGTCGGCGATGGTGGAAAACCGGACGTCGCGAAACCAGCCAGCCAAGCCCAGCAGTCGGGCGACGTTCGGGCCGACCGGCTGGTTGGCCAGCAGCACGTCTTTTGCGCTGGCTTGGCCAAGCATCTCCGCCTCGGCGATGGTGGCGCACTTGAATTTGCCGATGCCGGCCTTGAGCTGCATCTGCACCATCTCTGCCATCTTGTGCGTCTTGACGTGGGGCCGCAACCGCTCCGCCTGGCCAACGGCGGCAACCATGCGCCGAATATTTTCCCCGACACGATCCGGATAAAGCAGAAGGGCGGGCGAGGGGATCTCGTCCGGGCTGGCGAGCGTGTGCCAGTTGTCCGCCATGCGCGGTCAGCCGATCTCGAAGATGGCCTCGATCTCGGTGGGGATGTTGCCGGGCAGCGAGCCCATGCCGACGGCGCTGCGAGCGCCGACGCCGTTTTCCTCGCCCCAAACCTGCGAGAACAATTCGCTGCAGCCGTTAATGACCTTGGGGTGATCGGGAAAGTCGGGCGTGCAGTTGACCATGCCAAGCACCTTGATGACGCGCCGGACGCGATCGAGGCTGCCGAGGTTGGCTTTGAGCGTGGCGAGCAGGGTGAGGCCGACCTGCCGGGCGGATTGGTAGCCGGCCTCGAGGTCGAGGTCATCGCCGACACGGCCGCTCATCAGTGAGCCGTCCGGCAGCACCGGGCCGTGGCCGGAGAGGTAGGCGAGGCTGCCGGTGATGATGATCGGCTTGTACACGCCCATCGGCGCCGGGGCGGGCGGGAGTTCAAGGCCGAGTTCCTGGATTTTCGTGTCTGCGCTCATACTGGTTTGTGATCGTTCGGGGAGCGGCAGCTTCGTGGAAGACCCGTGAACGGACAAGTTTTTTTGGGGGCGCTTTTGAAACCGCCGGGGTCTGCGAAGCCCCGGACGCCGTGGCGGGCTCAGTCCTTCTTTTTGTCGTCGAGCTTGCTGAGTTGGTCGCGCAGCTTGGCAGCGGCTTCGTAATCCTCCTGCTCGATGGCTTTGTTGAGCTTGTGCTGGAGTTTTTCGACCTGGGTCATCGGCTTTTTCTCGGCAGCCTCTATCTCGACGTCCTTGAGCCACTCGCGCAGGGAGTGAACTTCCATGCTGCTGTCCACCAGTTCCTCGCGCCCCATCTCGGTGTAGAACCGGTTGAGGTCGTCGATTGCATCGGTGATCTCCTCGATGGCGGCATCGTAGTTGTTCTCGGCAATCAGCTCGGTGCCGATGGCCCGGATCTGCATCATGATCGTTTGCGGGCGGAACTGCTGGAAGCTTTGCCCGATCTCATCCTCCACGGCATAATCCTGCACGAAGTCGAGCAACTCGAGAATGTGCTCGGTGTCGCGCTCTACGGCCTCGTAATCCTCCAGTTCGAAGTTGCATATGCTGCGGTGGTGATACTGGATGGCTTCCTGCTGGAGCTTGGCGCACTCGTCAGGGTTGATGCTGAAATCGTTGTCCTCGCCTTCGTTTTTCTCGCGGTGCTTCTCTAGGCGGATCAGGAAATGGTCCAGCAGAGTGGGGTGCCCGAACGGCCGCTTGCCGTCGGGGCGAAACTGGGCGTTCATCTGCAGGAGGCCGAGATCGATTCGCAGTTGCAGCTTCTCCACCCCGTCCCCCCCCTTCACCCGGCGCGCATCCACCCGGCCAAGGCGGTAGTCCCAGTTTTCAAGGACTTTTGTGATGTCGTCACGTTTGATGTCGTCACTCATCGGGGCAGAATCTTACCAAAAACCGGCTCCGTGTCAATTCAAGCCGATCACTTGGCCCGGACCGAGACCGCGAGCGAGCCGCGGTCGGTGGCCAGGACCGCGCCGGGCTTGATGCCGTTTTTGGCGAACCAGCCCTGGTTGACTTCCAGCGCGTACTGGACGCGGGCCGAGCGGGACTCGGCCGGCTTGGTGTTGCCGGGTTGCAGGTCGTGGATCTCGATCACGCGACTGGCGGGGTCGATGTAGGCGATTGACAGCGGCACGGTGGTGTTCTTCATCCAAAAGCCGGTCTGGTGCGGGTAGGGGAAGACAAAGAGCATGCCCTCGTTCTCCGGCATCGTCGTGCGGTGCATCATGCCGGTCATGCGTTCGTGGTTTTCGTCGGCGATCTCGACGGTCAACTCCGCCGCTCCGAGGTAGAGCTTGATCGTCTTAAGCCTCGGCTGCGCCTGGCCAGTCGCGGGTTCGACCGGCGGTTTTTTGGTGACTACGCTTGGGGGCATGTCGGGTTTGTCCTTCTCGCAACCGGCGGCCAACAGCAGGGCGGCGAGCCCCAGCGTCTGGCCAAGTTTGTGGGTCAATGTATGTTTCATTCCTTGGGGGACACTTGCAGCCGGAAATACGAGGCCGGTTTGTTGAGTTGAGCGGCGGGAAGGGGCAGCTCCATCCCGGCAGCGGTGTCGCCCTCGAGCTGTTGCGCTTGGCCAAGCGCCTGGTACGGGCCGGCCGCCTGCGCGGCGGTGATGACCTGGTAGACGGCTCCGGGGATCGCGCGCCAGTGGAGGCGGATGCCGTCAGCGGTCGATTCAACCTGCAGCGTGAGATAGGATTCACCGTCGAGCGGGTCGGTGCCGGCTGCAAGTTCGTCGGCATTGCTCATGCCGTCACCGTCGGGGTCGTGCGCCAACGCCGCGTCGCCGTCGTGCTTCAGGGGGTCGAGCCCGCGGGCGACTTCCCAGCCGTCCGGCAGCAGATCGCCGTCGGTGTCGCGCTTGGCCGGGTCGGTGCCAAGTTCACGCTCGTGGGTGGTGAGCAGCCCGTCGTCGTCCGGATCCGGGTCGATGGTCAGGCGCACCTTCAGGCCCTCAAGCCGGTAAACATCAAGCTGAAAAACAAGGTCCTTCTCGACCTTCAGGCTTTTGCCCAGGTGCGTCGTGTCGAGTTGCCGATACTGGTTGGAGTAAATGCCCCCGGTGCCGACGACCGCACCGATCGTGATTTCGTCGCCCGACTGCAGGTTACCCAGGGCAGAGTAGGGGATGGCCAACTCGATAAAATTGGCGTCGGTTTCATAGAAACTGGCGTCGGTCCACTCCCTTGGATGGGTCAACTGCGGCGAACGGTTGAACTGTTGAAAACGGGCGCCAGCCACGTCGCTGAATGTTTTGTCGAGTTGAAACACGCCCTGGCCAAGCGGGAAGGGGACCGCGGCAATGTCCTCCGGGTTTTCACCAGTGCGCACATTGATGGTTAATCCCGGACGTCCAAAGCGGCGGGTCTGGTAATCGGCCCGTTCATCGCCGAGGATTGCCGCCACACTTGGTTTGAAGTTGGTGAAGGTTAGGTTTTGAAGGAAGTCGAGCCCGTTGGCGCCTTCGCCGCTGAATTCCACCTTGCCGTTGCCGAGCCCCGCTAGGTTGGCGACGCCGTCCTGCCTGGGTGACTCGATGAACAGGAAGATGTTTTGGCTGGGCCCAATCATCGCCTGCTCGAAGCCAATGTACAGGTGGGTGCGGTCATTGTTGACGCGCACCTGGCCGAGGTTGGCGCTTGTGCCACTAACGGCGGGGATTGGTTTGCCGATCAGGTCGAACGCCTGGCCCTGAATATTTTTGCCCTCATCTTTGTTTTGGGATGACTCGATCTGTGGCGAATGCCAAGCCGAGTCCCACCAGTCGCGCTCAGGTGTTTTTTTGTTTATCACAAGCCAGTCCAATACCTTGCCGTCAGGGTCTAGGCCATCAAGTTTGAGTTGATCCCCGTCGATATTGATGCGTGCTACGAAGTTATTTGGGCTTCCCCAAAACTGCGAAGTTCCAGGAAAGAATCTGTAAAAGGAATATGCGCTAGAACTCGAACCGCAGACGACCGAGATCATGCCGTTAATTGGGTTGAATTTCTCAAACGAGTGGCAGTGCCCCGCCAGCATCAGGTCTACCTTATACTTGGCGACGATCGGGTAGATGGTGTTGCCAAAATCAATAGTATCCGGAAGCGCATTGGCGTCGTAATCGCTCCATCCGTGACTTGCCGACGAGGCGACCGGGAAATGCCCAAGGAGCAGCTTCCACGGCTTTGAGGTGGTGGCCAGGTCGTTTGTGAGCCAGTGGAGCTGGTTGGTGTCCTTGGAAAAATTGTGGTGGGAATACCACGGGTTGTAGAGCACCGAGACGTGCGCGTCGCCGACATCGAACGAGTAGAAATGTTCCGTGCCGGAAAAAGGATAATCCAGGTTTGGCGGTTTCAAACCGAGGGTGGGTAGGTTGTTCGTCGGCAGATGAAATGCGCTCAGGTAGGCTGCATCACCGTAGTAGAGTTCATGATTCCCTATAGCTGTAAAGTACGGGACAGACTTCATGTGCTCCTTGTAGACGCTGAAATGGCGAAAATCTGGATAGTAGTTTGGAGGGCCAGATTTGAAATCATAAACGATGTCACCGGCGTACAGGACAGCGTCCGGTTGATTGTCACGGATCACCTCGCCGAACTTGTGTTGAAGAAGGTTTCCACTGCCAGAGTCGCCAAGTAGCATCAACCGGACGGGACCACTGGGCTTGAGCGTCTTGAACGAAGTGGTCTTCGAGAAACGCGGGATTTCCCCAGCAACACCACCGACTCGGTAGTGGTAGGTTGTGTTCGGCTTGAGATCAAGGAGTTGGAGCACGTGATCGGTCGTTAATATTTCGCTCTCAATCCGCTGGCCAAGCGACGTCGTGGGCCCGTACTCGACAACGGAGGTAGTGGGCTTGAGGGTTTGCCAGGCAATCTTGGTATCGGTCGACGTGGTGCTTTCGATAACCGGACCACGTACAATATTGGCCAATAACTCAACGTGTAACGCAAACCCATAGCTGTTGACGGAGTCATCGTGCGCCTGGATGGCGAGAATGTTTTCCCCTTGCACAAGAAGCTGCTTGTACGGTTCGAGATCAATCAACTCTGGATTCCCGCGGTAGTGAACAGTTGCTAAGGCCTTGAATGGCACCGGTTGACCGGGTTCACCAGCCAACCCACGCCGAGCTATCTCGGTGCCGTTCAGGTAGGCGACGAAACCATCGCGGTAATCGACTCGCATCACTAGCGACTTTATCCATTGGGCATCCTGTAGTGTGAATTTCTTACGAAGGAAAAGGGAGTGGTAATTTCCTGGCATTCCCCAAAGTGTCGTGGGGGCATCGTATCTACCATAGCCGATGCTGAAACCGGATCGGCCTTCCTTCCACTGGGTGTCGCGGAAGTTCAGCTCCTGCCAGGCGTTGGGCGGGTCGGAAGCCTCTTTCGTGCCTTCAAGGTATTTCCAGGTGGAATAATTGCTGACGAGGCTCTCGCCCCTGGTTGAAACGGCCAAGAGGAGCAACCCGCACAGTGTCAATTGCTTGAATAGCACTGGGCGGAGTGTAGGAAACGCTTGGTCGGGGTCAATGTTGTGTTTTTGACGGAATACCCGAAAAAGCTGCCTTTCGCTTGGCCAAGCGTGGGAATCAGGGGGCGCTGTGAATGGCAAAAAACAGAATTAAAGTGCTTTACAACACGGTTTTTGTTGGTACGTTGCCCCGCCTTTTCGAGAAGAGAAGAGAGGCAAAGAGACTGAAAGGAATGGAAGAGAAGGCCAACACAATCGAGGGATATCGCCTTCACGAGACGGACACCGGTTCGGCGGATGTCCAGATTGCGCTGTTGACACAGCGGATCAACCACTTGACCGAGCACCTGAAGAGCAACAAGAAGGATCACGCATCACGGCGTGGCCTGCTTATGATGGTGGGGCGCCGTCGTCGCCTGCTGGACTATGTCCACCGCCACGACGCGAACCGGTATCGCTCGCTGACCCAGCGCCTCAAGCTGAGGCACTAGAGTCGCACGGGCCGGTCGACCCCTTCTTTTCAACGAGACTTTTGGCAACGCCATGTCGGTGGGAAATGTCCATCCGGCGGGTTGGAAATCGCGGCCCGATCCCCTGTTGCCCGAGACTGAGCCGCGTGAATCGTTGCGTTCGTTGGTTCTGAGCATTTCATTCAGCCACCCGGTTTGTCGGGAGTTTGAGTGAAGTTCTCCGTGCTGGCGGGCGTGACATTACGGAAAGATAAACATGTCACATAAAGTAACCGCCAACGTTGGCGGCGCAGAGATTCATATTGAATCCGGCAAAATAGCCAAACAAGCGGACGGTTCGGTAACCGTCCAACTCGGAGACACCATCGTCCTGGTCGCAGCCTGCGGTTCATCCAAGCCACGTCCAGGCCTGGACTTTTTCCCGCTCACGGTCGATTACCGTGAGAAGGCCGCTGCCGCCGGTCGTTTCCCCGGCGGTTTCTTCAAGCGCGAAGGTCGCCCGTCCGAGAAGGAAATCCTCACTTGCCGTGTCACGGATCGCCCGATCCGCCCACTGTTCCCCAAGGGGTATTTCAACGAGGTGCAGGTCCAGACCCTGCTGCTCAGCGCAGACGGGGAGAACGACTCGGACATCCTGTCGATCAACGGTGCCTCAGCGGCGCTGATGATCAGTGATCTCCCGTTTGCGGGCCCGATCGGCGCGGTTCGCGTCGGCCGAGTCAACGGCGAGTTCGTCGCCAACCCGACCCACGAGCAGATGGAGTCAAGCGACCTCGATCTGGTGTACGTCGGTAACGAGTCGAACATGGTCATGTTCGAGGGTGCAGCTGATGAAATCGCGGAAGCCGATTTTCTCAAGGCACTGGAGTTCGGACAGGAGTCGGTTGCGCCGCTCGTCGCGGCACAAAAGGAATTGTGCGCCGCAGTCGGCAAAACCAAGCGCGAGTTTACCCCGCGAGTGGTCGAGGCGGATGTTCAGGCGGAGGCGGAGTCGATCATTTCGGATCGCATCACCGACGCGCTGCTCATTCAGGCCAAGCTCGAGCGCGAGGCCGCGTGCAACGCGCTCAAGGATGAGATGGCGGAGAAGCTCACCGAGAAATTCGGCGAGGAAGCCATCACCGGCTTCATGGTCGGCGAGGCGTTTTACGCGATCCAAAAGGCGGCTGTGCGCAAGCTCGTACTCGACGATGGCAAGCGGCTCGACGGCCGCGGCTACGACGACATGCGTCAGCTCACCAGCGAGGCCGGCATGATCCCCCGCACACACGGCTCCGGCCTGTTCTCCCGAGGCGAAACACAGGGCCTGTCGCTCGTCACGCTCGGCACGACCGATGACACGCAGTCGTACGACGCCTACACCGGTGGCCCGAGCGAAAAGCGGTTCATGCTGCACTACAACTTCCCGCATTTCTCCGTTGGCGAAACCGGCCGCATCATGGGCCCGGGCCGCCGCGAGATTGGTCACGGCGCATTGGCCGAGCGATCCATTGCCCCGGTCATCCCGAACATCGAGGACTTCCCGTACGCGGTGCGCATCACGGCGGAGATCATGGAGTCCAACGGCTCCACATCAATGGCTGCTGTTTGCAGCGGCACGCTGGCACTGCTCGACGCGGGTGTTCCGCTAAAGCGTTCCGTCGCCGGCATCAGCATCGGCCTCTGCACGCGCACTAACGACAACAAGGAGATCGAGGATTACAAGCTGCTCACCGACATCATCGGCTGGGAGGATGCCTTCTGCGACATGGATTGCAAAATCGCCGGCACTGACCAGGGCATCACGGGGTTCCAACTCGACCTCAAGCTGCAGGGCATTCCGCAGTCCATCATGGAAGAGGCCATCGTCAAGGCCAAGACGGCCCGCACCGCGATCCTCGAAAACATGAATGGCTGCCTGTCCAAGGAACGCGAGGAAATGAGCCCCTACGCGCCGCGAATCGTCACCATCCCTATCGATCCGTCGAAGATTGGCGAGTTGATCGGGCCGGGTGGCAAGAACATCAAGCGAATTGTCGAGGAGTCCGGTTGCGAGATCAACATCGAGGACGACGGCCGCGTTTTGGTATACTCCATGTCAGCCGAGGGATTGCAGGTGGCCAAGGATTGCATCGAGGGCATCACTGCTGAGGTCGAGGTTGGCAAGCTTTACCGGGGCAAGGTTGTTTCCATCAAGGACTTCGGCTGTTTTGTCGAGGTGTTGCCAGGCAAGGACGGCCTCGTGCACATCAGTGAGTTGGCCAACTTTCGCGTCAAGAAGACCGAGGACATTGTCAAGGATGGCGACGAGATCTGGGTCAAGTGCATCGGTGTGGATGACAAAGGTCGCATCAAGCTCTCTCGCAAGGCTGCGATGGAGGAGCGCAAGGCCGAGTTCAGCGACGATGAAGAGGGTGGGGAAGGGCCGGATACCAGCGACGACTCAGAAGAGTAAGCTGTTAGGCAAACAAAACCATTTCAGGCGGGCCGATTGGCCCGCCTTTTTTGTGCCCTTGACCAAGCGCCTAACCAAGCGCTATTCTCCTCTTTGTTCCGTTTGGCAGCTTGCAACCCGCTTGGTCGAGCGAATCAATAACCCCAAATCCCTTAACAAATGAATTCATCCATCCGTATCAAGCTCTCGATTATGATGTTCCTCCAGCTTTTTGTATGGGGTACATGGTTTACGACACTTGGATTGGCTTTATCAACTAATAATCTGAGTGATATCATAGGAGGTGCTTATTCAGCTGTTCCCCTTGCTGCGATCATTGCGCCGTTATTTCTTGGGTTGATTTCTGATCGCTTCTTCAATTGTGAGAAAACGATGGGCGTTTTACATGTCTTGGGTGGTGTGTTGTTGTTTACCGCTCCTACGCTAATTGCCAGTGGCAATGGGAGCGTGTTGAGTTGGATTATCATGGCTCACATGCTTTGCTATATGCCAACTCTTGCCCTGAGCAATACGGTGGCGTTTGCAAATATTGATGATCGCAACAAGTTCCCGGCTCTTCGGGTTTGGGGGACGATCGGTTGGATTGTGGCCGGTCTGGTTGTTGGTGGCCTTGGGATGTCCAGCAGTCCCAAGATTTTTTATATTGGTGCAGTATCGGCGATTCTTCTTGGGGTCCTTTGTTTTTTTATGCCGAAAACACCTCCTCCCGCCAAGGGTAAGCCAATCAATGTTGGCACGTTGTTGATGTGGGACGCAATCAAGATGCTTGGCAGCGTTCCGTTCCTGGTGTTCATCATTTGCTCGGCATTGATCTGTGTGCCGTTGGCCTATTACTTTGCTTATACTTCAGTTTACCTTCCTCAAATAGGGTTCCAGGCTCCGGCCTCCACCATGGCACTCGGTCAGGTATCTGAAATATTTTTCATGCTACTTGTCCCGTTTTTCTTCCGGAAATTGGGCGTGAAAATCATGATATTGATCGGAATGTTGGCATGGGTTGCCCGCTATGCATTGTTTGCCGTGGGTGCACCGGATCAAGTCGTCTGGATGATTATGCTTGGAGTGGTGCTTCACGGCATTTGTTATGATTTTTTCTTTGTGACCGGCTTTATGTACACGGACAAAAAGGCGCCAAAGGAGGTTCGCAGTCAGGCGCAGTCGCTTTTGGTTTTCTTTACCCAGGGTGTGGGCATGTTTTTTGGCTATAAAATTGCCGGTGCTAAATTTGCCGCGGTACAAGAAAGTTCCGATGCGCTTGCTGCTACGATTGAGACCCCGACTTTTGGATTTTGGGAGTCTTTCGGGAAAATGTTTCTAACAGAAAAACCAACAGCGACTGCTGGAATTGTTCAAGATGCTATGGCGAACTGGAAAACTTTCTGGATGTTTCCAAGTTTAATGGCGCTGGTGGTTGCTGTTATTTTTGCCTTTGCTTTTTGGGATAAGGTAAAACAGGAGAAGGCGCCTACAGAATAGAGTGAATAATTTTAATTAAATAACTATCATGATAAAAAATATAAATCGACGTGAATTTGTGAAGCAGTCTTCGCTTGCCGTTGGTGCCATGGGTGCGGCGGTGTCGGTCGGTTGCCAAAGCTTGGCTGGCGGTAGCAGTGATTCGCTTTACGACATCTCGTTGGCGCAGTGGTCGCTGAACCGCCAGTTCTTCGGTGGGAAGCTAAACGCGCTCGATTTTGCCAAGGTCACGAAGGAGGATTTCGGCCTCAATGCCATCGAGTATGTGAACCAATTCTTCAAGGACAAGGCCAACGACGAGGCCTACCTTGGCCAATTGAAATCGCGCGCGGCCGATCACGGCGTGAAGAGCCTGTTGATCATGGTCGACGGCGAAGGATCGCTTGGCCACGGCGACACTGCTGAGCGCAATAAGGCGGTACAGAATCATCATAAATGGGCCAACGCGGCCGAATTCCTCGGTTGCCATTCCATCCGGGTGAACGCCGCCACAACCGGCAATGGCAGTTTTGAGGAAAAACAAAAGCTGGCTGCCGACGGGCTGCGCAGTCTCTCCGAGTATGGGGCCACGCTTGGCCTGAACGTGATCGTCGAGAACCACGGCGGCCTGTCCTCAAACGGCTTCTGGCTGGCCGGCGTTATGGAAATTGTTGATCTGCCCAACTGCGGCACATTGCCGGACTTTGGGAACTTCAACGTCGGCGACGGCAAGTGGTACGATCGTTATCAGGGCGTGACCGAGTTGATGCCATTTGCCAAGGCGGTCAGCGCCAAGTCTCACGAGTTCGATGAAAATGGGGACGAAGTTCGCACCGACTATCGCCGGATGATGGGTATTGTTCTCGCTGCCGGTTACCACGGCTACGTTGGGATCGAGTACGAGGGCAGCAAAG
>Ga0207984_1001634_pt1 | contig 10955 bp, 7 predicted proteins | sample ETNtaG_30_FD_185760 | JGI IMG/M metagenome (GOLD analysis project Ga0207984, IMG submission 185760) | Marine microbial and viral communities from oxygen minimum zone, Eastern Pacific Ocean - ETNP201306PF43B (SPAdes) (version 2) | ecosystem: Environmental > Aquatic > Marine > Oceanic ...
CGATCAGACCTTGGTTGGTTGTAACTCCTGCATGAAGACACAATACTACCGGGCAGTGATTAAAGCATCCTTAAGCGTATCCCGCGGCCCTTGAATGGCTCAAATGAAACACGGAATCAAAGCAGCATGTCTGATGGCCTTCGGCCTTGCGCTGATCCCTGGCGGCGTCCGGGCAAACGAAAACTTCGAGACCTTGAAGAACGCCGGGAAGATCGTCTTCCTCGGAGACAGCATTACCTACGGCGGTGAGTACGTGGTGTTTTTCGAGAGGTGGTTGACGGTCAATCACCCCGAGCTGAGTCCGGAAGTGCTGAACCAGGGAATACCAAGCGAAACAGTATCCGGGCTGTCTGAACCGGGGCACTTGAGACATGGGTTTCCCCGTCCTGACCTGCACGAGCGACTGGAACGCGCTTTGGCCGCTTTGAAGCCCGACCTGATCATCGCCTGCTATGGCATCAACTGCGGAATCTATCAGCCGCTGGATGCGGGTCGATTTGCCAAATACAAAGACGGCATCAACCGGCTGAGAAAGGCCGCGGAGTCCCATGGAGCAAAGATCATCATCATGACGCCGCCAGTGTATGACAGGCCCAATCCGAAATTCGATTACGACGACGTGATGGCGGTTTACTCCGAGTGGCTGGTCTCAAAACGCGAAGACGGCTGGAAAGTCATCGACCTGCACAAGGTCATGAAGGAGGAACTGAGAAAGAAACGGGAGAAGGATCCGAAGTTCAAGTACTCCCGCGACGGGGTCCACCCGGGTGCCGAAGGGCATGCCTTGATGGCCCAGCAGATCATTGATTTCTTCGCAGTCAAACCACCTCTCAAGAACCCTCACCCGAACGCCTACGGCCGAATGATGATGTTTTTGCGTAATCGCATGCGGGTCAAACGCGATGCCTGGCTGACGGAAATCGGCCACAAGCGTCCGATGAAGAAGGGCAAGCCGCTGGCTGAAGCGAACAAGATTTCCGCCGAGAACACCCGGCGCGTTCAAGAGAACCTGGAAACCATTCTGAAGGCCAGGTAGCTTCGGCTCCCACCCGTTCCACCCCAAGCTGTTCCCCGGACCGATGACCTACCGTATTGCTCTGTTTTATCTGGCATTCTGCTGGCCTTTCTTCTGTCTGACTTCAACGGCATTTGCCGAGGGAACTGCCCGGCGGAAGCCTAACATCGTTCTTCTCTTTGCAGACGATCTTGGCTGGAAGGATTTGGGCTGTTTTGGCAGCGGCTATTACGACACGCCGAACCTGGACCGTCTGTGCAGGCAGGGGATGAAATTCACCAGCGCGTATTCGCCGGCCGGGAACTGTGCTCCTTCTCGCGCATGCTTGCTCTCGGGCCAATATGTCCCCAGGCACGGGGTTTACACGGTCGGAGGCAAGCGCCGTTTCGATTCATATAAGAGATTGCTCAAATGGTCGCAGCGAAAATTACTGGCGCCGGAAAATGCCAAAGGGCTGGCATCAGAAAAGGTGACCTTTGCGGAAGCTCTGAAGTCTGCCGGTTACGTGTGCGGGATGTTTGGGAAGTGGCATCTTGGAGGTGAAAAGGGTCAGACGCCCCATGGCCAGGGCTTTGATGAGGCGGTCGCCATGGCGGCAGCAAAACACTTCAATTTCAAAACGCGGCCTGCACCAGAGGTGAAGCCATCAGAGGATGACTATCTAACCGACTACATGACCGACCGCGCGATTGAGTTCATCGATAAAAACAGAGAACGCCCATTCTTTCTTTACCTTCCCGATTTCCTTGTTCATGTTCCGATGGAGGGAAAAGCAGCTCTTATAGACAAGTACAAGAAGAAGAAGCCCGTGGGTGGTCACGAGAATCCTGTTTACGCGGCCATGATTGAAGCGCTCGACCACAGCTTTGGCCGGGTTGTGAAGAAACTGGACGAGCTTGGGCTTTCAGATAACACACTCGTCATCTTCTTCTCGGACAACGGTGGCCTCGGGAGCGCAGAAAACCGTGGCCTCAACAAAGGAGGCAAGACGACTTCGGTCTATCCGCTGCGCGGCATGAAGGGGATGCTCTACGAAGGTGGTATTCGTGTGCCCATGATTGCCCGGTGGCCGGGAGTGATCGAAGAGGGTTCCGTGAGCGATGTTCCCGTCCACGGGGTCGACTTTTATCCCACCTTTCTCGAAGTAGCTCAGGCGGACCCGCCGCAGAATCAGCCACTCGATGGGGAAAGCCTGCTTCCACTTATGTCCGGCAAGGTCAATGAGCTGAAACGCCAGGACATCTTCTGGTTCATGCCTGGCTACCTGCCCCGTCGCCAGGCTCCCGCCAATGCAATGCGTTCGGGCGACCACAAACTCATCGAGAACTTCGAGGATGGCAAGCTGGAGCTCTACGACCTCCGAGCGGACATCGGTGAAACCAAAGACCTTGCCGCCGCCAAGCCGGAGAAAGTCAGGGAACTCCACAGCAAAATGAAGCGATGGCGAAAGGACGTCGGCGCCGAGATACCACCACGGAACCCGAAATTTGACCCAAAGAACGAAGGGCGCCCGTAGATGCGGCAGGATGACAGAATGCATCTGCCATCCGAACTGAATCAACCATCCCAAGCGCCTGTGGAAGGGCCGGGCGTTGTCACTTCCCTCCCATGGCTTTGGAGAACGCAGCGCGGTCTGCGCCGGTCAAGGTCGTGGCTCCTTTGTCGCGCAACTCGTGCCAGAGGTCGCGATGGAGCCTGGCGACGACTGCGTGGTGCCGCTGCCACTCCGGTGAGTCTTTCTTGTGCTGCTGACGCTGTTGGATCCCTTGGCTCCGGATCTCCCCGCGGCCGTTTTTGGCCCAAAGCTCAGCGTAGAGCGTCTGGAGCTTTATGATTCCCTCCTCGCTGATGCCGCACTTGTAGATTTTCTTGGGCATGGGAATGTTGCGGCCAGGACCATGCTTTCCGGGCGGCTCGAGCCCGACCACAAGCTCCACACCGCAGGGCTCGTCTTGCCAATCTGCGCCGGCGCGCCAGTTCTCGCCGCCGAACTCGTATGCGCCCGCGTCCGGGGCCTTGCCCTCGAACTCCTCGACGAGTCCGGGAATGACACGGCCGGCATCGATAAGAGGCGAGCCAACGCGGGGACGGAAATCGAACACGCTCTTCGACAGGGCCCCATCGCTCACGTTCTTGAACATCGCAGCCGCGAATTTGCCAGAGGTCACGTTGTGCGACACGAGGCTGGTGCCGGCGACTCCGGAGTTGCGGCGGTCGGAGAGTGCGAACGCGGCGTTGTTGCACACGAGGGTGTCCTCGTTCTGGACCTGAAGCGTCTTGTGCCGGGTCCACCATTTCTTCGGCTCCGGACGCTTGGGAATGATGAGGCTGCCTGACGAGTGCTTGCTGCTCGGGTCGACGAACACGGTGTTGTTGTAGACCTTGTTCTCGTTCCCCTTCATGATCATGCCGCGATTGCAGCGCCAGATCACGTTGTGGTGAAACGTGAGCCCGCGGGTCTGGTCGTCACCCCGCATGCCCAGGCCGGTGCTGTCGTGGATCCAGTTGTGGCGGGCGACGCTGCCCCGCGCGCGGGGGCTGCCGGTGTGCATCGCGGCGATATCGCGACAGGTGCGCCCGGTGTCGTACACGTGGTTGTATTCGATGGTGATGCCCGGGCCATAGTACATGATCCCCACGTTGCCCATGCCGTACACCGTGCACCTGCGTACGACGTTGCCGGACGGGCCATCGCCGGTGCCGGTGACGCCAATGCCGGCGTAGATGAAGTTGCCGCTCCAGTTCATCTCGTGCACGATGCAGTTGTCGACGATGTTGCCCTCGCCTCGTACGGAGATGCCTCCGGTGTTGCTGAGCACGACGCTCGTGTTCCGGACGATATTGCCCGTGCCCTGCACGGACGTGCATGGTGTGTTCTTGCGTTCGCCTTTGGGGGCCACGTCGGTCAGGCGCCGCGAGTAGCTCGGGTAAACGGCTCGGCAGCCGTCGACGACACAGTTGGTACAGTCCAAAAGGCGGAACGTGCAGGCGACGAACAGGAAGCCGCTGATCTCGACGTGGCGACACTTCAGCAGATCGAACCCGTAATTACGCTTCTTGTAGCGCACGGTGCGGCCGGCCGGGTTCGTGCCGTCGTCGGCCCACAGGTAGAGCACGCCACTGTCTGCGTCGTGGAACCACTCGGTCGGCGCGTCGAGGGCCTCGAGCTTGCCTGAAAGGTAGAAATAGTCGTCCGCGTACGTCGGGCCCCGGTCGGGGCCGTCGCCCAGGCGTTCGGCGAGCGCATACTGAAATTTGGCGCTCCCTTTGGTGTGGTGGGTGACCGTGCGGGTCCAGGTCTTGTATTGGTGCGCGATGTTCAGTGTCGCTATCGCGCCCGTCCAATCGATGTTGGTCTTCGCCAGCGCGGGGCAGACCATGAGATCCTTACGGCTGCCCATGCTTGACTCGGCCCACTTCGAGCGGTCCCATATCTCTTCGATGCGCATGTCTGGCCACCGCGCCTCTATCTGCATCTTGCCATCGACGAAAAGTTGCTCGATCGGATCGGGCACACGGGTCTTGTAGATGTTGCCGCTGTGGAGCTGCCACTCCCCGGCGATCGGTTCCGCTCCGTCGAGCACCACGGTCTCTCCCTTTGCAGTGACGAACCGAATCGGGCTGCCCGGCTCACCGGATGCCTCGACTCGCACCGCCTCGCGGTACGTCCCTGCGCGCACGACACAAGTATCGCCCGGCTTCATGCGGTTTGCGGCGTTCTGGATCGTGCGCCAGGGCTTCGCGATGCTGCCGGGGCCGGCATCGCTGCCTGTAGTGGCTACGTAAAACTCAGCGGACCAAGCAGTCGCGGTCGCCCAAGTCAAGAGCATCGTGGTCAATCGCATATTCTGGTTCCGAAGAAGTGCGTGGGGGAATCGCGTTCCGGTCTGTTGGTCACTTCAGGTGAAACCCTCTTTACGCTGAAAGCGTTAAGAAATGAAAACCGTGACCTGAGTATGCATCAGACTTCCATGAATACGGTGGCGGGGCTTTCATGCACTACTTCGAGGAAAGTGATGAGCAGCTTCCCGGCATCAGCTACAGCTACGAGGCCAGCTGACAGATCGAGTTCCTCACTTGGGCGCGCCGGCACCTTGCCGGCATCTTCGGAGTGCGCAGCGCTCTGCCCGAGCGCTTTCAGCGCTCTTTTGCCGGCAGGGTGCCGGAGTGCCCGGGCGAGAGGACAGCCCGGGCTCTTCCGTGCACAAGTGTCTCTATAGCGCGTAATCCGATGGCTTCGTGCCCTTTCTGAAAGTGCCGAATCCGAATGCTGTCGGGTCGAATTCACCGACGATGTCTACGTTGGCGCGGTCTGCGATCTGGTCTTCCATGCCGAGGCACCAGTAGGTGCCGTTGACGAGCAGGCGTCGCATGCCTTCGCTGGGCAGGTCTGTCGCGGCCCCCATGGTGGTGCAGAAGATGCGGGAGCTGTTTCCAGTTTCGCCGGTGTAGTTCTTTATCCAGGCGACCGGCATAGTGGGCTTCTCGGTATTCACCGCATCGCCGGGGTCCATGCCCTGGAGGACCTGGCCGTCGATGAGAACCTGCGGGCTGCCAGTGAGCTCGCGGACTTCATACACATCTGTCGGACCCCAGATGTCTTCGCAGCCTTTGACGATTGGATGGTCGGCAGCGCCGTCGGCGACCACGCCGCGGGTGCTTTCATGCGCGTGGTGGCCGTGATGGCTCACCCAGGTCTCTCCGAGAACCTGGCGGCCCCAGCCGCCTTCGGGGTCTTTGCTGTTCCAGGACAGGTGCCCGTAAGAGGTGTCTTCTCGTGCGATGTTGAAACCGTGGGTGGCGGTGCGCATCCCCAGGATAGGTTTGCCGGAATTGGTGAAATCGACGATGTGTTTCATCTGGTCGTCGGGCAGGTTTCGGAAGCGGGTGGCGATGATCATCATGTCCGCGTCGCCCAGTGCTTCGAGACCGGGGATGTTCGTTTGATCGTCCGGCGCGATTTCACCTGTCTCAGCATTGATGGCGAAGAGCGCGGTGCACTTAAATCCGTGATGAACCGCGAGTATCTTGCCCAGAGCGGGCAGAGCCTCTTCGGAACGATACTCCTCGTCACCGCTGACGAGCACGATGTGTTTACCATTGCCGGGGCCTTCGTTGCCTTCGTATACAACCCATTCGTCTGACATGTTTCTACTCCTGAAAGTAAGTGGTACCGCAATCCATCAAGCCATCTGTCCCCTGGTTTCATGCGTGAGGCGGGGAATATAACGAATACCGTTGTGAAAGACAGCGGGAGTCTGGTGGGTGCGCTAATCGCCGAGGATTGACACTGCCAGCAGCGAGATATCGTCGTGAAGGGGTGACTCGCCCCGCCAGTTGGAGAGGTCATTGAGCAGCATCTCTATCGCTTTGGAAACTTCCTCACCTGCAGATTTCAGTAACGAGCCCTCGAGCCTGTCCTCGCCAAAGAGCTCGCTCATATTTCGGGGCATTTCGATCAAGGCGTCTGAATAGGCCACCAGCCTGTCGCCGGGCTTCAACTGGATTTCCTCGTCGTCGTAGACCGCGCCTTCCTCCAGGCCCACGGGTAGTTCATTGCCTTCCAGGCGCAGCGGTGATTGCGCATTCCTGAGAAGAATCGGGCTGGTGTGGCCGGCCAGAACGTATTTCAAGCTGAGCGTCGACGTATTCAGCAGTCCATAGAAAAGGGTGAAGTACAGCTCCGCTTCATCGGTCCAGGCGAAACGGCCGTTGAGCCTTTCAGCCACCTCGCCAGGTTGCAGGATGCGTGAGCCGGCCGCGGGTGATTCCTGAAGGACCGATGACCCGTCGGCGCTGGCCATAAACGACCTGCTGAGAGCGACAGACATCAGCGCGGCCGGAACGCCATGCCCTCCTACATCGAGCATGTAGAAACCGATATGGTTTTCATCGAGCCATCGAATGTTGAGGGTATCTCCGCCAAGTTTGCTGCCAGGTTCATGATACCAGGAGAACTCAATGCCAGGTGCGCGGGGGACTTCTGACGGCAGGAAGCCGCGTTGAATTTCTGCCGCGGCCTCCAAGTCTTTCCGGAGGACCGCGTTCAGGTTGGACAGTTCGGTGTTAGCGGCTTCAAGTTTCGCAACCAGCCTGTCTTTTGTTGCGATGAGCTCATCTTTTGCGAGAGCCTTGGCTTCGGCGATCTGTGTCTCTGCCCTTGTGCGCTCTGACTCTTGCAGCATTGCACGTTCACGCGTGCGCAGGTTATTGATGGCGTTCAGATCCCTGTAGCCTCGAAGGGCCGAGACCACGGTCGAGATGAGCCTGACCGATGTCAGCTCCGTTTTGGATTTGTAGTCATTAATGTCGTAATCAATGAAAATCTGGTTCTCGGGCGCCGTGCCGGGCTGGCCGGTCCGCAAAATGATGCGTATGAAATATTGCTTCAGCTCATTACGAACATAATTGACGAACTGCAGGCCCGAATCCTGTTCTTCCATCACCACATCCAGCAGAATGAGCGCGATGCCCTCCTGGAGTTTCTCTCGTGCATCTTGCCCCGAATAGGCATCGATGAATTCGAGCGGCCGGCCCTCGAATTCAAGTGAGCTCAGCGCCATCCTGGTGACCTGGTGCACTTCAGGCTCATCATCAACGATCATGACTTTCCAGGGCAGGACAGAGCCAGAAACGGCCCCCCCCGATTCTGATTCCCATGTGATTACTTCGTCTTCGTGGGGCATTTCACTGGGCTCTGGGCTCCGGCATTGGTGTTTGGGGATCAGGATTCTGGATTCTGGATTCTGGATTCAGGATTCAGAGATTCAGAGATTCAAGATTCAGAGATTCAGAGATTCAGAGATTCAAGATCTAGATCTAGAGATTCAAGATTCAAGATTCATGATTCTGGTTCTGGATTCGAGACTCAGGATTCAAGATTCTGGAACCAGGGGCTCAGGAAATCGGGATTCCCGATTTCTACTGATGGCTGGGACTGATTTCCACCCGGGCATTTGTCGCGTGTGACTCGAAGGCTGCATCGATGACCGCGACCGTCGCCAGGCCGTCCTGAAGTGTCGGCATTTCCGGGACCTCTTCGCCGTGGATTGAGAGAACCAGATCGCGATAGAGCGCGGCAGTAGCGTCCATGGGATTGGGTGGAATTTCGGCATCCTCCGGATCGGCTTCCGGGCCGTTGCGCCATTTGATATCGCCTCCGAACGTCGTCTGAATTGCACCGCGTCTGCCGGCTACCTGCACGACTCTTGAAAGGGGCGGCGAGGCCATCGCAGCGACCAGGGTTGCGGCGGCGCAATCGTCGCCCCCGAGATCAAAATGAAGCACGGCAAGCTCCGGCGCTTCCGAGCCGTGAAAGGTGCCGCACTCGACGCGGCCGGTGACCGCGGTGACCGGTCTGCCCGTCCACCAGCGAATAAGATCTATTTCATGAGTCAGGTAATCAAAGACGCCCGTTGATTTGCCGGCCCGCATGTAGCTGCCCCGCATCCGACCGGTGTGCCGGGCGTGATGAATCATCACCGGATCGATTTGTCTGCACAGTTCCTTCATCTTCACCGCGTGGTTGTGATAATGCAGTTGGAAGGAAGTTGCGCCTTTCAATCCCTTTTCTTCCGCGAGCCGGACGAGTTCTTCGCCTTCGGCCGCGTCGCATGAGATCGGCTTCTCCATGACGAGGTGCTTGCCGGCATCCAGCACAAGTTTGCCGACGGGAACGTGCGAATCGACGGTCGTGGCCACACCGATGACGTCCGGTTCGAGTGCCAGCAGGTCGTCGAGGCTTTCGAACGCTTTCACTCCTGTCTTTTCTTCAAAAGCAGCCCTGGCTTCCGGACTGAAATCGCAGCCGCCGACACATTCGGCGCCTTCAAGAGATTGAACGGATTTCACATGGGAGATGCCTCTTGGCCCGCAGCCAACGACACCGAGTTTTGTCTGTGGAATAGAACTCATCTGTTGGAATTATTAATGGTTGGGGGGATGGTCAATATAGTGAAGGAGGCCGGAAAAGGAATTCATTCCTCCTGAGCCTGTTTGCGCAGGTTACGCGACATCCAGGAAAACAGACAGATCGCGATGATAAGCTGCAGGCCCGACGGCACGATCACGAAACCCAGAACCATGAGGTACTGGGCGCCACCCATCCACATGCCGAGAATCATGAACCCTATCCCCAACAGCATCTGTGAAATCATCTTGTAGATCAGCAGACTGACGATGGCATAAGCGATAGCCTTGCCGGGACTGGATGCCTTTATCGACCAATAAAGGCCAACACACGCGTAGAAAAACAGCCCTGTCAGGTTGGCAAAAAGTGAAACCAACGGGAATTGCTGATTCATCATGCCCATCGTACGCGCGGAACTCGAGCCCCAATGAGGAAGGCTGATCCCAACGGTCAGGACAATCACTCCAACGAGGACCATCCCATACTCTTTCCAGATCACATGTAATTTATCGAGGATGATCTGCCGGTCTGTCATCGGCGTCATCATGAGAGAGGACATGACTCCCGGCTCTTTCTCCGAGGCGAACAGGAGGCAGGAACGGATTAACACGGCGAGGAACATCAGCATCCACGATCCCATGCTGATGAGCGAAGCAAACATGATGAGCTCATCCGGCCTGAAACCGAAGAGCTTTGCCCTGAAAGCCCAGCAGGACAGGACGGTGATCACAAGGACCACGTAAAAGCACGCCACCACCGCGCTCAGTGCGAATGTCCGGCGTGCATCCCTCCAGACAATGGGACGGCCCTTCACTTCGCCCAGAATTTTTGTATTCCTGGATGGCGTCGCCACCGGAGAAGGCTCGGATGGGCTCGATGGCGCAGGTCCCGCGATTGCCTTCTCCCTTGGAATGAAAGTCCGGCGAATACCATATCTCCCAGCCAGGAGCAGAACAGCGCAAAGGGTCAACGTGCATACACTGAATTGGATGGCGTTGCCCAGGGTCAGAGTACCGGCAACAGATGCGCCGAACACATACACCGGGTGAATGATTTCCAGGAGAGTGTCGGCGATTGCCTGGTTGTTCGTTCCCCATGCCAGCGCGTAAAGGCACAGTGGCGTCAGGAAGCCGGCAATGGCCATGATCAGGAAGGTGGCAACAACTGCTTTGTAGTTCTGCTCGACCAGGGTGGAGACAGCCAGGCCGAGCGAGTTCAGCAGGAGAATCGTCAACAGGGTGATACCGATTGCGCCAAACACCTGTGAGGCCGCGACACCTCCGAACATCGTGGCCATAAAAAGCAGGGGCAAGCCAGATAAGAGAAGCAGCGTACTCCGAATGAATTCCACGCCGAGCTTACCAAGGAGGATGCTGGCCGGGGTGAGGCGCGTGAGCATCAGCAGCCCCAGCGTTCCGCTGTCTCTCTCTTCCACGATGGAGTTTGCAGCCACCGCAGGCGTAAGGAGGACGAACAGTGTGAATTGCCAGACAGAAAATATTTGGAAGAGCTGCAGCCCAATCCCCTGCGTCTGTGCCTGCCCGGCGAAACTCATGGTAAGAGCCACAAAGAAGACAGGTGTTGCCAGCACTGCGCCGTATCCGAACCGCAGCCAATAGGTCCGCTTCTTTCGGGCCGATTCCTGAAGTTCTCTGAGGATGACGACTTCGAGGGCCATGGGTGGGGTTTTCGTTTACATGGTGTGGCCACAGGCTGCCAGCCTGTGAGCCAGGTTAAACTAATATGAGCCTGCAGGCTGGCAGCAGCAGCCTGTGGTAACGAGAGCTGCAAATTCGGCTGTTTCAGGAAACCTTCCCTTCAGTGATGCGCATGAATGCGTCTTCGAGATGGGCCTCCTCCGGTGTAAAGCTGAGAAGTTGTATCTCCTCCTCGATAAGCAAGGTGGCAAGGAATGCGGCATCTTCTACCTCAGGAAGCAAGGTCACTGTAAATGAATCTTCGTCGCGCTCGGTGGATTCCACCTCCGCCGTTTCCAACAGGATATCCTCCGCCTGATCGGCGTTCTCTTTT
>Ga0207984_1001635_pt1 | contig 10941 bp, 6 predicted proteins | sample ETNtaG_30_FD_185760 | JGI IMG/M metagenome (GOLD analysis project Ga0207984, IMG submission 185760) | Marine microbial and viral communities from oxygen minimum zone, Eastern Pacific Ocean - ETNP201306PF43B (SPAdes) (version 2) | ecosystem: Environmental > Aquatic > Marine > Oceanic ...
CTGCACCTGCTGGCCGATGCTGCGCGGCTACGTTTCCATGGCGCCGAGTAAATCAGGGGACACCGATCAGAGCCGGCCAACCGAGGAACTGAAATTCAGATTGGAGAAGGGCACTGGAAAAGTCGATGCCGCAGCCGCAAACCCCAAGCCTTCGGACTGGCCACTCTATCGCCACGACCGTTGGCGGAGCAGCAGTTCAATGTCCCCAGGACCGGAAAAACTCAATGCTGTCTGGTCCGTGCAATTGGCATCGAAGGAAGAAAGCGCAATTTTCGGTTCTGAGCCGGGCGGCCCAATTCTGCACGACTGGCGGGAGAATCCGGTCGTGAAGGGCCCGTTAAGCGCGCCGGTGATTGCGAACGGATCGGTGTTTGTCACTCGGCCCAACGCGCATGAAGTACTTGCTGTGCACGCTGACACCGGAAAGGTGCGCTGGCGGTTCACCGCGAATGGTCGAGTGGATACGCCGCCCGCTATTCATCGTGGTCTCTGTCTGTTCGGTTCTGCAGCAGGATCGGTCTACGCGCTGCGGGCCGATACAGGTGAAATGGTCTGGCGATTACAGGCCGCGCCTTCAAATGAACGCATCGTCGTATATGGACAGGTGGAGTCTCCCTGGCCGGTGCCGGGCGCAGTTCTGATCATTGACAATGTGGCCTACTTCGCCGCTGGTCGCCAACCCCTCGCTGATGGGGGCATCCTTGTCTTTGCAGTCGACCCACTGACGGGGCAACGGCACTGGGTCCATCGTATCAACTCTATTCCGCAGAGAGGCGACTACGAAAACTCAGGGCTGGAATTTGACCCTTTCGACATCCTCCACCAGGAAGGCGGCAACATCGCGATGTCACGCTGGCTGATTTCGCGGGACGGCAAGAAGATGGCAGTGGATAAATGGAACGCGTTCGCGCGCGTCAATACGGGCAACGGTTCCGTGTATGTGCCTCGCGGCTCATGGACCTATGGCGCACGCCACCAGCATCGCTTCCCCGGCGAAGCGAGTCGGCGACCATTGATCGTATTCAGGGACAGCAGAGTTTTCAGCTCCCTCAACGGCACAACGGAGATCTTCAGGAGAGATTTCAATCTTGAAAAGGATGAGAAATTTCAGAGCAGATGGATCACCGGCTGGTCCGCGTCAGGCACAGCGCGCAAAGGCGGCAAACCCTACCGGACCTATCGCCTGGCAGAAAAGGCAGCCTGGACGACTGATGGTTTCACACCCAAAGACCCGAACGCGAAACCTAAACCTTTCGGTACTCAACTCTTCAACGAATTCCACGCAATGGTACTGTCGGCAGATGATCGCCTCTTCGTAGTACACAAAGATGGCAGGCTCAAGAGCATCTCAACCAAAGACGGGCAGACAGTGGCCGAGACCCGCGTCCCGATACCGGCATGGGATGGCCTGGCCCTGGCCGGCAAACGCCTTTTCCTCACTACCCAATCCGGCGAGCTCATCTGCCTGGGTGACCCCGTCTCGGATGAGAAACTTTGAACTGAACCTGAACTAAGGAGTCTGCAATGAGCAAAGGAACCCCAAAACCATCAGCACCACCACCCCCTGTTCAGGTAACCCTGGTCCGCCACGGACAGGCGGCGGGTGAACAGCGCCCGGGTGAAGTCGGAGCGCCGCTGACGAAGCTTGGTCTGCGTCAGGCTGAGCGGGTCGGTAAGAGGCTGGCATCGGAAAAATTCGATCACATCTACAGCAGTGACATGGCTCGTGCCTACGAGACAGCGCAGGCCGTTGTCAAGCATCACTCCGGGACACCCTACACGGTCAGCAAGGACATTCGCGAGATCACTGGCTTTCACTTCGCCCCGCGCGCATCACGGAAGAAGGACGTGATTGAACGAATCGACAAGGAGCGGAAGGCATGCGAACGGTTCCTGCGCAAGCTCCGGAAACACAAGCCTGGCGAAAGAATCCTGCTGGTCATTCACGGCAACCTGATTCGACTGCTTATATCAACACTCTCGGAAGTGAACCCGCGAAAGGCAGTCATTCTCGAAACCAATAACACCGGTGTCTTCAAAGTAAGACTCATGCTGGACGGCCAAGTGTCGAGAGTGGGCCTCGCCAATTGCGTGAAACACTTGACCCCGAACCAGATCAGTTGAAGGGGGCAACTGTGTTAAGTAATCGCTGCAGATTTCTTTGTCGGCTGTATCCCACGCTCTGGGAGCACATCGATACCCAGTGAGTTTCTGTCTCCTCGCTATCTAACAGCGCCCGCATGCGTCTGCATGCTTCCACTTCGAGAATTGCCTTTATGAGTCTCAGAGCTGGTTTCAGTCGCAGAAATATTACGCCCACAGAGCCTGTTCCTCTGAATGAGAGCCACTGGTGCGGCCTATCGAAGGGCGTTCTGTCACCGCTTTATGTCCGGGCTGTAGCGTTTCATGGGACGGACAGCGCTGCCATCCTTATCAGTTGTGACGTGATCGCTCTCGAGGTCGAGCTCGTTACTGAAATCCGTGAAGCAATTGCCCGAAGGACCGGAGTGTCTGAAAGCTCGACCTTGATTGCGGCGACTCAGAATCACTCTTCTCCCAAGATCATTCCCGCAGACGAACAGGAGCAGACCGGATTCGATTCGGTCGCGTTGGTAGATTGGCACCGCACTTTGAAGAACGAGATCATTGAGGCCGGCGCGGAAGCTTTTTCGCGGCTCGCGCCAATCCACTTTGGATACGCGTCAGGCCGGGTTCCCGGCGTTGCCGGTAATCGCCGCCCGCTTCGTTCGGACGGGACAGCAGTGATGACGTGGTATCGGCCCGATCCGGATGAAATAGCGGATCCCGGGCTCGAGGATGACACGATCCACATTGTGAGGCTGAACGACGCGACGTCCGGCGAAGTCCGTGGCGTGCTGATGAACTTCGCCTGTCACCCCAACGTCCTCTGGACAACGGAACGCATTTCTTCCGACTTCCCCGGCCGCGCCTGCCAGGTCTTGGAGAAGGCGATGAGCTCATGCGTCCCCGTCTATTTCACCGGCGCATGTGGGAACATCGATCCCTTCAAGTACATGCGCGTGCCCCAGAACGCATACACCGCGCCCGAAGCTTTCGAGCCCGGCGCACCGGTAGACCTCTGCATCGATGAATCTGATCGTTTCGGCGATCTGATCGGTGATGAAGTGTTGAAGGTGACGCAACGAATGACCGCTACGGAAGCAGCGGGCAACGTGCAGTCAGCAACGGTCCATATCACTGGTGAACTCAGAGACGGTGTGCGCTTCCCGGACACCGTCGAGATTCAGGCGATCTCCGTGGGTGACCAATTGGCGTTTGTTGGTGTGCCGGGAGAGCCTTTCCTCGAGATTGAGCACGACATTCGAGCTCGTTCACCTTTTGAATTCACATATGTCTGCGGCCAGGCAAACGGTTTCAGTGGATATATGCCCACCAGAATTGCATACGGGCAGGGCGGGTACGAAGTGGGGAATTCCTGGACAAAGTTTGGGCCTGGCATTGGTGAGAGTGTCGCCGACGCGGGAGTGGAAGTTCTTCGAAAACTGAGGAGCTGACTCACGGCGGAAACGTTGACACAGCGTGGCCGAGCTTACCGCTGAAGAAGGCGACCAATGCCCAGAGGCCGGGGGTGATGAACCCGCCCAGAATCAGGCCGAGAAAGAATGGCGCCGCCGAGCGATACAATTGCCCGCCACCGAAACGAAGAATAAGGCCCTTAACCATCCATGCGAGGCAACAGGAAAACCATGACAACTGGATGACCCAGGAGCCGGCGAGCATGTAGCCCAACGGATGTATGGGCCAGCCTGAGAAACGCCTCGTTACAAACAGCAGAAACCCCGTCACGGATGCGCCCACTGCAGTAAAGCTGACGCCGTGCCAGTCCACTCCCTCAGGATTCTTGACCATCGCCGAGAAGGTTCTAAACGGAAGCGTAGGAGCGCCCTGAAAAAACCAACCACTTGTTTTGGCGCTGCCCCCCTGCTCGTAGGTCACTGTGAGAAAGCTGTAGAACGATACCGGCAGGGCAACTGCCACGGCCAGAGCCATCACCATCAGGATGCCCCGCCGTGAGATCCCCGTTCGGTCGGAAACCTTCAGCCCGTTCATGACGGACGGCATCATGAATCCCGCCATATCGAACGACATTGGAAAGTTGAGCCCAAGGAGCGACATGTTCTGCAGCGACAATGTCTCACTGCCGGCAAATGTTGTCACCCAATGAGTGGGCAGAAAAGCGCTTTGCACATAAGGCAGACCAGCCTGCGCGACCAGCCGGGTGAGCGCCATCCCAATGACGAAAAAGCCGAGAAAATACGTTGCGCCCACCCACAGGCTCATTCCCGCTGCATGCCAGAAGCTGACCATGTAGCCGAAACCCAATAGCGCGCCCCACGGCGCCCAGTCCTTTCTGCTCAGTGCAGCCTTGAACTGCTTAGCCAAGCTGCTTCGAGCCACCCAGATCCACCCGGCCATAAGAACCATCATTGCGCCCATGCCCTGGTGAAGTTCCGCGGAGCTGCCATACCACTGGCCTCCCCGTGAAATCAGATCCGTGCCGCACCACGCACCGATTCCCTGCTCAAACTTCATCAGAAGGAAGAAGGCCCAGATGCTGCATGAAACAGTCGATGGTACGAAATAGAAAAACCCAATCAGGCTTGGGTAAACGATCGCATTAAATACGCCAACGTTCCCGCCAAACACGCGCCGGAGATTTGAACTGAGTGGTATCGCCGGAACCTCCACGCCGTACCGGGGCAAACTGTTCCACGAGTAGATGAAAAGGGGCAACAGTACACCCACCCAGAAAACAGGTCCACGCCAAGTCGGCTGTGTTCTTTCCTCGAAGGAGGCGAGAGGCAGTTCTACCAGCGGAAAGCTAAGCCGCTCCACATGGATCCAGGATTCACTGAAGAGGCGGCAGAGAGAAAACGTCGCCAGGTAGAAAGCGGCGAGAAACGTACTCCACATGGCAAGGCAGGGAATCCAGGCCGCCCAGGGAACGGAGGCCCCGCCTCGGACGAAATCAAGAATGATCTCGCTGTTCCCGTCTTTGCTCGGGACCAGCCAGATTGGGATATGAGGATGGAAGTGCGTCGCCCAATTGTTCGCCTGGTCTGCGAAGTAAAACGGGGCAACCAACGCAGGGATCAGGTAGTCAACCAGCCCCATTGAGGGGATACCGGACGCGACAAGGAGCATGCAGAAGATCGTGGCCATCTCGTATCCGCTGAGTGCCTTCCCCGAGATTTTCCTGACCAGCCAATTCAAGATTACCAGCATGATAAAAAAGAGCATCGACAGCAAAGGTGCGCTGTGCCCTCCCGCAATCATGTTCCGATAGACCAGATCCTGGTACGGGCTCGCCAGACAGAGCAGCGTCACGCCGATTACACCGATCACGACGGAGCGCATGGTGATGCCAACCGATTTCCCGGTCATGGGATTCAGTTCACCTTCTGTTGTTGCGCGTTCCATTCGTGGCTCAATCAAGTGCTGAGTGCATCAGTCGTAAACAGAGCCGCCAGTATGGAATGTTGTGTCAGTTCCAAACTTTGCGGCATCACTGCCATTGTCCATCTGATCTGCGAAGATATCATCGTGTCCGACGGCGGTGGCCTCAACTGCCTGAATTCCGGTAAATATCCGGGGCATTCAGGTTACACAGACTGATCCGATAGCCATGCGAATAACTTTGTCCTCCCTTTTTGTGATTGTGTGCTGCTGGGACTCGGCGATTGCTGAAAAATCAGCGCTGCTCCCCAACATCATATTTATTCTGGCGGATGATCTCGGTTACGAGGAGCTCGGTTGTTATGGTCAGAAAAAGATCCGTACTCCGAACATAGATCGGCTGGCAAGCGAAGGCATGCGGTTCACTCGGCATTACAGTGGATCGCCGGTTTGCGCGCCCTCGCGCTGTGTCCTGATGACTGGCAAGCATCCGGGCCATGCTTTCGTTCGAAACAACAGCGAGGTCAAACCCGAGGGCCAGAGCGCGATGCCTCCGAGTGAGATCACTATTGCTCAACTCCTGAAGAAAAGCGGCTATACCTGCGGAGCCTTTGGCAAATGGGGGCTCGGGTTTCCCGGCTCCGCCTCTGACCCGCTCAACAAAGGTCTCGACAGATTCTACGGGTACAACTGTCAGCGTCACGCGCACAGCTACTACCCCAACTACCTGTGGGATGACGACAAACGGATTCGTCTCGATAACGAGCCACCCGTCCCCGGCCACGCACGCCTTCCGAAGGATGCGGATCCGAATGACCCGGCCAGCTACGAACGGTACAAAGGCAAAGATTACGCGTCCGATCGTATCGCTGAACAGGCCCTCAAGTTCATTCGTGATAACAGAGCGAAACCGTTCTTTCTCTACTACCCGACCATCATCCCTCACCTGGCTTTGCACGTGCCGGACGATTCATTGAAGGAGTACGCCGCTCTCAAGTGGAAAGACCCGCCCGACCATGCCAGGTACACGCCGCACTTTACCCCGCGTGCCGCCTACGCTGCGATGATCACCCGAATGGATTCGTATGTAGGTCGCATCACCGCATTGCTCGAGGAACTCGATCTGAAAGATAACACCATCGTCATCTTCACTTCAGACAATGGCGCCACGTACCTCGGCCCAATGGCGAAGTTCTTCCAGTCCGTTGGACCGTTGCGCGGGCTCAAGGGCCAAAGCTACGAAGGCGGTCTCCGCGTGCCGGCAATCATCCGCTATCCGGGCAAGGTGAAACCCGGTACGACCAGCGACTTCTTGAGCGGCTTCGAAGACTGGATGCCGACTCTCTTGAATCTGGCGAACGGGTCCAAACACATTCCCGACAACTGCGACGGAACTGATTTGACGCCGGTCTTGACTGGAAACAGTAAGCCTCAGCGGCCCTTTCTCTATCGTGAATTCCAGGGCTACGGCGGACAACAGGCCCTGTGGATAGGGAAATGGAAAGGGATACGAAACAAGCTGAGAAGAGGGCCGTCGCCGATCGAGCTCTACAACCTTAAAGAGGACATCAGCGAAAAGAAAGACGTCGCTCAACAGCATCCTGAGATCGTCTCAAAGATGGCAAGCATCATGAAACAGGAGCACGTTCCCTCCGAACGTTTCCCAGTGAAGGGCCTCGATAAGGATTGATTGGATTTCAGGCATCCTGGCTTGCATCTCTCATCTGAGAGAATGAACTCAGATGATCAGATTACATTCCTGCTCTTCCATCATTTCAACACTCCATCGCGCCATCCCCCCATCTTTCGCAGTCCCATCATCCCAACGCTTGCTCAACCATTTCCTTCAACTTCACGGAACGCATCATTCCATCCTCTGAATCCCAGATGGTTTCTTCGCCCGCGGGCATTTCATTCTCTGACAGATAATCCTCATGGCGGCAGGTGAACACAAGGATCTGCGTCTTGCTTGCGCTAGTACGAAGCTGCTCTCTGAACCACGCCATCCGAAGAGCATCGCTCTGGGCAAGCTGGTCGTCCAGCACCAGTACGCTGTCGAGGTGCTCGGCAAGGGCCAGGCGGAAGATGGTGGATAACTGGTCTCGCGTTCCGATAGAAAGCCGGACGATGTCTCGTGCCTGGCCGGACGCGTGGATGCCGCCGGATTCGAGGTTGGGGCCGAGTTCCAGTTCGCCGTAGCGATCGCGGGTGAGCTCTTTGAAGCGATTGGCCACGGGGCTGGTGATTGCCTGGCCGAGATGAGACGCGTCGTCTGTTTCTATCTCCTTCATTGCATCCAGCAGTCTTTTCCAGCCGGCGTACTCGAGCTCGATCTGTTCCTGTCGCTCCACCTTGCGTTCCAGGGCCTCGGAAAACTCTTCCTTCCGTTCGATGATAACGCTGCCGCCGGTCTTCTTGAGCATCCCCTGGGCCTCTTGCAGTGACGCACCGATCTGTGCGAGTCTGTGTTCCCCGGCCTGAACGCACTCCTTTGCGGCGGTCAACTGTTTCGACAATTCTTCGCCTGATGCCAGACCCGCCAAAACATCCTCAGCTTCCTTAACCGCTTTCCTGGCCGTGTCCAGGTCATGTTTTTCTGCCTCCTCTCTGCGGAGACGGAGCTCGGTCCGGCAGTTGGCGAGGGCACTGCTGGCTGCATCTTTCGAGCGTGTGAGCGTGATGTGCTCGGCGCACGCCTTTTCAAAAACGCGAGTGGCCTCTCTGTGATTCTTCTCCGCCTGCTCCACCTCGCCTGATTCCTCACTCGCCAGAGCTGCGATCTGCCCCGCGATGTTATTCAGCTCCGTCTGGATTTCGGATCGCTCCAGTTGAATGCTCTCGGTCGTCTTCGATTCGGCTGGAAGGCTCTGCTTTAACTCCAGAAAGGTCCGTTCGTTCTTTACACATTCAGGCTCTGCTGAATCGATCAGAGTTTCGAGTCTCGTTTTCCGCAGCCGTTCTTCACCGGCCTCTTTTTGAAGTCGGCTAAGTTTCGCTGCGGTTTCCTGTTTCTCTTGGAGGACTGTCTCTGGCGTCAGGCCCGCTTTGATTTCTTCTGCTTTGTGGCCTTTTGCGATGAACTGCTGCCGAAGCTCTGAAGCACGTGATTCCAATCTGGCAACCTTTGCTTCTACATCTCCCGCCGCCTCCAACTGCATCCGGAAAGCACTGATTTCCTTACCAAAGTCAACGGCCTGCTGTTGTTTTTCACGTGCCTGCCGGCACAGCGAATGAAGATCTTCGAGTGTCTGGACCCCGGCCCTTTCCAGCAATGGCAACGCCACATCCTGCCAGCGGCGCTTCAGAACTTCGGCTTCTTCGCGGGCTTCAGGTTTGCCGCCCTTGATATGAATCTCCGCGATGCCTTCGATGTCGATCCTCAGTTGCTGATCGGCTGTGAATGAAACGGATTCCGAAGCCTCCGTCCTTTCCGCTGTCTCGCCATCTCTGCTGACGTTCAATTGCAGTGGCTGAGAAGGGCGCAGGGCTGCAGAGAGTCCAACCTCGAGAGCCGTTTCTGCTATTTGCATCTTCATGGACAGATTGCGCAGCTCTTCGATTTTCTTTTCGTCAGGCAGATCTTGTTTATCCAGTTCCTGACGAATCGCTTCCGCTTCCGCTTGTTTCTGTTCGGCCTGTTCTCGTAGCTCTTTGATGCGCGAGACTTCTTGCTTGGCTGCCTCTAATTCTTCTTCAGCCGCCTTTTGTCCGAGGTAGATTTCGGCTGCCTCGAGGATGGCTAATTCGGATTGTGCGCGGGTCAGATCCGACTCAAGGGCTTGAGCGGATTCGTTGCTGGCGGTGAGCTCCACCTGGTAAGTTTGCAGCGAGTCCCTGGTGGTCTGCAAAGTCTCAGAAGCGGCGCGGACCTTCGCCAGAAGATCCAGAATGCGTGAGGCCTCTTGTAGTTTCGCGTTCAGTTCGAGTCGACGATTTTCCAGGTCGCGCTTTTTGATCTGCCGCTCGGCCTCGGATTGGGCGCTGCTGGCGCGCTGGAGTGCTTCCTGCGCCTCCCTGGCCTTGCGTTCGGCATCGCTTCGTTTCTGACCTGATTCGGAGATCAGGCCCTCAAGCTTCTGGAGCTCGCTTTGAAGCGTGGCCTCTTCCTTCATCAAGTCGGCGACCTTGCGCCAGATCGTCTCTGCTTGTTTGAGTGACTCCCTGGACATGTTGAGAGTCTTTTCCAGGGCCTGCTGTTTTTCCCACTGCTCTTTCAGTTTGGAGTGCGCGTCTCTCGCTTCCTGCAGCTCTGCGCTCATGTGAAGCTGCTGTTCCTGAAGTTCCTCGACTTTCAGTTTTTCCTCCTGGCTGTCGTTCACTTTCTTCGAGAGATCACGAAGGACTTCCTCTGCCTGGCTTATCTCTTCCTGGATACGGCGTAGTGCGGAATTCTGCCGCTTGCGATAGTTGCCCTTGGCGTCGAATACGTCGTCTACCTTGGCCTGCGCAAGATTCAGCACATGGGTGAAGAGCGGGTCGGCGGCGAGCGCTTGTAGCGCGTCGGTCACCAGTTTCTTGCCCGAGTCGTCAAAATCCTTGTCGAGGCTGTGACCGAAGATTTCGTGGACACCGTCCTGGCGGGGCAGGAGCAGCGAAGTAAGGAAGGTGCTCGGCATCCCCTTGACTCGATTCTGGCCGCCAGGCTCGGGGATGCCCCACTTGAGGAGTTTGCGCAGCTCGCCATCGGCCCTGCGGCCCTTTGCATAGTTGGAGAAAGTGACGCCATCCTTTGATTCATCGAGCAGGGCCGAATTATTACCGCCCTTGCCAAACGATTTTCTGATCCGCCAATACATCAGATCCCTGGTTCGGAAAATCAGCTCGACGAAGGGGCAATCGTGTCCTTCCCAGGTTATCCAGGGATGATGCGCTGATGAATTCGTCTGGACCAGTAATGCCGCTCGAATGGCCTCGGCCAGGCTGGATTTCCCAAGCTCGTTTGGCCCGTAAAGAATGTTCAAGCCCGGCCCGAATTCGATCTCAGCGGATGCGATCCCGCAAAAGTGTTCGACTTTGAGCTTGACGAATTTCATGGCTGTTCTTGTCGCGGAGCGAGAAGGCCACTTAGTGGCGCTGACGCTCCGCGGCAGCTTTGGATTCATCTTGTCGCGGAGCGCCAAGACCACTTAATTACCCAATCGTAGCCAGCTCGTCACCCGTCTGAACCATGTCGCCTTTGGCCACTTTGATCTCTTGAACCGTGCCGGCGACCGGGGAGCTTACCTGGACTTCCATCTTCATGGCTTCAAGGACGAGAACGGTCTGGCCCTCTTCGACAACCGTGCCGGGCGAGGCGACAAGTTCCCAGACTTTGCCCGGCATCTGGGCCACGACAGGTGTGCCGGGGCCAGCGGCTGCAGAGGCGGCACCGGCCGCAGCCTGGCCTTGGATGGACACGTTATAGGTCTTGCCGTTGACCGTTGCCTGGTCGCCATCGATGCAGACAGTCACGCTCTTGCCGTTGACGTCCAGAGAGTACTCGGTGGGACCTGTGGCCGCTGG
>Ga0207984_1001637_pt1 | contig 10932 bp, 9 predicted proteins | sample ETNtaG_30_FD_185760 | JGI IMG/M metagenome (GOLD analysis project Ga0207984, IMG submission 185760) | Marine microbial and viral communities from oxygen minimum zone, Eastern Pacific Ocean - ETNP201306PF43B (SPAdes) (version 2) | ecosystem: Environmental > Aquatic > Marine > Oceanic ...
GATTGGCTTCAAAAGCAGTTTGGATCATGAAAACAGAAGATCATGTTTTCTATATCTAAAGATTGACACCCATAACCCAAGATCAAGCGTCAATACTATGTCATGCTAAGCACAGCCTTAGCTACAATCTACCATCTAGCTAAGACTTGGAAGCTCATATCTATCGACTGAGCTAGATGATTATTTTCAATTGGGATTGAAAACCGATTCAACAATTAAGTTACATTGTGCTGAGCTTGTTAACCTGCTTACTGGGGGAACTGTTAGTCCAAAGCACAATGAACTAAAAAACCACTTTTCTTCTTGGTACCATTTGCAGTAATCATACTATAAATATATGATGATTGCGTGACGGAGCAAACCAACCATTCGGGAGATAGAACTCAAACCAAAGTATGACGACCTATCTAAGCAACAGGCATTGCAGCCCACTGCTACCACAAAACCTATTCTGACACTTGTATTACGCCTTTAGTACAATTATCCTCCCGATTTCGGACTTTAGTGATACCATCAACTAAATCGTCAAGTGGATATTTATGACTAATAATCTTATCCATATCCACATGCCCATTAGATATAAGCTGCACAGCTTCTTCCCAAGTGTTTGGAGCCAACCAAGAAAAACGGATTGTTTTATCCATCAGAATGGTATCGAGAATTGGGACCTGCATAATATCTTGATCCCCCGGGAGTCCAAAGATCACCACATTCGCATGCTTACCAGTGATTTCTAGCGCACTGTGAATGGCGTCTAATGAACTTGTCGCCGTAATCGCACGATCGGCCAACTCTCCATTTCGCAAGTCCATGATAAATCCACCCAGATCTTCCACATAATTTGGTGAGCCTTGATCCTTAATATTGATAATATGATCTGCTCCGAGCTCAGCACCCGCTTCTAACCGATAATCGCGAGTACCTACTAGAAGAACTTCCTCAACCCCACGACTCTTAAGAACCTGCACCATCATCAAAGCTATCGGACCTGGACCGAAGACAACCACACATTGATCTGGTTCAGCCTTCAGATTATTGACCGCATAAAGCCCACAAGCTAGTGGCTCCGTAAGAGCTCCCTGATCGTAGCTAACATGATCAGGTAATTTCAACGTCCAGTTATAGTCAGAAACCGTATATTCAGCAAAACCACCGTCCACGCTGACCCCTAATACACGCTTTTCGTTGCACAGGTTCGATAAACCTTTCTGGCTCCAATAGGAATTTGGGTTTGACTGAACAGGGTTAGCGACGACACGATCTCCAAGCGAAAATCCACCTTTTGACTTGGCTTCATCCCCAACCGCTACAACCTCCCCAGTGAACTCATGACCAAGCACCAGCGGGCCTTTACCATCAGAAGTTTCGAGCGAACTGTTACCGAAATAATAGGCCACATCGCTCCCACAAATTCCAACCGATTTAACCTTAATCAAAACATCATCCGATTTGGGGGTAGGTATGGCTTTTTCTTCGAGTTGCATCTTTTCTGGTTCATAGAAAATTTGAGATTTCATTAGTTCAGGCATATTTTAGCTCCTAAAATGATGTTGGATTGTTGAATAAGACAGAAAAGCGATTGTAGATCCTCTGTCACCTGGAAATTAACAGTTGGATGGTCTGATACATTTAACAAACCATCTATTCATCATTGAGATGAAAAATAATCTTCATATCTGTTCACAGCATATCACACAGCCGTTTCATCCACTGCCTTCAGGATGAACTAGTACTTTAGCATAGAATTCTGTTTTTTCGCGCATTATTTGTAACATATCAAACGCTTCTGTTAATGGCACGAGGTGAGTAATTAACGGTTTCAGATTGAGTGTTTTAGAGGCCATTGCTTGCAAAACGGTTTGCCAGTCGTCGTTGTCCCCAAAAACGCTATAGTCTGAGTTCCAAGTACCAATAATATTAACCTCTCTGCGCATCAACTGGGAGATCAAAGAGGTGGAAAGAGTTACATCTGCTGAAGGATTACCCAACATAACTGTATAACCACCACGCTGAGTTGCTTGCAATGCCTGAGTAAAAGTCTGGGGGACTCCTGCAGCCTCAACACACAAATGAGCTCCTTGCCCATTTGTCAAATCTTCGATGATCTGGCTAGGCCTGATGTCTCGACTGTTAAAAGAAAGGTTTATACCGAGACGTTTGGCCAATGCCAATTTTTCTTCTACGATATCAAACAGAAGCACTTGATTAGCTCCCATTATCTGGGCCCACATCCCAACCATCAACCCGATTGGACCTGCACCGAAAACAGCAACAGTTTGACCTACGCCGCATTTTCCCCGCCGAAGTGCATGCAGAGCTACTGCCGCAGGTTCAGTCATCGCAGCCTCTTCTAAAGAGACCCCGCTTGGTATGGAAATCAGGTTTTGCCTTGGTGCTGTTACGTATTCTGCGAAGGCTCCGTCACTTCTAGAACCAAGGTAATCGTAGTTGGAACATTTGGCGTATTCACCAACTTCGCAAGCTCTACATGTACCACACCACAGTAAAGGAAACACAACGACTGGATCACCTGCAGTTAAATCGTCGATCTCAGGACCAAAGATATCAACCACTCCAGCAAATTCATGACCGCAAACTGTCGGGAAATGGTAGGTTCCTTTAAGAAAAATCCTGGGAATGTCAGATCCACAGACCCCGCAAAACCCAATTCTCACCCGAACTTTATCAGCCCCAACATCTGGTTTAGGAACCTCTTCCAAACGGATGTCACCCACAGCATGCAACACTAGTGCCTGCATCGATTGGTGGGAACTATTAACCATGTTAATTCCTTATTCGCAGTCCTTGCGAAATTGCTTCTCGGACACATTCTGCATTTTCAGATAGGGAACCATATCGATTAAAGATGCTACTGGAACCCGCTACTAAAATGTTGGCACCAGCACCGACCATTTTGGGAATATTTTCAAAACTAACGTTTCCATCGACTTCGATCGGCAAAGAGACATCACGTTGCTGCAAAAATGTCTGACAATCAGCAATCTTCTGCAGTGCTGAAGGAACCATGGACTGTCCGGCAAACCCCGGATTGACAGTCATGATCAGTATATAGTCGATACGATCTAAGACATAATTGATTGCACCGATTGGAGTTGCCGGATTCAAAGCCAATCCTGCCTTAATACCATAATCACGAATCAGCCCCAAGGTTCTGTCAAGATGGAGAGCTGATTCTGCATGGACAGTGATCTGCTGAACCCCAATCTCCGACAATTTGGAGATGAAGAAATCGTTGTCTTCAACCATCAAGTGAACATCATAAGGACAATCAGTTTTAGGACGCAACTGACTGAGAAGTTCCAACCCAATTGGCATGTTGGGAACAAAATGCGCATCCATCAAGTCGAAATGAAGCAAATCAACTCCAATAGATTCCAATGCCTTAACGTCTGATTCAAGATTACAGAGATCCGCACACATAATGGACGGTGCGACTAATACACCACTTTGACTCAAAACAGGCTAGTACCTCTCCAGAGAAGGAGCTAAAAACGTTTTCGCGTTCTCAGTAACTTCCCAAGCACCGGCCCAGAAGCTTCCAATTGCCATTTTTTTTGCCATTTTTCTCTCCTTAAATTAATTTTCAACAGTTGGTGAATAACAACAAATCACTTCCATCGGGGATTGACCAGAATTCACAATTTCATAATCATCTAGTGTCGTCGGAATGAAAGCCGATTTTCCTCGCTTGATCGGAATATCATCAAAGTTTTTACCTGCCAGTTTCCCTTCCTCTTGAAGAGCAACTAGGCAATAAAAACCTCGATCAGTCGACTATGGATAACCTGGAATCAATTGTTAATCGTGACGCCTGAAAAAACGGATGCGGGGGAGTTCCCTACTCACACCAGCAGCACTGAGGGCCATTTAGCCTCACTCACTCCTCGACGATGTTGTTCTTCAGGCGCCCCTCGTCGAGCCCCTCGAGGAGGAAGCCGTTGTCGTGGATATCTCTCCAGTCTGACAGCAAGGTGTCCTTGCCGGCCGCGGTCGGCTCGTGGCTGTAGGCTGAGCCCTCACGGATAACCACCGGGGTCTTCGCATCGGCCGGGCAGCCGAAGGCATGGAGGTGCTTTCGATGCATGACGAAATTCGGACCGCCAGGCCTGAGACAGCGGTATTCGGTCAACTGGTCGTAGGTATGCTCGCGCCCGGCAGGAAGCACGACACGGTCGGGCCGAGCCTGGCCCTTCGGCATCGGATGACCGTCGACAAGCCCTTCCTTCTTCACGTTGAGACGCTCATCATCGATGATCTCGGGAGCGTAGAAGAGATCCATCTCCCCGAGCACGACCTCGTAGAACTCCGTCTTCCGCCAGTGAAGGTGAGGGCTACAGAACTTGCCGGGGTGGACGATCATGAGCTTGTCGCAGAGCCCTCCGAACTGAGCCCACTCCATCCCGCCCTTGGGAAGCCCCTGAACGGCCGGCTCGTTGAGAGCCTGGAAAATCGCGAAGGCTTCGTAGGGTTCGCCGGACCATATTCCGTTGACGAAGGCCTCATACTGGTCCTCGCCGAAGACCAAGCCGGTGTTGTCGTTGATCATGTCATCCTGGACCGGGTAGCCGCTGGCGATCGCCAGCGCGGTGCATTCCGAGATCCAAGCATCGTATTCCTTGCGGGTAACGTAGTTCCTGGTTGCCATGGTATCTTCCTCTTGCTGAAGTTTCTGACAGTTGTTGCGGTTGAATGACGGATCCCTACGCGGATCATCGAACAGACAATATAGTTTTCTGAGTACGGGGAAAATGTTAGCGCTGAATCAGAGAGGATCCTAGCAGAAATGACCAAACCCGTCAAGGTGTAAATACGGCTGGATTCGGATCCCCCATAAATTCTGCTCGAAGTTTCCCACCATTGTAAAAGTGCAGGTACGTATTCGGGGATAACAGAATCGGAGCAGAAAGTATGGCTTCAAACTCACTTTTACTCGCCATAGAGAGATCTCCTAAACATTTATAATTCGATTAATTACTCAAATATTGGTCGGCCATTTCCTTTAAGAATGCTAACCCATCAATTGCAAGGGCTTCAGCGCTGGGTGCAATTTGACGCCAGATGGCAGTGGCTTTGGCAATTTCCTTCACGTCCGGCGTGAAAGATTCAATCACCAACCAACGATCATAATTGATTTGCTTTAAAGCTTTGAAAACATCATCCCAATCAACCAACCCACTTCCAGGAGTACCTCGATCATTCTCACAACAATGAACATGATATAACCAATCTCCTGTATCTGAAATTGCTTGGGCTTGATTCTTCTCCTCAATGTTCATGTGAAAAGTATCAAGATGAACCCCTAAGTATGGATTGTCGATCGCCTTAGCCAAATTAACGGCATCTTCAGCTATATTGATGAAATAAGTTTCAAACCGATTCAACGGTTCTATTCCAAGTCTTACTTCATAACGTCTGGCATGTTCAGCTACATCACTGAGAGCATCAACACACCAATTCCACTCCTGATCTGTCCTTCCTCGCCCGACCAGTCTACCAACAGCACTATACATAGGACCAATAAACGTGTCTCCTCCAAGTTCTGCAGTAACCTCAACACAGGATTTGAGATAATCCTTTCCATTCTGGCGTACAGATGGATCATCACTGATAGGATCCCGGTCAGGCCCCATAATAGCACAGGTTAGAACCCCTAACCCCAAGTCATCTAAAACAGATTTGGTATGTACAATGTCAACTGTTTTCGGATCAAAAACTGGTATCTCCACCCCATCAAATCCCATCTCAGCAACTGGAGGAATGAGTGCTACGGATTCACGATCAAATTTATCTGCCCATAATAACAAATTTACGCCAAATTTCGGCATTTTGCACCTCCATCAAAATATAAATCGGAGTGTAATAGCTATATGCATAAAGCAGTCTAGCAAATCATAAAAAATAAAACAACAATTTATAGTTCCTCATTTTGAGATTGAGGACAAATTTGCCGCAGATATTCGAAAGTATAAATTCCGGAATTGTGTCCATCGTTCCATCTGAACCGGACTGCATATCGTCCAACGAGATCAATCTCTACTGCACAGATATCCTGCTTAACATCGATTTCACTCGGATTTCCAACTTCAATTCGTGAGAAAAGCGAGTGCACGTCCTGACCATTATTCCGAACCGTTGAGCACCCAGCACAAGGACATAGACGACGAAGATATGAAAAAGCATATTCACTGATATGTTTATCCTTCCAAGAAATCCTAAAGCCAGTGTCGCCCAGCCTTTTTAACTCAGTAGGTTTAATCTGATTTGGGTTTTTCTCTTTCAACACTTCATCCTCTTCCTCGAAAGGCAAACTACGATAATGATCACGTTTTTCTGCTACAGCAATTTTTCTATGGATTTTACTCTATTTCTGATAATATTAAGCCCACAGGACTAAGTCTTTTTTTATCCTCTCGATATACTATAATTATAAGGTGATAAATATGTCAACAAAATCACGAATTGTTTTAGTTGCTGGTAGTGCCAGTCATGGAAGTGGTTCTCACGAGCACCCTGGAGGTTGTTCGCTGCTCGCCGATTTGCTCAACAAACATGTAGATGGTGTTGAAGCTGTGGTCACACAAGGTTGGCCTACAGAACAAAGTATCTTCAAGGATACCGCCGCCATTGCCATCTACTCGGATGGTGGAGGAGGTCATCTCATACTACCCTACCTAGATCAAGTATCAGAATTGATTCAATGCGGAATGGGTTTGGTTATGATGCATTACGCGGTAGAAGTGCCTAAAGGAAAACCAGGTGACCATTTCCTTGATTGGATTGGAGGTTACTTCGAAACACACCTTTCAGTCAATCCACATTGGACGGCAGACTTTACATCCTTTCCGGAACACCCTGTGACAAGAGGACTAGAACCATTTTCGATGGATGATGAATGGTACTATCATATGCGGTTTCGCCAAAACATGCAGGGGGTTACACCTTTGCTTAGTGCACATCCACCGGCGTCAACACTTGAAAGACCAGATGGTCCACACAGCGGTAACCCCCATGTTCGTAAATCAGTTGCTAACGGAGAACCTCAACATCTCGGCTGGTGTACGGAGCGAAGCGATGGAGGGCGAGGAATTGGATTTACCGGAGGACACTTCCACCACAATTGGGCTGACGATCAACTGCGCAAATTCATGCTCAACGCCATTATCTGGGCTGCTCAGGTAGAAATCCCTGAAACAGGTGTCGCAACGCCGACCCCGACATCAGAAGAACTCGAAACCTACCTCTAAACCCGTAGAGAACATTTTGTTGGGAATTCCGAGAATCTACTTGCACCTAATGCACCTCAGAAAATAATTAAAGTACGAAAATAGGCGAGCAACAAAATTTCGAGTTGCTCGCCTATTTAGTCAATAATACTTAACAGTCAGAGGTCATTTCAGAATAACCATCTTTTTCATACTGCTGAATTCGCCCGCACGAATCTGGTAGAAATAAACGCCGCTCGCGACCTTCTCACCAAGTTGGTTCCTTCCATTCCAATAAGCTGCTTTACTTGGAGTAATGTAGTTTCCGGATTTACGGAACCCTAAATCAAGGGTGCGAATAGGACGCCCCATTGCATCATATATATGAATCTGCACAGAAGCGGCGTCCTTAATGGAGAAAGGAACCCATGTTTCCGGATTAAATGGATTTGGATAATTTTGCATTAAAACAGATTTTGTAATCTTAGGAACAACAAAGAAATTAAGTGTACTCGCACTGAAATCGGTTGTACTCTCTTGGTCAACCAACTTCGCATTCTCAATTTTTAGAGAGGTATTTCCGGTGCGAAGAGGTTTTATACGCAACATGATATTTTGATCTAAATACTGACGATCGGCTATCCCAAACATAATCTTTTCAAAATCTTTTGCTTCAATTTTTTGTGAAACAACGAATGTATCCTCATCAGAGGGAATGTCCGCAAGCGTAATTTCTAACTTATCCGGATCAAATTGCACATCAAAACCAAGACCGATTCCTGCACTTGCATGAATCGGGATCTCAATAACCTCTTCCAATTGAAGTTCATCCGGAAGATTAACAAGATCCAACATGGATTCAAAAAGTCTACCCTCTGGTGCAGCGTTTTGGACACCAAGATCCGTACTGAACGGTCCAATAGATGAATGGCCAAAGTTCCTGATGATCAACTTAAAATCTTCGGTATCCACAATCTTGTCTTGATTAATGTCAGCCACGTTATTATTTGTACCAAAATTATTAGCGAAAATTGTTACGTCATTGATGTTGATAATACTATCCCCAGTAACATCACCAGCGAATAAAAAATCTTCTGTTTCTCCAGATCCAGTAAATTCTCCATCACCGTTGATATCTTTGTATCCATGAATGGTCACACCTGTTTGTACCATACCTGGATAGATATCGATCGGAATGGTGTGGTGATTTTGTCCGCGCATATGGAAGGGTGTTTTGGCTGTTAAGAAGAATTTCCCTGTCGGAAGTTCAGTAATTTTAAAATTCCCATCTGCATCAGTTTGAATTTGGATGCCATAGTCTATCGGAGAAGCATCATCCGCTGAAATATATGAGGAAAAGTTCCCTATACTGCCGGGTTGCCGAAGTTCAAAGGTGACTAACGCCGCATGAGTAAACCAACCTTGGAGTCTTACCGTACCGGAAATTGTAGATGTCGGTGGAACGACCACCGGTGTGAAGATGGATTGGGAATTGAAAGGAATATGCACATTTCCGTCTTCGTCAGTTGTTCGGGTCTTGCGTGCGGTATCATACGAAACCACAATGTTTGCAAATCCGGTTGCAAGTTTTTGAAATGTGAGAGTGACAAAAATATCCTCGACGGCGAGGGTTTGGTCAGCTATAGCAAATGTGTGGCCGGATGTTGAGGCTACAACGATATCGGCGCTCCCTTTAATCGCACTGCCATTTCTAAGAATAGCCGCATTCCATTGATTTGATTCTGAAGCCTGTTGCCACGAATTTTGGATTGGGCCAATCAGTACACCGTTTTTGAAAGGTTGATTCAGTCGGAATGCCGTATAAGCCTCAATTTGAGAGGTGAAAGCGGAACCAACTGTTATTGTACCCGGTACGGTAACACCGTCGTAATCGATTACTTGGGCACGTTGACCTTTGGCATTACCACTTGTAATGACCACGAAAAAATCCTTATAGTAATTATCAACTTCAAGATACGGTAAACTGTTGGAAATTAAAGTTGTCCCATCTTTTTTCCCATCTCCGGTGGTGTTTGCCTTGATTGACTGTACGAACGGCTGTGTGGTATCTGCCACATCGATAACGTTTGGATCAAAGTTAAGGTAAACGTCGACCGCTTTGACAGGCTGGTTATTGGTATCCAATTTGATATCTACAGCAAAATAGTCGCCAACATCACCAGTTTTGATCGGTGATTGAATTATAATGCTATGATTACTGATCGTAACGGCTGCAGCACTTACACTCACTATTTCGGGCAAGTCGATTCGGTACTCACTAGAACTGTCAATCGATTCTGAAAATGCCTTGTCAACAGTTATTGTTTGAGTAGTGACATCATATGCCGTAATGGTTCGACTCTCCCCATCGGCTTTACCTTTAACGATAACGATTCTGGCACCTCGATACAGGGAATTACCTTCAGTTGTAGTTAAGCCATCCTCTGAATTATCAATTATGGTAGTTTGTGTACCTCCGGTTGCTCGACCTGCTAGAACACAGTCAGGATCAGCTAAAATCCCTGTATTATACTCATCATTAAGCAGGCTATCGCTTGCCGTCATATCCATAACACCATAAATGTAGTAAGTGCCATCTGGAATAACGATTCTATAGCTTTTAACATTGCTGGGCGAAACAATGGCTTCAACTGATGGGGTGAAAGTTAGCGTTCCCGTATTGCCATCATAGTCAGTAATAGTATGTGTTGAGTCAAAAACCCCACTGGTGAAAATTATTTTTCGACCTATATAGTAGTCGTGGTTCGAACCCAAGCTTGTATCAACGAGCGTGTTATTTGAAGTCGCGGTATTAGTCGGAGACGCTTTCAGTATTACCATATCGTCCCATATCATTTCGTTTCGACCAACTCGTCTGCCGTTAGCATCAGCAGATAATTCTATATCTTTCTGGATAATACCAAATGGTGCTTTATCGTCACTCACATCTAACGCTCTTGAGAGCTCTCCAATTGTTTTGGTTCTGCTTTTGTCAAAATAGAGATCGATGTTGACCGGAACATTAAAGTCTGTCCAGGATTCCTCCCATCTGACCTTGTAATCAAGGGTCGTCTGTTCCTGAATTGCTGGAGTTAGGATTCGCAAAGCCGAACCTTGTTCTCGAATTAAACCACTAGACTGGTAACCAGCTTCATAGGTGCCGTCGCCATTGGAATCTATCAACGCATAGACGTAGTATGGAACGTTGTCATCAATAGGACTTAAGGTACTACCGCTAGTGAAATCAAAAAGAAAGCGGTCTGATGCACCTTCAGGATCTTCCTGGATTGGTGTACTAGTTAACTTGGCATAACCAGAGGCAACGGTTACCTGACTTGTTGTCCCCACTGCCGCATTGAGTGCATTAGTCAATAAGCCCCCGATAGGTTCTCCACTACCATTAGTGACATTACCACGAAGGTCAATTTTGCTGTAAAACAGATCAATCAAAGCAGGTTCATCTCGGTCGACATCAGACCAGGAAATAGTGTAATACGGATGCACAGTTGAAGTAGTACCTATACTTGAAATGGGGTTATCAATCACGATTGCCGGGCTATGTGTGACGTCAAAGATCATCTCTGCCTTCTTAGCAGCTAGATCGCCCGATGTATCTTCCAGAATCACCCATACAGTATATTTACCCGCCGGCACAACAGATGCTGAAGAATAATAATCCCATCGTTTGAAACCATCACCTGGATCTTTA
>Ga0207984_1001639_pt1 | contig 10925 bp, 10 predicted proteins | sample ETNtaG_30_FD_185760 | JGI IMG/M metagenome (GOLD analysis project Ga0207984, IMG submission 185760) | Marine microbial and viral communities from oxygen minimum zone, Eastern Pacific Ocean - ETNP201306PF43B (SPAdes) (version 2) | ecosystem: Environmental > Aquatic > Marine > Oceanic ...
AGCATAAAGTTTGGTACGCCACCACCGTTGACATTGAGGTTCCCCGTCGGGATAGCCAGCATTTCCATGTCGACACCGTAGCTCGCGCATTTCTCTTTCTTCTCGACGATCTCCTCGACGTCCCAACCGTAATCACGATGAAAGGTAATGAAATTTTCGTTCTTGTTCTTTACTCCGTAGCGTTCGAGGTATTCGAGGTCTTCGTCGGTGGTTGTGAAATGCTGAGTCCCAACGTGCATGGTCTTCTCCTGAGAGGGCTGCCGCTGGCTACAACCTAACGAACGGGGCTTTGGCAGTAAAGAGAAAATCGCCGTTCTCGATCAGACCTCTTTTCGAAAGGGGATGTGAGCGCTTAAGATGTGCCGGAGGGTGGGTGCGGGAGCACGGAAGAGCCGGAGGTCTTCGCAGGCCCCATACCGCCATCTCCCCCACTCCATTCAATCAGAACCAGGAGAACCATGAGTAAGAAGAAAACACAGATCGGAATGATCGGCTGCGGCATGATTGCCCAGGCACACATGCAGAATTTCGCTGACGACCGTCGCACTGAGATTCGCTGGATTGCCGACCTGAATGAAAAGACGCTCAATGACTCGGCCGTGAAATTTGATGTGCCGAATACGACGGCCAACTACGCGGACATGCTCAACGACGACGCCCTTGACGCGGTTGTGGTCTGCACTCCGCCACTGTCGCATCTGAAGATTGGGACAGATGCCCTCAAGGCAGGCAAGCATCTATTGATGGAAAAACCACTGGCCACCAGCGTCAGCGATGCAAAGAAGCTTCTCAGGGCCGCCGATAAGCATCCCGATTTGAAAGTGTCCGGCTGTTCATGTCGTCATGCGCGCCTGAATCCCAAATTTGAGTATGTCAGAAAGATGATTTCTGATGGCAAGCTCGGCGACGTTTATTTTGTGCATCACCGCGGCGTCAATCGTCAGGGACGCCCCGGGCTCGAATACAATCCGACGGCCAAGTGGTTTCTGAATCGCGACATTGCCGGCGGCGGGCCCCTGTATGACTGGGGTGTTTACGACATGTCCTTCCACCTCGGAATCCTCAATGAGCCCAAACTGGTCAAGGCCGATGGGATCTGCGCCAACGGACTCGACAAGGTCGACCCGGGCACGGATGTTTTTACTGTCGAGGAACACGGCATCGGCTTCATGACGTTTGAAGGGGGCATGAAATACTACTGGGAGCGCGCCAACCACGCGCATGCGAGCATCCCGAACCGAACCACCATTTACGGCACCGAGGGCGGCTTGCAGTTCGGCTACTGCACCTGGGAGGGCCCCGAAATTGAATTCCTCTACGTCGACCGAAAGGGGAAGGGCAAGGCCAAGAGCAAGACCCTTACGGTGAATTTGAAGAGACACAAAGGGGACATGCAGGAGCTTGGTCAGGCGTTCATCAAGTATCTGCTGGATGAGGGCCCCGTCCCTATGCCGATGGACATCGAAGTCAAGAATCTCGAAATTATCCACAAGGTGTACAGAGTCGCCGGCTGGTGAAGCCACTCCGTTTGCCCAGCGCGCGCTGGTTCAAGGGAGGCAGGGGCACTCAAACATCCGCCTCATGCGGGCAACTTACGACTTTACAGTAACGGAGGTAAACCATGTCTTTTGATGAAGTTTCACAACGCCCCCTGCTGCAAGGCAAGCTTCCCAGAGGCATCGTCACGATCCTCGGCAAACAGGGCCTGCGGCTGACTGGCCTCGGCAGTTTTCATCTGGACGAGGGTCCGGATTTCGTCTGGCTGAATATCTACCGTACGCTGGCCGAAGGCACAGAGTTGGAAATCACCAGAGAGCGCGAGCCCGCGTCGGTGGCGTTGCAGGACGGTGAGGTAGAGGTGCGCTGGTCCCCATGCGAAGCAGTCGATGCCGAGACGTTCGCTCGATACCGGATCGTGGAAGGCGATTCCGCGGTAGATGTCACATTCGGTGCGAAGGTCCATCGAGACTACTCGAACTTCGAGATTTTCATCGCCAATTACTTCACGCCCTTTTACTCACCTTCTTATGCAATCACCGATAACAAAACGCATCCCGACGACCTGTATTGGTACACCAAGAGATGGTTCGGTGAGGATGAGAACGAATCCTGGGCGAGAGACGCGGATGCTGAGGCAGTCTTCCGTGACGGCCGCTGGCTGACAGGTCATGCGCTCAACTGGCGGCGGGGCCCACTCTATAAGCATCCGCTCATGATCCAGGAACACCGCTACGGCCACGCCATCATCCTCATGGCCCGCCGCGAGGATTGCTTCGGACTCTCCGGATACCACTCATACCACAATTCTCAATACCTCCACCTCTTTGGACGCGATGTCGCCGCGGGCGAGCAAGTCGAGACAACTGTCCGAATGATTCTGCTCACCGAGTGGGAAGATCTGCAGGAGGAGGCAGTTCAGCTTTACAAGAGTTGGGAATGACGCGCCTGTCAAGAAGTCAGAGCAGGGAACTGCCACAACAAGAGCCGGAACACGAGATTCGCACAGACCCCGGCTGCGAGGTCGTCGATAACGATCCCGACGCCGCCTTTGTACTTTTGGATGTTGCGAATGGGAGGAGGCTTCAGGCCATCAAAGATTCGGAACAGGATGAACCCGATGACCGCGGTCTTCCAGAGGGATGCGACCGGAATGAAAAGAACGGTCAGCAGATAGCCGACTACCTCGTCGAGGACAAACCGCTGCGGGTCTTTTTCTTTCCATTCCTTCTCAGCCCAATCGCCCAGAGGAAACGAGACCGCTGTAAGGATGACGAATAGAGCAAGTATGACGTAAGGCTGTCCGCTCAACGGAAGGAAGAGCAGAACTCCGGGGATAGTGCCGAAGGTGCCCGGGATCCTGGGAGCAAAACCGAAGTACGCGCCCGAGGCCAGAAACCGGCGAATGTGCTGTGAGAGGTCCCGCATGTTGAGGACAGTCAGAGGGAGCCGCAGACGGGGCAATCGGGATCGCGATGGAGCTGGAACCTGTGAAAAGTCATGTCCCTCAAATCCATGGTGAGCATCGTGCTCGCGAGGGTATCGCCGATACCGGAGATGAGTTTGATTACTTCCACCGCGCCGAGACAGCCGACCGTGCCGGAAACAGCGCCGAATACGGGAAACTGGCGTTTCCAGGTCGGCGGCTTTTCAGGGGTGATACAACGCAGGCATGGAGTCTCACCGGGAATGATGGTGGTGATGTGCGCTTCCATTTCATACATCGCACATTCGACCAGCGGCTTGCCCTGACGGACCGCTTCCGCGTTCATGGCGTAACGCTCTTCGAAGAGAGGCGCGCAGTCCACGATGATGTCGGCCTGTTCCACGAGTGATTTCGCATTCTCCTCGTTTACGTTTTCCGGATACTTGATGATCTGCATCCTGGGATTCATGTCTTTGAGACGGCGTTCGATGGTGTCGATGCGGGGTTTGTCTATCCAGTCGTAGGTCATCAGAAGCTGCCGATTGAGATCGCTGTATTTAACGTTCCCACCGTGAGCCGCGATCAGTTTGCCGATCCCAGCGGCCGCGAGCTCGTAAGCCACAACGCTGCCGAGCCCACCGACTCTCGAGATCATGACCGATGCACCTTTCAGTTTTTCCTGGCCCTCTTCCCCAAATCCGGGCACCCAGATTTGCCATTCGTAGGTCGCCTTCTCTTCATCGTTCAAGGGCTGTGGCGTGATCTCTGGCATGATGGTCTCTCTGTCGTGATAGCGATTGTGAATCAGACTGAAGACTTACTACTGCTCCGTGTCTGTTGCCTGATCCGTTTCTGAGTCGTTTGAGGGATGAGATTGCTCTTCAGGATTGTCCTGCGTGGATTCCGCTTCCTGAGGCTCATCTTCACTGTCTTCTGGCGCTTCCACAGAGGGCGGGGCCATTGGATACTTCCGGTCCAGCCAACGAAGCGTGAGACCTGCGCCGACCCCGCAAAGGGTGCCGCCAATGACGAAACCGGCCACCAGGATGCCGAGATTGGAGAGGGAGTCGAGCTTCGCTGTACCGACAACCGGCCAAAGCACACGTGGTTTCAGTTCTGGATTCTGGTCCTGATACTTGTGATCCCAGTAACTGGTCCGCGCATCTACTATATGCCACGAAAGAGCACTCAACGGGCCGATCGAGCCGACCATTAATCCGATGATCAGGTAACGCTTCAGATGACCGAGCATTCTGCCGTACACCGCTCCGCACGCGGGACACAGGATCAGCATGACAACGGCGAAGATGTTTATCCAGTTGGATACATCCTGCTCCGTAAACTTCTGAAAGATGCTCTCCGGCATTCGTCATTCCTGGAACTGTAACCCAGAGATTCTACAAAAGAGTTCGGCATCATGCGCAGACGCGGAATGCTCCGGGCCTTCGAAATAAGTCCTTCACTGTTGACTTGAGATCGGGCTTGGTTACATTGGCCGCCAAGTGTCCTGGCAAATTAAAGGGCGACTATCAGTGGACACGAAAACAACCTGCGGATGGGAAATTGGGCCGACTTGCAGGTATAAGAAGCCAGGCACTCTTATGAAAGGTATCGGCCATGGGCCTCCACGTTATACGGGCATTATTTCTTCTGATTTTCACTGGCGCGGGCTGGCAGGCCGGGGTGTTCCTGAACAGCACGGCAATGATTCAGGTGTTTCTGAACGCCAGCATTGAGCCGCCATCACTCTACTGGTGCACGCTGGCAGGTGTAGGTCTTTATCTCATCATGCTCGCGGCTGAAGTAGGTTTTGGCCGGGTATCGATTTCTGTCCTCTCAAGCGTGCTCTTCGGCCTGCTTGCCGGGTTTCTGATTGCGAATCTCGCATACAGCGTGGTCGCGCTCCTATTGACACCGGCACAGGATGATTCGTTTGGCCCGATCATCCGCTTGTCGCTCTCCTGTATCTTCTGCTATCTGGGGGTTGCCACGGTTTTCAAGACTCGAGAGCAGTTTAACTTCGTTATCCCTTACGTGGAATTCCGGCGAGACCAGCGCGGGCCGACCCCTCTTCTCCTGGACACAAGCGCGATCGTCGATGGCCGGGTAGCGGACCTGATTGAGACCAGGTTCCTTGATGTGCCGATTCTGATCCCACGATTTGTTCTTGATGAACTTCAAATGGTTGCCGATTCCAACGACCGGCAGAAACGTATGCGGGGAAGAAGAGGCCTGGACATTCTGAATCGGCTGCAGAACAGCCCGCGTATCTCCATTCAGATTCATGAGGATAACGAAGACGAAGATTCGATGGCCGTGGACAGCCGGCTGGTCGCAGTCGCCAAACGGCAGGGAAGCCGGATCATCACCACCGACTCACCGCTGGAAAAGATCGCACAACTCGAAGGCATCGAGGTGCTCAACATGAACGAACTGGCGAACGCACTGCGTCCGGTGGTGATCCCTGGTGAGGACGTGCAGATACCACTCGTGAAACCCGGCGAATCGGACGGCCAGGCAATCGGCTATCTGAGCGATGGCACCATGGTGGTTGTCGAGAGCGGCATCGACCACATCGGAAGCGAAGCCGACATCACGATCAGCAGCGTCCTGCAAAGGGATTCAGGCAGGATCCTCTTCGGCCGGATGAAAGAGAAGGTTGTGGAGAAGGCCGAAGAAAGAGACCGGCGCGAAAGCCTGCGCTGAAGCTCTTCTGCTTCTCCTCGTCTTATCTCAGAATGCTCGGGACGAACATGGAAAATATCTGGATTGGCTGCTGAGTGAGCTACCATCTGTTCGCCTGGCTGCTGGTAATCAGACCGCTCTGGCCAATGATTCCAGCAAGACTGTGGGTCCACTCTTGGAGATTTATGGCGGAACTGAGGTGGCTTTAATTCCGCCATAAGTGTGAAAACAATACAGGTTGTGGCGGAATTGACTGTTGCATGACTTCCGGGTCGGCTCCACTATGAATGCTGTTCCTCCCTGGATACCCTCACCCCTGTCGTAGCAGAATAATTGAGGACAGACCGATGTTGAGACATCTCCGACTATTGGCCGTTGCAATCACGGCGGCATCACTTGGATGCCATCATTGGCAAGGCGCAAATCAGATGACCAACATTCTCGAAGTCAAGGATGTTGACCGCGTCACGGTCCCGGAGTCTCTTTCTTTTGACCAGATAGATCGCGGCCCGATTACGACTGAAGAAATTAAAGCCAGGGACGGGCAACAGGTTCACTATTCCGTGAGAATTCTGTCGGGAGAGAAACAGGCATTTGAACAGCTCGGGGTTTCTTTCGAGAAGCCCTGCACGCTCTTTCCTGATGAGCAGACTCGAGCAATTGGGGACGCCATTCAAGGGCTGACCGAGCCTTCAAGTAAATTTAAAGTTGAGGTCCTTCTTGCTCCGCAGTTGACCGCCTTTTCTGAGCAGGAAGCTCGAATTGCTGTGGTTACTGAGCTCCAGTATGTAGCCGGCTTTGAGTTTGGGAACGAAGCGCCAGTAAGGAGTGTTGCGACATGTGAAGAGGGTGTGAATCTCTTGATAAAGGGACGAGTCGACGGCACGAATGTCATCCTGGAGAAACTTCAGCCAACGCTGTCATCGATACTCGGAATCCGGACCTGTCGAGGCACCCTTCGACTGGCCGGCAAGAATCATCGTGTCGAATGGGAAGAACCGGTTCTGGTCGAAGGCAAGACAGCTCAACCCCTCAATGGCAACATCTCTGTAAAGGATGGTTCCTGGCTGGCTTTACCTCTGGTCATGTCAGAGGTAAAGCAGATGGCTTCGGACGCGCGAGCGTTTGTTGTCGGCGGAAAGGTAAAGGAGAGGTACAGAGGCCGAAAGCTCCGGAAGGGTCAAATGCCGCCGGGAGAGCGACCCATTGTGGTACTGATGCGCGTCAACATACTGATCCGCGACGAGATGAAAGTGGAAAAGGACTGAAGATCTTTCCACCGCTGGACTGATTCCGCGAAAACTTCCAGCTTCCAGCAGGATTGCGGGAATTGATCCTCCGGGTCTTTCTGATTCCATCGAATTGAGACAGTGTGGTGCCAGATTGAAACGCCGCATCGCAGCTCGATTGATCGAACTGTCGGTGAACCTGAATACAGGCCATCCAGCGGCTCGTCGTCAGGCTGCGGTCGCTGTTGTTTTCTACAGGGAGTTGGGCAACACCCGAAAGGAACTGGCAGCATTGGAGCTGGCTTGCGCCACGATAAGCCAGGCCGAGCAGCAGTGAGCGTTCCGGCGCCTCAGATCGATCCACTGCCAATGAGCATCCTCTGTCTTAGATGGGGTCAGTTGCTCCTGAGTCATCGAACTTCACGCGAAAGTTTCAGCCGATCGTGAGAGATCGGGTGGACTTTTCGATGTTCGGCCTGTTCCCAGTCCCGGTTTTCAAGACGAGGGGGCCCGCCCGAAAGGCGGGCCCCGGTCGATTTCTTTCAGACGAGTTTACCTTGCGAATAGGCCTCCAAGGACCTGCGCGGGTGCGATGTTCGCGGCGGCGAGCTGCTGAGTGGCCAATTGCTGCATGAGCTGCAGTCGAGCTATCTCGGTCTGCTCTTTTGCCATGTCTGCGTCACCGAATCTCGAGGCCTGAGATTCTTCGACGGCCATGCTGGCCAGCAGGATGTTCTGCAGCATAGTGAGCTTGCGCTGGAAACCACCGATCTCGTTCAACTGGTCTTTGACCTGATTGATGGCATTGTCGATACGAGCGATAGATCGTTTGGAGCTCGGGTTATCGAGCACGTTGACGAACGGCGGGATGTTGCCTTGGTCGTCCGGCTCATTCTCGCCCAGTTCGACACCCAGAGGCGCAGCATTGAAATCACCGAGCGTGATCATGATCATGTCTTCTTCAGTCTCATTCGGACCGATCTGGAAGGTAGCCGTGAAGCTGTCATTGAGCATGGCGCCGGATTCGTTGAATTCCGTGGTATCGGCGACCAGGTCGATAGCCATCGCCAGGGAGCGGAGTTCACGATTCATGTCGTCACGCTGCTCGGCTGTGAGCGTATCGTTAGCGCCTCGAACCACGAGGTCACGCATCGTTCCCAGGAGGTCATCGATCTGCAGGAGTCCCTGCTCGCCGAGAGCGAGCATGTCCTTTGCGTCCGCGATGTTATCCAAGGCCATCTGCTTGCCTCGGACCTGGTTACGCATTTTGTTCTGAAGGGAGAAGAAGGACGGGCCGTCCTCCATTCTGGGTTGGGCTCTGCCCGTCGCAATCATGAGCTGCCGAACGGCAATCTCGCGGTTGATTGCGGACAGATTGTTCATCGCATTCATGGCCTGGATGTTACTCGCAGGTCTGAACGGATCCCCTAGCGCATTTGAAAATCCGATATTTGAACCGAAAGCCATAAGAAATCCTCCTCGTCTTTCTGAAGAGATGCCCATCCATGGACACGTCTCCAGGATTGGAGAATCCCTCCTCTAGTTGGGTCTACGTGTCGATTTTCGAAACCTGAGAGAAAACTTAAGAGCTTTTTCAGAGTGGCAGGCAGGTTTCTTGAAAGTGAACGCTCAAAGATGCAATGAAGGAGGAGGTGACTGGAAGAGGTGAATGGTGGATTGAAGAGGTGAATGGTGAATAGTGAATGGTGAATGGTGAACAGTGAATGGTTGATGAACAGGGCGCTCTACTCCCTTTGAGGATTGGGATTCACGATTCAGGATTCGAGATTCGAGGATGCAAGATTCAATTTTCAAGAATTCAAGAACCAGGATTCAGGATTCAAGATTAGAGATTCAGGCCCCGCATATACGCGGGGAGTGTGATTTCCGAATCTTCGGGCAGGTAGCAGGGCCGGCTGAATGGACTTTTTTTCGCCGGCACTCGCGGCGAATACTGCCATGAAATGGATTCGCCTTGTCGAGATCATCGTCCGTAAGGAGGTATGCCTGGCTATAGCCGCCAAAGGCCCACCTTGATGCTACTGAGTCCGCGATTTGGCGCTGATCTGAATCCTGAATCCTGAAACCCTGAATCCCGCATTCTGAATTCTGAGCCCTGAATCCAAATCACAAGAGGTATTCCAGATCCCAAACCTGCCTCTGAACCTGACTGAGCAACTAAAGTTTGGCGGAAATTCTCGATAATTAAGGCAATCCGACCGAAGGTACCGGAAGGCACCTGCCTTTCGCGTCTAAATTTGTACGCTCAGATTTCCCAGTTCGCCGAGCGTCTGGGATGCGCGGTGTACCAACTCCAGAGCCCTGCCTTGAAGGATGCTTCAGGCACGCACCAGGGCTGAAAGTGACAGAAACGGATTTCAGATGAGAATTTTGGGAACGGATGAAATCATGATGGGGAGTGCGCGGATCAGACCCGTCGTGCCCGCCAAACCAGTTCAGTCAGGAGAAACCCCACTGCCTGCGGATGTTGGTGCTTATATTATCGATCCTGAAACGGCTGCACTCTTTGGCGAACCGACGGACTTCTTTAATAAGCCAATTGGAGTTACAGATCTTAAAGTCCGTGTCTCGCCGCCTCCTGTAATCATCGAACCGCCTGAGCCACCCGCCACCAGGTCGAGCATCAAGGAGAAGCTTTCCATTATGCTTGAGTCGCTGAACGTGGCGAAAAATGCCGCGACGGCAGGCATGGCAGATAGCCTCACGCAAGAGAGGCGCATGGAACTCCTCGTAGTTGGTCAGTTCTTTGTCGGCCGGGCATCTGCTACGATAGAGACCATTGATATGGATCGGCTTTTCGAGATCCTCGGCGACCTTTCGAATGACAGTAGAGAAGGAATCAGCGAAGGCCTCTCCATGCTGGGGGAATTCAGCTTTGACATCTCAAACAGGGTCAAAGCCAGTGTGTCCTTCGACGCATTGAACAGGATTCTCTCTTTCCTGAAGCCTATAGAAGAATGTCTCAGACCACCTTCCAAAAAGCCAGTGCCCGTGCCCGAGCCGGAGCCCATCCCAGAGCCCGAACCGGAACCCGTCCCAGAGCCCGAGCCTGTCCCGGAGCCCCAGCCACGACCAGGTTTTCCCGTTCGTATTCCATTTCCCCGTCCGGTGATTCCTTCAATACCGGTTAAGATCCAGTTGCTTGGCCAGCCTGCGGCTGTCTTTTCTCGGCTGGCGTGAACTTTGTAGACTCTGGCATCTAGAAAACGGAGAAACCATCTCAAGGCCAAGCCCCTGGTCTATGGCTTGCCATGCAAGAAGGGACATTTCGCGGCAAGGTGGCTATTTCTCGATTGGAAAGACGACTCAGGCGAGATATGAACTGGCGAAGTCCTCGGGCTCCAGGGGCCGGGTTGTGAGCAGGGCAGTGCACCTCTTCAATCCACCATTCGCCTCTTCCACTCCACTCTCCCAGCACGCTCGACCAGCCACGAATTGCCATGCGTCGGTACCCACATCAGCCAGACTGACTTTTCGGATTGGTGAACGGTCAGGTTGAATTCGAGCCGCTTGTCTTTCGCAGGATCGACATCGATGGAAGCCAAGGGAATCCGCCATTCTGCTTGCCATTCCTTCGCGGTCTTCTGGCTGGCTGAGTACCCCACGTTGGATGCCGCCTTCTTTGCGATGTTCGGGGCGGCGCCTGCTTCGTCGCTGCTGACGAAATCGCCATTAACGAAACCGCGCAGGACAATGGTCGGAGAATTTGGATTCTTGCGGAGCGCTATTTCGACCGCGTCGTTCTTCCCCCACTTTGGCTCTTTCTTCAAAGGTCTGGCTGCCACCCTGTTCTTGAAGGCCACGTACAACGCATCTTTGTCACGGACAACCCAGACGTCAGAGGTAGGTGAAGTTTTCTGGCCGCGGTAGGTGTATTCGAGAAGGAGTGGTTTCTTTCCTGTCACGGTCCATTCCTCTGAATCGACAGTGCCGTCGATTGTGATCGCTGCATCTTTCAAAGGGATTTCATATACCGGTGGAGGCCCTTTCCGGCGCTTTGGCACTGGCTCTTTCTTTTTGGCGGTCCGCACTTCATCATGAGGATGCTCTACCGGCCAGGTGGCGCG
>Ga0207984_1001646_pt1 | contig 10903 bp, 9 predicted proteins | sample ETNtaG_30_FD_185760 | JGI IMG/M metagenome (GOLD analysis project Ga0207984, IMG submission 185760) | Marine microbial and viral communities from oxygen minimum zone, Eastern Pacific Ocean - ETNP201306PF43B (SPAdes) (version 2) | ecosystem: Environmental > Aquatic > Marine > Oceanic ...
GGCGCAGGACTTCTCGGGCTATTTCAACAACGCTATCCGCCAGGTAATGGGTAGTCTGGACTGAACCGGCCTTCGACAACTCACCCGCAACTGGCGACAACTGCTCATGACCCGTCGTTACAGCGGCCCGCCGGGTCGTCGCCCACGAGCACGCCATCGACCGGCGGTGCGACCCTTCTCGAATAACGCCTCGAGTTCCTCACCGGTCAGGTTTAAGTGCTTCTCAATCGTAAAACCCTGCTCCTGCAGGGCCAGCGCCCCAGGCGCACTCTCAAGGTCCGGCCAGGCGACATTCTGATAATCCGCCGAGCCGACCAATGATTCCAAGAAGGGCATGATCGTCGTGCATGGAACCGGAATCCACCCCAACTGGGAGCAGGTCGTACAGCCAATCCGCGTGGCGCTGACGGAGCACGGCTGGCATACCCTGTCGATTCAGATGCCGATCTTGCATAACGGCGCCGAGTTCGAAGAATACGTGCCGTTGTACCCAGAGGTTCCGCCGCGCCTGAAGGCGGCGGAGCAGTTCCTTAAGCAAAACGGTACTGAAACCCTGGTCATCGTTGCCCACAGCCAGGGCGCTACGATGTCGAGCTATTACCTCTCACGTAATGTGAACGACATCCAGGGTTTTGTGGCCATCGGTATGAGTGCGACGCAGAAAAACAGGGACGTCAACAGCGCGATTTCACTACAGACCATAAACATTCCGGTGCTTGATCTTTACGGTTCAGACGACCTCCCCGGTGTGCTCGAAACTGCAGAATTCCGAAAACAAGTCTCGACACACAATGCGCAGTACAGTCAACAGGTGATCCAAGGTGCAAACCACTTTTTTGACGAGATGAATGACGAGTTGATCAGAGTGGTGGCAGACTGGAGTCGGCAGTTTTAGTAGGGTTGTGAGGGATAAGAGAACTCTAAACGTCGTCAATAATCTTCGGGTAACGAGGGCTTGTAAACTGAACAAGAATCGGAGTTGCTTATGACATTAAATATAACCGGTCATTGTCTATGTGGTTCGGTCAGTTTTGAATGCAGTGCTGAACCTATATTCCATGGCTCTTGTCATTGTGATGATTGTCGCCGCTCGAGTGGCAGTCTCTATGGTTCGTTCGTTTTTGTTCTGGCAGAATCCGTGACTATCACTGGTCAGACGCACTCCTATCAGCACAAGAGTGATCGGGGTAGCACCATGACCAAAGAGTTTTGCCCAACGTGTGGATCACAAATGTTTTCGTTGAACAGCCACTTTCCAGAACGTCGCGGAATAAGAGTGGGCATCATCGATGACGCCAGCTGGTTCAAACCAGATGCTTACTTATACAACTGTAAGAAATTGCCGCACACCCCCGTTGACCCCGAGATCACCACTTACGAAAGATCGAGACCAGGTTAATTAATCAAAAATGTTCCCCATCAGCGTGGGGCAGATGTACCAATTCTGTTCATAATTAAAAGGGGTTGGTACTCAGTGTGACCAGAATGTGACTGATCAGTGACCTGACGATGGTAGCATCTGTACGATGAATTCTAGCTATGACGTGGTAATCATTGGCGGTGGAGTGAGCGGCAGCTCGACCGCCTATTTCCTTGCGTCTCAGGAATCGTTCGATGGCAAAGTGCTGGTTGTCGAGCGCGATTCCACATATGAGCACACACCTTCTGCACGCGCCATAGGCGGCATCCGTCAGCAATTCTCTACGCCCGAGAACATACTCATTGGTTTATTCGGTGCTTACTTCATCAAACACATTGAGCAATATCTCTCGGTAGACGACGGGGCCCCCGATATAGGATTCAAAGAAAGTGGCTACCTGCTGCTCGCAAGCCCAGAGGCACTACCCATGATGCACGACAATCACGCCGTCCAGTGCAAGCATGGGGCTGAGATTGCCTTCCAGTCACCATCCGAGCTCAAAGCCCGCTTTCCGTGGCTCAATACCGAAGATCTCGCGGGAGGATTTCTCGGGCTTAATAACGAGGGCTGGCTAGATCCCTACGGGCTGCTTCAGGCTTTCCGCCGGCGAGCTCGTTCGCTCGGAGTAACTTATATAGACGACGAGGCTATTGGCGTTGCTAGGCAGGGCTCCCGCGCCGGACCCATAACCTTGCGCGACGCTGGACAGATTGAGGCAGGAGTTGTGATAAATGCGGCGGGCGCCCGCGACGCTGCCCACATCGCGGGGCTAGTGGGAATCGAACTTCCGGTTGAGCCCCGAAAGCGTTGCGTGTTCGTATTCGAGTGCCGAGAGGCGATGGGTCGCATGCCGCTCACCATATTCACGAACGGCTTGGGAGTCAGACCTGAGGGACGCAGCTTTCTCTGTAACATGGCTCCCCCACCGGGGCACGACCCGGTAACCAGCAATGTTGAGGTCGACTACGGACTTTTTGACGACGTTTTGTGGCCCACATTAGCGCAGCGTATCCCTGCATTCGAATCGATCAAGCTCACGAACGCCTACACCTGCCACTACGATGTCAACACTCTTGATGGGAATGTCATTATTGGCCGCCCACCCGAGCTCGACAACTTCTATATCGTGGCCGGATTCTCTGGACATGGTCTTATGCAATCTCCAGCAATCGGCCGTGCCATGAGCGAGCTCGTCACTTTTGGTGAGTACCGTACCCTCGACCTCACACGGTTCGGATACGAGCGGGTACTTACAGGAGAAAAAGTTCAGGAGACAAATTGCTATTAACAGTCCAGAGCAAAAAAGACAGATCGCTTCATAATGCCTATCCTACTCCTCTTTGTTGGTCGAATTCGGTTAACAGGTAGGACTATTGATGACTTTGAGACTTATTATGATACCGGTGAACTAGAAGAAGTGATCTCCGCGACCGTCCATTCTGGAACGCAGTTCGTATATTTCTCGATGTCCTCCCTTAATGGCACCACCTCGGAGCTGCGGCGAAATGCTCGGAAGGCTTCCACATCTTCCCTGGTCTCAACGTAGAGCACGAATACACAAGGCGAGCGAAGGTCTTCTTCTTCCATCAGCACGCGTATGTCAAATTCTGCATGCATCTGCAGGTAGCGAATGCGGCCGGCGAGCTGTTTCTGCGCAAGTGGAATGTGGTGTTTAATGTAGTAGTCTCGATCAAAATGCATGTCTTCTCTTGGAATGTATGTTGCACGGATCGAATACATACGAATACCTCCATTTGCTGTCCAATGTCCAGCTATTCATATCACATTTAATGTACAGATGCCTAAAGCACTCGAGACGAAACCAAAACGATCAGCAAGACGACGTGGGATGAACCAAAAACAAAGCGATCGCTATGTCTACGGCACACTCCGAAAAACGGGTTGGACGCCAAAGAAACGTAAGGCGTCGTGCCGTTGCAAAATTTGCACGACGATTCAGAAGCCTATTGAAGAGCTGAGAACGGAGCTAGTTGAGCTGATAGGTGAGACCCAAAACCGGAAGTCGAGTACTTCCCGAAGAACCTCAACTGATATGCCAAGGGGTGTAGGGAATAAGGTACACCTCCACTGTGACCACCATCACATTCTACGGTAGATTACTGGTGACATACTGCGAATATCGGGTTAATGGAAGAAAGTGGGATTTGCAAGATGCGAACTGGTCAATGGATATGAAGAATTTACTTTTGTTGATTTTCCTGTCTGGACTAATGTTCTTCAGTGCGCCGGGGTTTTCTAAGGAGCGCGACCGAGTGGGCGGCGATTTCAAAAGGTCTGATAATGACGGCGACGGCAAGCTCAGTCGCGATGAGTGGCGGCGGGGTAACTTCGACCGATTGGACGTGGACAAGGACGGATACCTGATCCTTCCGGAAGTGCGCTCAATCTACGAGGGCCACTCGAACAGGTCATACAACTGGCCGCCCCGTGGGTTCAACCGATCGGCACCGGAGAATGATTCCACCGTGGATAAGGATCTTGTTGATTGGGGCGCGCTCGAGCGCGAGACCCTATGCGCCATCAGTCGCGGGCGGAAATGCGAGATGGCGGCCGCGATCAAACGGGGGCTCTTCGAAACGGGGCTGGGGCCAGTGTTCCCCGCGGATGCAGTTTGCCACAGTATTGACGATTATTTCGCTATGGATTACACGTTCAAGCGTAAGCGGACAGCTTATCATGGTGGAATCGACCTGCCAGCACGTTGGGGAACACCCATGATCGCGGCGGCGGCAGGTACGGTCGTTGGCAAATTCATTGGAGAAAGATCGAAGCGCGGGATTGAAATCGTGATCCGCCACGCTCCGGAGGACACGGGGCTGCCCGTCTGGATTTACACCGGATATGGCCATCTAGACAAATTGCCGGATTTAGAAGTCGGTCATCGTGTACGCCTAGGGGAACTTATTGGCCCGACAGGAAATTCCGGGGTCAGTGGAAAGAGTGGAAAGAAGAAATCGAAACGCCGACCTGGCATTCATTTCTCCGCTTTTTTTAGCAAAAATAGAGAATTTGCCATTCACAGGGGGGTCGTCATTCCAAAGAATGGCCACTGGATGGATCCCATCGCGCTCTATCGCCAGAGACTTCCTGTGGATTCCCACTCCATGAAAGCGCTAGCGGAGGACAAGAAAGAGGTGCCTATACCTGTCATGTTAGAAGACAGGAAGGTGTTGCCTGTCGGCGCGAAATTCATATGGCCCTATTTGTGTAAACGTGACTAAACGGGACCGAGAATCCCAGGACAAAAGCAATTGAGGTGAAGGAATTCCTGGGGGGAAACGGTGCAACTAAGGCTGATCCAATTTCAGTTCAGTAGAACCATGCACTTTGTCTACTTCCAACAGCCCACTAACACTGCAAAATTTTCAACCTTTTCGGCAACATCTTGTAGTCAGAGCCGTTACTAGATGAAGAACTTTCTTTATCAACAGTCCATTCCCATCCAACCAAATCCAGCACTTTTGACGGTAACTATTTGGGTGGGATAGAAAACATATCAATAATTCTATTAGTTACCGCTCTGTTGAATCCCACCCATAGCCATCATCTTCCTGTCTTATGTTGTCCAGAAATGGCTTACTCCTCTGGTTCCCAACCTGCTTTAACCAGACCTTCAATCAATATATCTGCAAGGGATGAATTCGGGACAAATATCTTTTTATAGTCAGCACGTGTTCTTAGATTTGGTCTCAATTTAAGATATTCATCCAAAGCAAGCTTGGCTTCTTCTCCTTTATCCAGATAACCCATTACGGACGCTCTGAAACCCCTATAAAAACCTGTATTTGGAAACTGCAAAATGCATTCCTCAATCAAGTCATGCGCCAATTCGTAATTTCCCAATCCCATTTGGGCAAAGAAAAGTCCATCTTTGTAAACAATGGCGTTAGTGTCTAAAGGGTTTAATTCAATTGCTTTCAGAAAGTGTTTTTCTGATTCAGCATATTCACCAGAATGTACAAAAGATTGTCCCATTCTGTTCTGAGCTTCTGGATAACTAGGATTGAGTTTGATAGCACGCTTTGAATACTGTTTTGCTTCTTCAAATTTTCCTGAAAAAAAGTAATAAGAAGCAATACTTTCTGCAGCTATTGGGTTTTTTGAATCAAGTTCGGTGGCTTTTTTTGCATTCAGCAAGATGTCATTAAGTGTTTTATTTGAATCTTCTGTGGTGAATTGTAAAAGTTCCGAGACGCAAATTTGAGACAGAAGTGAATAAGCATGAGACATGGAGTCATCTAATTCGATGGCTCGTTCACACAGGCTTCTAGCTTCCTTTAATTCAATGTCTTCGTGATCCGAAGGGTCTCTTTCATTAAAGCTATGCAATGATTTCAAATAAGTTTCCCAAGCATTAAAATTAACCGGCCTCGACCTCTCTATTCTGTCTCGCTCATAATCCTCAAGAGTCGGGTTCACCTGTGCGGCTATGGATGCAGAGACTTCGTCCTGGACATCGAAGATATCTTCTAAACTTTTGTCCCATTTTTCAGACCACAAATGATGATCTTGTTCTGCATCAATTAATTGGGCTGTGATTCGAACTCTTTCGCCCCCCTTTCGGACACTGCCTTCGACTATATAACGGACTCCTAATTCTTCGGCCACATCTTTGACATTTACAGATTTATCCTTGTAGGTGAAACTTGAATTCCTTGATATGACAGGGAAAGTCCTCCATAAAGATAGATTGGTGATGATGTCCTCAGTAATGCCATCCACAAAATAATCTTGCTCCGGATCTCCACTCATGTTTGTAAAAGGAATAACTGCTATTGAAGGAGGCCTGCTGTCAGTTGATTCTTTTTTCGTTCTATCTTTTTCATCTTCCTTACTGTGGGATGCCTCTGTAGAACTCGAATCGGAATCTAGTTTAGAGAGTTCAGAGATCTCTATTTTGTAGGTAATAACTGGAGTACGGATATTTTTCATCTCCCGCTCACCCGTTGACACAAAACTCATATCAAGCTTTCTGCAGACCTCCTCATGAAACTTTCCCGACAAGGAAATACCTCCCGGTTCAGCCATGGCTTCAAGCCTTGCCGCTACGTTCACTCCGTCTCCGTATAGGTTTTCTCCCTCAACGATGACATCGCCGAGATTTAGACCGACCCTGAACATCATCTGATCTTCTTCTGCGACACCCTCGTTCCTTTGCCTTAGACTTCTCTGAAACTCAGTTGCAGCAACAACAGCATCAACAGGGCTTGCAAACTCGGCTATGATCGAGTCCCCCGCGCTGCCGAAGATCCTGCCGTGGTTTGAGGTGATGAACTCGTCTGTGAGAGCTCTACTGGCCTTGAGGTTTTTTAAGGTACGATCCTCATTTTCTTCCATCATCGTGCTGAAGTTGACTACATCTGCAGCTAGAATGGCCGCGAGTTTTCGCCTGGGCTTCGAATCGCTCATATGTATTCGGTCAAGAAAATGAGAGGACAGGAAGAATAAACCCCGTTTTTTGCCGGGTCCAGTGGTAATTCGGCATCCATTGCCGGCCAGCTTCAGCAGTTTCTTGTTTTATATCGTCTGATACCGTCCAACTGAAGCCAGCCTTTCCGACGGGAAGTTTGACGGTAACTGTTGGAGGGCAATAGTGGTGCATTCACGATTTTAGTCTCATACACTCCTGTTTGATCCTACCCATAGCCACCATCCAATCAATGTTTTAGGTATGACTATGATGACGTTGACTCGTCAGGATGTAGATACGACACAGCAAAATTCCCAACACTCATAAAATTCTGTGTTTCATCGAGGATAGAACAGAATGAGTGATATTCGGTCACAACGTTAGTCGTAGTTAGAATCAAAGCATGACCCAACGTCATGGTATCGGCTTCATCGGCCTCGGTAGCATTGGACAGCGCATGCTCGCTCAGGCCTGGAATCATCCGCGGGTCCAACCTCGCGTCGCCTGGGACCTGGCCGCAGAAAGATTAGCCAAAACTGTGGCCAACTCAACTGGGTTGCGGGCTGCAACGGACGTGAATAGCCTGATTAACGATGATGCGGTAGATGTGGTGTATATCGCATCGCCCCCCTTGACCCATGCGGCACATGCCAACGCTGTCCTCCAGTCCGGTAAACCGGTACTTTGTGAGAAACCTCTTGGTATCGACATCGCGACCAGCGAGGCATTGGTAGCACGTGCAACTGCCAGTGGCATTACCCACGCTGTTAACTTTATTTTCGCCTCTGCACATCCCGCCACGCAGATCGAGCAGGCGTTGGCACGGGCTGAACTCGGTGAAATCAAAGGTGTGGAAGCCCAGTTACACCTGCCAAACTGGGCGAGGCGCAGATATGCTGAGGCCCCTTGGTTAATGGAGTCCGATCAGGGTGGTTTTGTCCGCGAAGTACTTTCCCATTTCATTTACCTGACCGAGCGTCTGTTTGGGCCGGCCATCGTCAACTATGCGCATTGCCGTAAAGGGCTTCGACAAGGCAGTGCAATCACCGGCGTAGTCGCAGAGCTCACCTGTGGTGATGTCCCGATCAACATCCATGGCAGTACACTGGGCTGGGGTCCGGACGTCTGCAATTACACTGTCTGGGGCGAACACTGTTCGTACCGTGTGTACGACCTCTACGGATTGCAGGTCACTACCGGCGAGCGTTGGCTCGATTCAAATACTGCTGGCACCAATCCCACAAGTGACTGGCACCAACGACAATATGATCAACTTGCCGCAATGCTTGACGGCCAAACTCATACTTTGCCCGATTTTGCTGCTGGTCTATCGGTACAGAGACTGATCGAAGGAATATTGGCAGACTGATTCGATGACCGGGACTGTTGTGGTGCTCTCAGAATACTGCCGATATCACAGGAAGTCCAAAATCTCGCGACCTCGAAATCGTACTAATGCTTCTGCAGGCTTACAGAACTGCCTCGCGTAAACAGTGTGGGAGAAGGCCTTGGCCTGGCGTGACCCGGGCTGGTACGACTGTTAATATGCCCGAACAACGTAAATCATGAGGAGAAATCAGAATGACTACAGTAGGAACGTGTCTTTGTGAAGCCATCGAGGTGACCTGCGATGAAAAGCCCAAGGAAATCATTGCCTGTCATTGTGAAAATTGCCAGAAAGCCACGGGCGGGCCCGGCACCTACAATGTGGTGATGGCCGAATCGTCCTGCCGAATTTCTAAAGGGCAACCGAAGGTCTTCAAGGAGCAGGCCGACAGCGGTAACACACTGGAACGGCACTTCTGTGGGGATTGCGGCAGTCCAATTTATTCCGCGACGCCCACGTTCGCCGGCTTCCTGATTCTGAAGGCCGGTTTATTCAGTGGGCTGGACGGCATGAAGGTGGTCACTAACATATACATGGACAGTGTTCCATCCTGGGCGCACCTAGACCCAGACATTCCCAACCACGCAAAGATGCCCGGCTAACGGGTAACGCGCTGCTACGGGATCGATAGGATACGAAACGGCCTCTGTCACCCGCTAACAGGGTCGTGTTGTGATCACACGTGCTCTACTGCCATCTGCCTACCTGTCGGTCATCGGAGATATCCTGCTTCACCGAGTGACATCGGTGAAATGATTATGGTCTGTCGCAGGGTAATCCCCGATGTCTGATATGGCCCAATGGCTGGCCTCGCTCAACCTCGAGCAATACGCCGAGGCCTTCGAGAACGATGCCATAGAGATCGACCTGCTTCCAGAGATTACCGATGACGACCTGAAGGCCCTGGGAGTCGTCGCCCTGGGCCATCGCAAGCGCATTCTGAAAGCAATCACCGCGCTCTCACCGGAACCGGAATCTTCTCCAGGTCCAACGTCCAGATCGACACCAAGTACCGACAGCCAACTCCAGTCCCCATCCGCGGCCCAGCCAGCCGTCAGCCAGGCCGAACGGCGTCAGCTGACGGTGATGTTCTGTGATCTGGTTGGATCGGTCGCTCTCGCCGAACAGATGGACGTTGAAGACTACCGTGACCTGCTGACCGGGTTCAGGAACGCGGTGGTATCTCAGATCGAAGCAGTACATGGGTTCGTGGCTAAGCACCTGGGTGACGGGATCCTGGCGTATTTCGGTTATCCCCAGGCCAGCGAAAATGATCCAGAGCGTGCCGTGCGGGCAGGTCTGGGTATTGTCGAGGCCGTAACAGTTCTCGATTCTCCTGGCGGTGCAGTTGCCAAGGTTCGAGTCGGAATAGCCACTGGTGAAGCCGTGGTCGGCGACGTGCTGGAGACTGGTGCTTCAGATCAGTCCGAGCTTGCCGCACTCGGGACTACACCCAATCTTGCGGCACGCCTGCAGGGGGAGGCTGAACCGGACAGCGTCATCATCTCGGAAACGACTCAGCGTGTCGTGAGTGGTCTGTTTGAACTGCAGGAACTTCCACCACGTACGCTCAAGGGCATGACGGAAGACGTTTCGCCGTTCCGGGTGGTCCGGGAGCTGCGCGGCCAGTCCCGATTCGCTGCACGGACGGGATCGCAGCTCAGTTCCTTTGTTGGGCGATCCGAGGAACTCGGCTCCCTGAATCATCGATGGTCAAGGACACAAGCCGGGGAGGGGCAGGTCGCGATGGTTGTCGGTGTGCCGGGGATCGGGAAATCACGCTTGCTTCAGGAACTGACAGAGCAGCTCGATACAGGGCCGGCAGGCAGTGTTTCGTTTCAGTGTTCGCCGGACCATGAAAACAGTGCATTTTACCCAGTGACCTCAGGATTCGAACGAATGCTGGGCTTTTCTAGTTCGATGTTGCCGCAAACGCGGCGTGACCTTTTGACAGAGCACCTTCAAGTGTTCAGCGGTAGTGAACAGATGGAACTTGGGTTTCTTCCTGAATTTCTGGGCATTGAAAGCGACGACACTCTTGCCGAGGCCGATCTGGAAGGTCCGGCCCGCCGCCGTGAGCGTACCTTGCGTGTTCTGGTTGACTACGTCATCAATCGCGCAGCCGGGTCGGCCTTCGTTTGCATCATCGAGGACGTGCACTGGGCCGATCCTTCGACCAACGAACTCATCAGTCGTCTGGTTAATGCGATCGAAGACCAGAAGGTGTTCCTGGTTCTGACCACGCGTCCTGGATACCAGGCGGGCTGGACCGATTCCCCGCATGCGCAGGTGCTCACACTGTCAAGACTCGGGCGTGTCGAAGGAGCTGAACTTGCCGAAGCGGTCGCGGTGGCCACGAGTGGGCTGAATCCAGAGACACTGAAGGAGATCCTTGCTCGTGGGGAAGGCAATCCACTTTACATCGAAGAACTGACGAGGTCGGTGCAGCAGCATCATGCCGGTGCCACAGCCCAGACAGCTGTCCCGGCCAGTCTGCGGGATTCACTTATGGCCCGATTGGATGCGCTGGGAGCTGGAAAAGCGGTGGCGCAATGGGCGAGCGTTATCGGCCGGACATTCGACTCGGCCGTGTTGCACGCCGTCTGGGACAAGGAACCTGAGAATCTTCGTCAGGGACTCGAGGAACTGGAGCGGGTCGGCCTCG